>ENA-OQER01000940-OQER01000940.1-human-gut-metagenome-genome-assembly--contig:-NODE-940-length-15154-cov-2.095694_pt1 | contig 15154 bp, 13 predicted proteins | sample MGYA00242797_ERZ504639 | MGnify/ENA primary metagenome ERZ504639 (study PRJEB26092, sample SAMD00036306) | human gut metagenome | host: Homo sapiens | study: EMG produced TPA metagenomics assembly of...
TTTCCATAAAGTAAATAATCTTTACTGAATTCAGTATCATTGCAATTAAATCCCAACATAGTTACAATCAGATAACAGAATATATGCATCTGGATACATAAGCATAGTTATATAGATATAGTTTTAGAGTAACTTGTATTATATTTTTACTGATGTTACAATATATTTATGAATATATTATTTATCCATGATTGTTTAAAATATCTGATTGTAATAATTACAATTACAAAAGGAGAAGTATATGGATAATAATTTTAAAATATCATATGGCAAAAATGATAAAATAAGCCACAAAATAGTTGATAGCACGAATAAAAGAAATGATGATGCTTCATCTATAGTAACAAAAAGATATAGTGATAATGTATTCTGCATGCTTTATTCAGATAAGAATAATCTGCTTGATTTGTATAATGCGTTGAATAATTCGTCACATACAGATGTTGACAATCTGACTGTTACAACGCTAAAAGGTGGTACATATATGAAGTATAAAAACGATGCATCCTTTGTGTTTAGCTACGAGTTATATATGTTTGAGCAGCAGTCAACAATTAATCTGAATATGCCGTTAAGATATCTGCATTATGGTTCAGAGATATATAGAGAAATATATCCTAATAACTATCTGCATAAAAGAAGTATGTTGAAAATTCCAACCCCGCATTTTATTACGTTTTATAATGGTAGGGAAAAGATGAATGAACGCGTACAAATACTTAGATTGTCAGATATGTTTGAACAAAAAACACAGATGCCGGAATTAGAACTGGTAGTCACAGTTATTAATATTAATCCTGAGAAAGATGAACATAAAATCATAAACAATATGTCTTTGACATGTGATTGTGATGAATATATGAAAAAGGCAATAACTAATGCAGACATACTTAATCGTTGTAAATCGTTAAATGATTATATGATATTCGTCAACAAAGTACGCAATAAGACAGATAATGAAGGGAAGGATGTAAGGGCAGCAGTTATAGAAGCAGTAGATGAATGTATTAATGAAAACGTGTTATCAGAATTCTTTATAAAACATAGGGATGAGGTGATTGACGTGAGTGTATTTGAGTATGATGAAAAAGGTGTTATGGATATTATGAGAGAAGAAGGAAAGGAAGAAGGAATAAAAGAAGGAAAAACAGAAGCAAAAATAGAAATTTTTAAAGGAATGATGAAAAATTAGATAAATCAGCAGAAGAAGTTTTGGATATGGTGGAAATGGATGATGAAGAAAAGAAAAAACTGCTGGATAAGCTGAAGTAAGAAAATATGGATATTAAAGGCAATAACTATAAGTAAATATACATAAGTAGCAATTTAAAGATGCAAGTGAACAATTGGCAGGAATATCATAAGATATTTATGCAAATTGAATACCTGCATCTTTTTATGTATAATAAAGCGGTCATATATTATGCATAAAATATATGTAAGGTAAATAAAATCTACAAAAGTATTGATATGGAAAATTATATCCTATAGAAATAAGTCGTTTTTTGTTGTAAAATGTGACAAAAAACACTTAAATATTCATTCAAAATATGTTACAATGCACTTAATAAAAAACATAATCAACTGACTATGTACAATTTATAACTTAGTACTATACTAATAGTACAAAAGTACTCACACACACCAAAATGGGGGATAAGAGACGATTGCAATATATATCACATAGTAATAGAATTTAGGAGCAGTTGATTATTGCATTTACATTATTAAAGAGGGGTTGTTATGGAAACATATTCATACACAGCAGTTGCAAAGGATGGCAAGGATAAAAAGGGTCAGATAGAAGCAGAAACAAGAGATGAAGCTGCAAGAAAGTTAAAAGAGCAGGGACTTACTCCTATGTCTATCAAGACACAGACAGCACTTGATAAGGATATAGAGCTTCCTTTTCTTACTAAGAAGAAAGTTAAGCCAAGAGATATGAGTGTATTCTGCAGGCAGTTTGCAAGTATACTTAATGCTGGTGTCAGTGTCGTTAACGCTCTTGAGATGTTAGCAGAGCAGACCGAGAATAAGAATCTTAAGAAAGCTATTATGGATGCCCAGTCGGGTGTAGAAAAGGGTGAAACATTATCAGATTCCATGAGACAGGACTCTGGCATATTCCCATCTATTCTTATAGATATGGTTAAAGCAGGTGAGTCATCAGGTAGTCTTGAGAATGCTCTTACGCGTATGGCTATACAGTTTGAGAAACAGGCTAAGACACAGGTATAGTTAAGAAGGCTATGATGTACCCATGTGTGCTTCTTGTAGTTATGGTTGGTGTAATCATAGTTATGTTAACATTCGTTATACCAAACTTTGTATCCATGTTTGAGGATCTTGAATCAGATCTGCCATTCATGACCAAGGCAGTGCTTTCTATGAGTGATGCGGTTATGAATCACTGGTACATAATAATAGCGGTTATAGCGGCTATAGTAGTTGGATATAAGATGTATGTAAAGACTGATGCAGGAAGACATTCAGTAGATAAGCTTAAGCTTAAGATTCCTGTATTTGGAGTGCTTCAGACTAAGACGGCATGTGCAAGCTTTGCAAGAACACTTAGTACGCTTCTTCAGGCAGGTATGCCTATGATAGAAGCTATAGATATAGCAGCCTCTACTATGACGAATGTCATGTATAAGGATGCACTTATGAAGGCTAAGAGTGGTGTTGCCCTTGGACTTCCACTATCAAACCAGTTAAAGGCATCACAGATATTTCCACCTATGATAGTTCATATGGTAGGTATCGGTGAGGAAACAGGTAACATAGAAGAAATGCTTACTAACTCAGCAGGCTACTATGAGGAAGAGGTTGAAGTGCAGACACAGACACTTACAGCACTTATGGAGCCGGCTATCATAGTTATCATGGCACTTGTAGTAGTGGTACTTATACTTTCTATATACCAGCCTATGATACAGCTTTACAACACATTGGGATAAGTACATATATAATATATGCACGATTAGCATGTATATGATCAGTATGACGGTGAAAAGTCACACTGAATTATATAAATATTTTATTATCAAAGGGAGATAAAGAACATGAAAAAGACACAGAAAAGACTTGGTAACAAGGGTTTCTCTTTAGTTGAGCTTATCGTTGTTATCGCAATTATGGCAGTACTCGTTGGTGTACTTGCTCCTACACTTATTAGAAACATTGAAAAGTCAAGAGTTTCTAAGGATGACCAGAATCTTGATACAGTAAGAGGTGCAATTGTAAATGCATTATCTGTTGAGAGTGCTTATAATTCATTAACAAAAGAAGGTAAGGTTACAGTAACAGTTAATGGTTCAACGGGCGCTGTTACAACAGCAAATGAGGGTACGTCAACAAATCCAGGTCAGGAAGAAATATTAAATAATCTTGGCGGTTCATCAGCAAAAGTAAAGATGACATCAAAAACATTAAAAGATGCAACAGATATTACATTCAGCATTGATGCTAATGGTAATGTTACAGGTCCAACAGTTGGTGGTAAAGCATATGCAGAAGGAACAACAGCTAAATAATAGAGATATTTAAGGGGATAAAACAATCATGCAATACGAACTACCAATCTACGTCATAATATTCCTCTACGGTATCGTAATAGGAAGCTTTTTGAACGTACTTATATATAGATTACCATTAAAAGAGAATATAGCGACGGAGAGTTCGCATTGTATGTCATGTGGTCATAAGCTCCAGTGGTACGATTTAGTGCCACTGGTAAGCTACATGATACTAGGCGGAAGGTGCCGTTATTGTAAGACAAAGATATCACCACAGTACCCGGTTATAGAGGGGATTAATGGTGCTATGTATGTCATCATATTTTTAGTGAATGGACTGAATATCATATCAGGTCTGATGTGTCTGGTATTCTCGATGTTTCTTGTTATAACAGTTATAGACGAGAGAACACAGGAAATACCATTCGCACTTAATGTAGTAATAGGAGTCCTCGGTATAATAAGAATACTTTTTGACAGAGAACACCTATTAGATTATCTAATAGGCTTTTTTTGTGTAAGCATATTTATGTTGCTGCTTCTTATTATAGGAAGAGCCATAAAGGGAGTCGATGCATTTGGCGGAGGCGACATCAAGCTTATGGCAGCAGCAGGACTGTTTGTGGGATGGAAAAATGTTATATTGGCATTTTTGCTTGGCTGCATCTTTGGTGCGGTAATACATGTTATAAGAATGAAGTCAGTGGCAAGGAAAGAGTACTTGCTTTCGGACCATATTTGTGTGCAGGGCTTACAATAGCCATGCTTTTTGGTACGAATATAATTAACTGGTACATATCAATGTTTTGATGTTAGTTTGAATCTGAAATGTATCAGTATTTATATATAGATTTTTCATAATATGCTAAGGGGAGAGGAGACTGTTTCGTTATGGCAGTTAAGGTTAACGGCAAATATATAAGCATAAGCATTAACAATGAATATACAAAGTTGTGCGAAGCAACAAAGGGTGTTAAAGCAACTACTATTCATAAGGTAGTTACAATCCCAACACCAGAAGGTGTGTATAATGATGGTGAGATTCTTGATGTAAAAGAATTCGCCAGGGTTATAAAGTCATCACTTGATGACAATCGTATGAATTCTAATGATGTTGTGTTCTCAATATCATCTAGTAAAATAGCTACAAAGGATGTCATTGTTCCTGATATTAAGAGTAACAAGATAGATAAAATCATAGAAACCAATGCAGCAGAGTATTTCCCAGTTAAAATAGAAGATTATATAGTACAGTATTATCCTATCGAGAAGGTAAAAGAGGATAACACACCGAAGTTAAAGGTTGTAGTTGTAGCAGCTCCTGCGAATATGATAGAACAGTACTATGAGCTTGCACAGGCTATGGGGCTTAAGGTGGCATTCATTGATTATGCAGGTAACAGTACATATCAGCTTATAAAACAGCAGATAGATGAAGGTACTAATCTTGTTATATCTATAGAGAATGATTCAACACTTGTAAGTATCTTTAAGGCAGGTGCCTTACAGCTGCAAAGAACTGTCCACTATGGTAAGACTCTTATGGTTAAAACCGTAATGGATGAATACAAGCTGGATTATGATATGGCACTTCAAAAGCTTCAGACAGAATATCTTCTTGGTAAGACTGTAGATTCTAATGATGTTACAGAGTCAGTGAGAGCTCTTATAAGTAATATAAGCAGAATTACAGATTATTATGTTTCAAGAAATAATACGCCTATAGAGAAGATATACATCATAGGTAATGCCACAACTATAAGAGGTTTTAACAAGCTGTTAACAAACGAGTTTAATATGGAAGTTATTCCAATAGAAAAGCTTGATGGTGTGCTTACAGACAAGAGAACATATGTTGATGAAAATGCGCTTACAGCGTATACAGCAACTATAGGTGCATTTATAGCACCGGTCAATTTTGTATCACTTAACAAGATACAGGAGGACAAGAAAAAGGAAGCAGGAAAAGGCATGGCACTGGTCGTTATAGCGGCGGTTGCAGCATCACTTTTACTTGTACTTGTCCCAGGTATCCAGCTGGTATTCACAAACATAGAAGTAGCAGCCCTTAAGAATGATGTTAAGAAGCTTCAGCCTATTGAAGAGATTGTAAATAAGTATTATGAAGCCAAGGATGAGAATACAGATGTGAACACATTCAGGACACAGGCTTCTAACAACAACGATTCAGTTGATACATTTGTAAAGGAACTTGAAAGCAAGGTGCCTAGTGATGTTGTCATAACAAGTATGAGTATAACATCTGGCAATGTGGCAGTCAGTGGTACAGCAGCAAGCAAGTCATCACTTGGTATGCTTATACTTCAGCTTAAGTCTATACCAACTGTATCTAATGTTATTGTATCCAATGAAACAGAAAATGAGGATAATACAGGAACTGTACAGCTTACTTTTTCTCTTAGCTGCTCATTTGGGATATAAAGGGTGCTTCACAGGGAGGTAATAAGTAATGAAGGAAAAGTTAAAGAATAGTCTTACTATATCTGAAAAAGATAAGAAGTTACTTGTGTATGTATTTGCATTTCTTATAATCTTTATAGCTTACTTTGTTGGTTACCAGAATCTGTCAGCCTCTCTTGATACATCAACTAAGCAGGTTACAGAGCTTACAAAGAAAAGAAAGATTTACAGACTAAGAATGATAACAAAGCTAAGTATGAGTCAGATACACTTTCTTTACAGAGCGATTCGTCAAAGCTTTTAAAGACATTTGAAAATGGTACAAGCCAGCCGGCAACATTACAGTTTTTAAATACTATTGAGAGTTCAACTGGTGTATGGATAAAGAGTATAACATTCTCTGATCCTGTTGCAGTGTATACATTTGGACAGAAGGCATCTTCTAACCCATCGAATACATCAGGCAGCGCATATCAGACTAATAATGTAGGTTACAAGGAAACTATCAATGTATCTTATGAAGGTACTTATGCAGAGTGGAAGAATCTTATCGGATTTATCAACAACTATGAAAAGAAGAATACGATAGAAGCATTAACAACTACCTACAATGAAGCAACAGATGTCGTTACAGGTACGATGACACTTGCATTGTATTCTATAACAGGTAACGGAAGAGAGTTTAATGAACCTAAGTTTGACTTAAAGACAGGAACAGATAATATATTTGCAAAGCCAGCTGAATAGTTAAGGGTTAAGTAACCAGCCAGGAAATGGAGAATAACAGATGTTTATGATAAAAAAATCAGGTGCTGATAAGCGAAAAGGAAAACTGAATAATGCAGGTTTCTCTCTTGTAGAGGTACTTGTTGCCATGGCAGTGCTTGCTATTCTTTCTATTCCTGTTCTAGGTTCGTTTTCTAACGCAGCAAGAATCAATCATAAGGCTCGTAAAGAAGAAAATGCGAATACTGTTGCTTCTGATATAGTAGAACAGTTTAAGTCTGTAAGCATGAGCAGGATACTTGAGGATTATGCTGGAAAATATACAGAAAGCTCTGGAAAATATATATTCAGGGAAACAAAGGAAGGAACAAATGGGGAAGAATATACTGTTGTAACCGAACTTGATCCAGGTATATATAATTCAGGTGATGATAGTGATAAGAACTATAACAATAATATTAACTCTTATGTAAATTCGGTTAAGAATATTGTGTTAAGAGAAGATCTATACAGCCACGATATAGATGCTGAGAATTATTTCAAGGAAAGATATACAGCTGGTTTTGATAAAAATAAGATAGAAAAGACAACTAATGTTAAGATAGAAGTTAAACATAGTGAATTATCTGAGGCACCAGCTGAGGCTTCAAGTGCAGTTGATACAGGCATAGATGCATATTATCAGAGGATAACACTGGATTTTGAATACATATATGATGGAAATAAGGCTTATGCATATACAGCATCTATTACATATCCTAATAATTATTTCAAGGCGGAAATAACAGGTGATAATTCTTATAGAATATCATCATCATTAACTAATAATCTTAAAGATGTGTATATGTTTTATATACCTTACGACAGACATTCGACTTTAACTGTAGGTGATAACAGATATTATTATACTACTGATAAGATTAACATAACTTACGATTATCAGGAAAATGCATTTGTTAAATATGATAATTGTAATGTATTCCTTATTCAGCAGACGTCCAACAACACAACAGACAACTCTAAGAATATGATGATTAACAAAGACAAGGTGAGTCTTTATCTTAACAAAGATACTTCAAGACAGGAGTTTGCAAACGTAGGAACGATTAATCTTGGGAATAAGACAGTTAATAAAGATGGAACAACTAATCCAGGACCGGTAAGTGTATTTTCTAATGTATATAAGTGGGATGAATATAAGGATATTAACAATACAGGTTCAGGCAGCAATGGAGTAGCAAGTAAGAGTCTTTTGTATACTATGACGGTTAAAGTATATTATGGAAGTAATGCTGATACATCTAAGGAAGAACCGATGATACAGATGACTACAACAAAGATCGGGTAGAGAAAGGTGAGGAGAAGCTTATGATGGCACATAATTTAAGAAAAAGAGTTAAGTGTAATAATAACGGTTCAACTATGGTTATCGTACTTATAATGTTATCATTTGTTATGATACTTGCCACCGTAGTTACTTCATCTACTATTATGAATCTTAAGATGAAAGTAGCTAATAAGCAGTCAGCTAAAACCTTTTATACATCCGAGGATGCAGTCAATGAGATATATGTTGCTATGGGACAGATGTCATCAGACTGTTTTAACAGTGCATATCAGGATCAGGTTGCGAAGATGGTTGTTAATACCGAAAGTGGTATAACGACTGTTGATAATATAACATGTAATAAGGAGCTAAGACTTGATTATATTCATAGAATGCTTAATAAGCTTGGCATGATACAGGATAATATGCTTGATAGTATCAAGTATAAGGATGATAGTGATTATGTAAGCAAGAAGCAGGAGGGTGTGTACGAAAGAGGTGCTAATACAATAGAGGCGCAGGGTATAGTCAGTGTCCTCAATGATTGTATAGAAGCAACGCATAAATCAGGAAGTAACACGCTTGATGTTGAATCCATAGATAACATCCAGATTGTAAGTAAGAAGAGTCAGGTTGAAGAGAATATTTTTATTATACAATTAATATTAATAACTGCCTTGTAAGTATCTTACACAGGCAGGATATTATTCATATATTACATTTGATATGACCCTTGGAATACCTGACAAGCTTGTTAATATAACTGATTCAAAGAAGCTTAGTCTTAGATTCGTTTTTAAGATATGCTATTGTAGGAAACAGGGGAATATCAGTTGCATCTAATGCATCATTTAACCTGAATGGTAATGCTTTTGCAGGCTCAGCAGGTGGTTTTAAAGTGAATCCAGCGGCAACAGCTAATGTGGCGGGAAACACGCTTCTTGCTACAAGTGGTGATCTTGTTGTTGAAAATGGAACACTTAATGCAGGAAACGGTGGAGCAGGCAGTAGAATATGGTGTGAGAATATAAAGACCTCTGATAGCACAGGTGGCACTTCTAACATAACGGTAAACGGAAGCTCTGATACATATGTAAGGGATGATCTGGAGTTAAACGGAAACAACAGCAAGGTCAAGCTGTCAGGTAATTATTATGGTTATAGTTACGTAGGGGTTAATGCTACTGAAAAGGTAAACAGAAGTAGTGCAATTGTTATAAATGGTACTAATTCAGAGCTTGATCTTCAGTCGCTTAACAAGCTTCTTGTTTCTGGAAGGGCGTATATAGATTATTATTCTCTTGCAAATGCTGATGGATATACAGTACCAGGAGATTATGATACAGGAGAGTCGGTATCATTTATTGGCAATCAGGAGATATATCTTGTACCTGCTACACTTATGAGTGGTGAAACTAATCCGGCTGCGGCAGGAGCTAATGTGAATATAACAATATCAGAAGATAACTTCTTTGGATATAAGTATTTATCTGAGGCAGAAGGTAAATATTTTGTTAAAAAGACTATAACTATAGGAAGTCTTACAAGAGATTATTATTATCTGCGCTTTAAAGATGAAAAGGCGGCTGCTTCTTATGTTAAGGCTATATTTGATGATACTGAATTCAACAGTCTTCTTTCAGGTAAATCTGATAAAGTAAAGAAAACATACAAAGAGCAGAGAGAAAGATTGAAGTCACAGATGACACTTAATGCGCAGAGTCTTAATAGTGTCATAAAGGCTGGCTCAGGCAGTGTGTATACTAAGAATTCCATGCTATCAGCTGTTGCAGCAGCAGATGGCAGCATGAGTCTTGTTTATAATGAATCAGATGATGCTGCATCATCAACAAAATATGATTATGCAGGAGATTATGAGGATCTAGCTTCAAGATTCAATGTCTTAGCAGAACGCTTTATGAAATAACAGATACAAAAAAGATGAATAACACAATTATAGGTCAGATGTATCCGGATTTAAATAAGTATTCCAAAGAGGTATATGTTAATATTATATCTACTATTGGTCTAGAAGCTTATACAAAGGATAAGCTTGGTCCTGTTACTACAAAGCTTACAGGTGGTTATGATAAGTATGCGCTGGTTGCGTTTAATAATAGCAATTCAACTTCTGAACCGCTTATCATAAGTAATAATGATGAAGTTATAAGAAAAAAAGCACATATGTCAAATGATATAACTTATAGTTTTAGAGATGTTGATGGTGGTGTTATAGTTGCATCTGGAGATGTTGTGGTTAAGAAAAATTTCTCTGGAACTATAATAGCTGGTGGAACTATTACTATAGAAGGCGATGTTACGGTTACAGGTCTTTCTGACACTACTGATATTATAAAAACTGATCAGAAATATGCAGAGATATTCAAGGTATGGAATCCGCTTGAAAACAGTAATGACAGCGGTTTTTTGGATGTTCAGAATATGACATATAAGGATATGATACGAGTTGCTAATTGGAGGAAACGTGATGATTCGGAAAAGACGACACAGTCTACAGAAGCAGTTACAACTAAATAAAGGATTCACTCTCGTTGAGCTTCTCGTTGTTATAGCTATTATGGCGATAGTTATAGGCGGCTCTGCTATAGGAGTGTCAGTAATCAGCAGGGGAAATGTAAAAAAAGCAGGTAATTTCGTGTATACAGAGCTTAATAATCTGCGTTCACAAACTCTTACAGTTAATGCAGACTGGAAGCTTGATATAGTTAAGGATACAGATGGAACATGCAGGCTTGTTACATATAAGAATGATGTCCAGACAGAAAGTAAAACTATAGGAAAAGGTTATAAAATAACGATATCAGATTATGCCAATTCATCTGATAAGACAGACTATGATGTAGATAGTGATAAAAAAGCTACTGTGACTTATACAAGAAGCAGTGGAAGGGTTGGTTCATTTATTGTTAACGCAGGAGCCTCCAGGTCCGATAACTGGATGTTAATAATAATCTGAAGCAGTTATAACTATAAGCCGTGGAAGTCATTCGTATGATGTTACAGTGTGGTACAGTACTGGTAAGTTATCGTTAGCATAGTAAAAGGAGCAAAGGATTCTATGAATGAGGTTAATGTGTCAGCAGATTGTGCTGGTAAGAGAAAGGCTGATGAAAAACTTAATAATAAAGGCTTTTCACTTGTAGAAATGCTTATTGCCCTGACTATAGGCGGTATAGTATTGTCAGCTCTGGTTGTCCTTATAGAAAGTTCAGTGCACAACTTCACGAAGCAGACAGCACAGGCACAGCTTCAAAGCGATGCGGATATTGCATTGAATCAGGTCGAGAACGATATAATGGAAGCTGATATGCTTATAATGTATAGAAGTCCTGATAAGAACAGTGGATACGATTATTATCTTACTAAGTATTCTAATACTAATAAGTCAAGGTACTATGGTTATATATGGGATAAAGCTAATAAGATATTTATATTTTTCAAATGATTTCTATCCGTTAGGAGATAAGCCGCTTGATAACGTGAGTGTGGCATGTGAGTATGTCGAGGACTTTTCCATAAAAATCGATGATAAATGTGTATCAGCAGGCGATGTGGAGCAGCCTACAACAAGAGTTGGGGAAACACCGAAGAAAGAAGAGGGTGTTATTCTTACATCTAATATAAAGGTAAAGGCATATATAAAGCTTTCAAAGCAGAATGTAAGCCGTGATGTAAAGAGAGAAGTATCACTTAGGAACTCTCTTTATGGAGAGGATTTAACCGATAAGGTTAAAATAGTGAAGGTAAACGGCAGTGATAAAACAATAATAGAGATAAAGTATTTTAAGCTGGGAGATATAAAAGCGCAAGGGTATGTTGATGCCTGATTATAGCTTGTAATCATAAATGTTAGTAACAGCTTGTTTTGACAGAATGTTTAGTGTGTGGAATACATATTAAGAGTATCAGATAAGAGTATCAGAGAAAGGATGACAATATGAAACGGATGTTAGGTAAGATAAGAAAAAGAAAATATATTAGTACAGTTTTGTTATCTGTGGCACTTGTGTTTTTGTTTGTCATCGGCGGAATGATATATAAGACGCAGGCGACAGGTGGCGGAAAAGCTGTGATTGCTAATGCAGTCACAATAGGTGAAAGAACATATACAAGGGATAATCCGCTTAATATTATTGAATTGGTTCCTGATGAAGCAGCAGGTGCATGGGGATATCTTACAGGCATGAATAATGGTGCTGTCAAGTGGTCAGATATTGCTGAATTGCCAGATAGTGCTGCAAAGCATGACCTGTGTAATACATGGCTGAATAATTATATGAAAAGTATTATTGAGTATAATAACTATACGATTCCAGAAAATAAGAATCAAGCTGAGTATGCAGGAAAGAATATTTATTATAGAAAGAATAGCGCGTCTGAATGGAAGCGTTTATTCAAAGGATTGTGCTAATGAGATAACCTCTGATACTGAGTTTAAATTTAATGTTATTGATAATTATGGAAATAAAAAAGAACTTGATATATATGATAAAACATTTGTCGATGAACAGGGAAATAATATAAGCGGCTATAATGATAATCTCTTTGCTTATATGGTATTTGCTGGTGATAATTCAATAGCTAAAGGCGATTATAATATGATGGATAAAATCAGGGTTACAAGTGTCTCTATTGATGCCCTGACAACAGATATGATTGATAATGCAGATGCAATAATAGTATCTGCTGGAGAAAATATCAGTACTTATCCTGCAGAAACATATAAAAATGTATGAGTATGCACAGGCTTATGGCGATGCACAATTAAAAGCGAAATATCCAGCTAAAGCCGGAATCACTGATAAAGACTGGTCATCTCATACATGGGGAAATAATGTATGTTTGGGAAAAGACTTTAGTGATGCATCAGTTGCAGGACGCATTGTTACAAATATTTAAATCAGGAGCTTAGTATAATAGGTGGATTTGATTATAATAAGATTGATAAAAGAAGAACAGGAAAATCTTATGAAAATGTTTGTAACAATAACTGGAATAGACAGGGATACATGTCTGCGTGATTTGTGCGAGTATAAGGTTATTGATGAAGATACAACAAATGAAATAACTGGTGTATATGAGGGAGAGTATGGCAGGTTTGACTTTGATAATATGGAAATATACATATTTTAATGAGAACAGGAGCAATACATACCGTGTAACATATGATACTGCTGGATGGATTGATTTTAATCAGGGTGTTTTTGGTAAATACCTCGGTGAATGGCCTAAAGTAAGTAATTATTATAGCAATTTTCCGTATAAAGGATATAACGTTGCACCAGATAGAATTAATGAGAATGTTTTCTGGTTTGGATATGCGAATAATCCTCTTAGATCAGGCTTTATATCATCTAAAATTGATATCAGTGGAAATAATAACGAGTTCAATCAGGTTAATGATGTCTTAAAAACATATAATATAAATAATGGAAATATAGATATTGCTAAAATGATTCAATATGTTCTTGGTGGCTATAAGAGAAATAAGGCTATAGAAAAGCTCAAGGTTCTTGAAATCCAGCCATCTGCTGATTATGAGTATAATACATATGATGGAGCAAAGTCTTTGCTTAAATATTTTAGTAATGCAAAGTTTAAAATAAATGTATCGGGAATTACAGAAAAGAATTATAAAAGATATATTGATGTCACGTCAGTTACTGTAAATGAACTTAATGGTATGACAGATAATATAGCTAATAATTATGATCTTGTTGTCATAGGTGAAGAACATTCTAAGAATCTTCTTAAAATAAAAGGACGTATTAAACAGAATAATGGCGATACTGTTGACAGCTATTATTATTCGCAGGGTGCAGTTGTGAGTCTGTGGGATCGTTCAGGTAATGATACAGGAAAAGATGTTGCTTCGGCTGGAAATGATATAACTGAAAAGACTCTTGAAAAACTTAAAGAGTATATTAATATGGATAAACCAGTTATATTAGCTTCTGATATATATAATGCATCCACTAGTGGTGTCTTAGTTAAAGATAAAAATGGTAAATATACAAGAACAGTTGATACTAACATTTATTCTGTATTACCATATGCCAGAAGTGTTGGTAAAACTTCTAACATAACGGTAGAAGCTGCCTTGGGTGCGTCTGTTTCAGATAGTGACAAAATAGAATATAAGTTTAAACCAGTTATAAGACAGACTATTGCAGATGCTGGCCTGAATGAGGAAGATAACACATTTACAGTAAAATTCAAGACAGATAATACATCTGGAAAATATAATGTAGAGTTTTATATTGATAAAGATGCAAATGGTGTGTTTGTAAATGCACATGATGACACTGGTGAGTTATACGCAGGTGGATTTAGTGATACGAATCCGGCAGTTTATACTTATAACAATGGATATATAACTGTTACAACAACAACATTACCAAAAGATTTAAGACCTTATTTACCTTGGAAGCTTGTCATTAAGGATGTAAGTTCTGGATTGACGGCTGAAACAACAGGAATATTAAGAATAAATGTACCAGACGAAAAGCAGGAAGATGTAAAGATATTACAGATAATGCCTGATATAGATAGTAAGCATGATTACAGTCTTAAGTTAAATGATTTTGATTTTATGAAATTGTTTAATGATGCAAGTGGCACAACTGGATTAAGAATAAATAAAAAGGATGTTGATATTGTAACTGTTAAGGAGTTGTGTGAAGGTGATAACAAAGGTAATGACTGGTATAAAAACAGCAGGTATACAGCAGGAACAAGCCTTAATAAAGATGGAGAAGATCTGCTAAAGGATTATACTATTGTTGTTCTTGGTTTTGCAGATGCATTTGACAATATTACGAACACACATGCTCTGGCTAATCTGCGTGATTATATAGAGAGTGGCAAGGCTGTACTTATGACTCATGATACTATCGGACAGTATTCATATACGGATGAGAATACTGATGAAACTGAAAGCTTATTTGCAGGAGATGATTCCGATATAAGAAGAGCAGTTCCAATAATGATAGATGACAAGATATCAAAGGGCTATATGTTCACAACTGCGTTCAGAAACATAGTTGGTATGGATATGTATCATGTTACGGTCGGACAGGCTAAAGAAAATCTGTCTTACCAGCAGGGATACACCAATACAATAGTTACAAGATATGGTGTATTG
>ENA-OQER01000941-OQER01000941.1-human-gut-metagenome-genome-assembly--contig:-NODE-941-length-15141-cov-2.628547_pt1 | contig 15141 bp, 25 predicted proteins | sample MGYA00242797_ERZ504639 | MGnify/ENA primary metagenome ERZ504639 (study PRJEB26092, sample SAMD00036306) | human gut metagenome | host: Homo sapiens | study: EMG produced TPA metagenomics assembly of...
CTTTCAGATTTATTGCCCACCCATATTATAACACAGTGGGTAATAAATTTATCTTTATTTTGCACTAATTCCACTGTCCGCATCCTTTCATTGATTATTTGGGTTAAATGTACTGTTTTTGATCAATTTATTTACTAATTCATTCCCTAAAACTGGTCAGATGACCACTTTCTAGGAACAAAAAATGGACGAAGCAAACTTTTTTACATTTACCTCGTCCGTTAATGGGTTACAATATTAACTTTTCTTACCTTAGCCCTTTACCAGCACATTATTTCCATCCTGCATATTATCTGATGCATAATGTACTTTGTTCTCCGTAATCAATTCTTCGATGCACTTTCTAAAAGTCTTTGAAGCATTACCTGAATATCCCAGTCTTTTATATAACTCATTTGCAGAAATGCTTTCTTGTTCCAGTTCATTTAATATAAGAGTTTTTATCTGGTCTTTCGTTCTTCGCTTTGGAACAGCAACAATATCTTTCGGTTCGGTTTTGCTACTGACAGCTTCCTTTTTCAAAAATGCCTCATGAATCGGAATAATCACTGAAAAGAAAGAACGTTCTTCATCCGTGAGAAGTAATGGCAGTGGTGATCCGTTTTCCTTTATTGATTTAATTGCTGTTGGAATACCGGTATTTCTACCTTCCACAAGATGCAGTTCCTTTAAGAAATCACCTATTCGTCTATTCCGATACCTTCTTGTTCTCATCTGATATTTACTAATATCCTCATCAGAAATCGACCTGTCTGGTCCCGGTAGAACTTGTTATTTCAATTTTATCAGCCTCTATGCGTACTGTGACAGGCTCATGTATCTGGTACGATTTGTGATAAATTGCATTAGAAAGAAACTCTTCGATTGCTTCATAGCTATAATTTTTTACTCTTACAGCCTCTGCTTGTCCGCTAATCTTAAATACCTTTTCAGCAATCACATTGTTTTTTATATAATTCAGAGCGTTTCGTAACTGATCGTCTATCGGTCCTGTAAAGATACGTTCCTCCATTCCTTGCCCTGTTGGATCCGGAATATTAACCACCTCTATCTGACTATACGGGAAAAACGACTCTGGATGATCATTGAAAAATAAAATTCCCACATTCAGCGGCTTGTAATACTCCGACGGTCCGTCTGCTATCCTTAAATTTCTTGCCAACTGCTCTGTATCCATAGTGTCAATATCATTCAACAAGCTACTATCCACATTTTGCAGATAATTCTTTATAATTGGATATTTTAAGTCCTTCATCTCTGCTTTAGGATTTATCCTATCATCAAACGGAATATTGTGAGATAGTGACATTAACTCTTTTACATCTGTATCAGTCGCCTCTATTGTACTGGATAACTTCCGGATATAGTATATCTTTTCGCTGTTCTTTGTATCTGGTGCCTTAGGACATGCGTACGGTCTTTCGTATCCACCAGGACACCATACCAAAAGAAGTAATTTCCCATCAAAATAAACAGGCTCACTCTGAGGAATGTACACAGGTTTAAGATATTTACAGTATCTAAGCAGATCTTTTTGAATCCTATCTACTGCATCTGGAGCAATACCTGTTACTGGACGAACAAGTTTTCCATCCTTTTCTTTCGCTCCTATAACAATGTATCCACCGCCCCAGTTATCAATATCATTAGCAAATGCACTGATTGTCTTTAAAGTAGTATCTGGGTTCCAGCCTTCCTTAAACTCTATTCTCGCCCATTCCACGACATTTTCCGTTAAAAGTTTTTCAATAGTAATTGGAATTGCCATATTTTTTCTCCAATGCTTCTTACGATTTGCTTACGACTAAGCTTACGACTTAATTATAAAGTCGTAAGCAAGTCGCGTCAATTATATTGTTCCACTTTTTTAGAAAACATCATCCTCACTCGCAAAATTGTTTATCTTGCTTCTGTTTTCTGTCTTTCAATAACCTTCTTAACAAACCATTGTACCGCAATCCTGGCTGCGTCCGCTCCATCCCTGATACCAACACTTGCTCTCGCATACCCTAAGATTTCTCCTGACCTGCTATAGCCGCGTCCTCTAAGCTTAGCTTCGTGCCAGATCTGTCTTATTCCGTTTTCGTCAAGTGCTTTTAAATCTGCCGGAAATGGTGCAGATTTCAACAATTCCAAACTGAATGCACCATCTACCTTACCAAGCGCATCCTTATATTCTGGGAAATAAATCTTCATTTCCCTGTGCATACGGTTAATTGCCCGGATTCTGTCCTCATTCAGCTGATCTCTGAACATAGATAACCTGCGAAGCTCCGCATAAAGCTTCTCCGGAAGGTACGGCATCATGGATAATCTTCTCCATCTGTGTTGCTAACGTGACAGGAAGATCATCCGTTTCTGCCCACCCTAATGATGTTGTTAAATCCCCCTGTGGATCAGCGTCCACCAGAAGAACCCTTTTCCCTTGATTTGCAAGTCCTATCCCTAAATTGACCGTAGTGGTAGTCTTGCCTGTTCCTCCTTTCTGATTGGCAATAGCAATCACTTTACATTTTGACATCTCGGTCTACCTCCTCTCTTGAAAAATTTATAGCCACTCCTTTGTGTGGAATGGCTATGTACTAAAAATGGGCATGAAAAAAGCCGAATGATTCTCTTCTTTTTCTCAAACTCGTATGTTTCTTTTTAATTCACTTATATCCCCGTAATTATCAATAATTACCAGTCCATTTCTTTAGCTATTCTAGTTCTCTCATCTTCCACCATTGGAACTAATTCTTCCAATGCATCATGTAATTCCCTGTGATTATCTTTCGAATCATATGTGATTATTTCTAAATTTCGATTTTCCTTTACTATTCTTTTATACTCAGTATTAATTCCATCTTTAGAAGTAATAAAATAATGGCAGGGACTACCCGGAAATACAAATGAATAATTTTCTAAGACTAATTGTATATCCGGATCAGAAAAACCGCAACCTATAAATATAAACGTATGCGTACAATATATATCGGCGTAATTGTTTCAATTATAAATTCCATCCCAATTTGTTCAAAACAAAAGACCGAACAGATTATCTCTGAGCGGTCTTTTGCCAGTTACACTATTTAGTTTTGATGGTCAAGAACCCATTGCAATAGGTCTTCATATTCTATTTTCCCAGCTGCAACATCAAGAATAGTTTCGTATAATTCTTTTTGCATATACTTAAGTTCTATCCCGTTCAAAGCAAGAAAAACCAACATTGAATGCGTTCCAATCCTTTTATTCCCATCTATCATACAATGGTTTTTAATCAACCATATCCTAATCTTGCGGCTTTCGCTTGTATCGTAGGATACAATTCATCCCCTCCAAAAGACTGAAAAGGAGTTTCTAAAGCTGAGTCCAGTAAATTGTAATCTCTGACTCCTTCGCTTCCACCAGTCTGCTGAATCAATTGAGTGTGAAGCATAAGAATCTGCTTTTTGCTCAGTTTTTTCATTTAGCCAGTACCTCATATGCTTCCTTATTCTGCTCCATGAGCTGCTTTGAAATACTTAACACATCTTCATCAGATGCAGTAAAATCCTTATCTGCTTACTAAAGTCTATAACAAGATATCTTGGTACATTATTCTTCAAAATCACTGCTGAACCGCATTCGTCCACTAATCTTGCTACTTAGAAAAATTCTGGTTAGCGTCTGAAATAGACACCATTGTTTTTGTATCTATAGTCATATGATCACCTCCGTGATTTATTTACTATAGTATATACAAATTTTAGGATAAATACAACCTATTATTCACATTATATCTTTCCATCATAAACAGGAAAACCTCTGCATTTGTCTTCATAAGTTTTGTGCCCTGCAGCTACTTTTGATACTACGAAAAGTTCCTCTCTTTGCACGCCACCGGTGCGAATTCCTTCACCAACACCTCTCTTCTAACTCTGCAAAGAATGTGGTAGTTCCGTCACTATTAAAAGAGATGCCAAATTTTGTAATTTTTTGTATCAGTATCTGCATTGCCGTTAGTCTTACTGAATACTCTTTCAAATCCGAACTGGGCATTGATTTCATCTGACATACGCAAGGCTCCCTCAATGCTATGCATTTTTTCTGCATAATACTTCGAATCTGATTATTTACACCTTCAAATCAACCTTGTTCTTTTTTATAACTTCTTTATGCTTTTTCATCGAGAATACTTCTTTTTCTTCCTTTGTATCCTTTGCTTTTTCCAACTGCTTCTGTAGGATTTCTTCGGCTTTTTCACTCATATTCTGGAGAAAGGATTTTACTTTTGAATCTTTATGTCCTATTGCCCATGAACTAATATTTCCATCTTTATCTATAGCCCATCCCTGTTCAACTCTCCATCCAATATCTGCTTGTTGCTTTGCAAACTGCTCATCTAATTTTTTCATGTTACCAATTTCTTTTATGTACTCATCTTCTAAGTCTGAATCATTTACCATTTTTGTTAAAAACTGAGGAGAAATCGCTACATTCGTGGTAGTTGATTTACCATATTTCATCCCCGGACTATAATTTGCTGATACAAAACTATAATTGTCAAATTTTTTAGAAAGATAGGAAAGTTCATCCGCTGCAGTTTTTCGGGTTGTCCCTGTCTTTACATCTTCTGTTTGCTCCACAACCTGCTTTTCTGTGGTTTCCTTAGCATTATTTTTCCGTTATATTACCGGTATAAGCATTTGTGTAAATATTAGAGTAATTGTTTACACCTGTAACTGCCATACTAACATCCCTTTCGTATTACAAAGCTTTCATTACCTTTTATTAGCATAATAATCCCAAATACCATTAAGCATTTTCCGATCACCATCTGATACATTCAGATTTAGCCTTAAATCTTTCCAGTCACCCGAATACTGCTGCAATAATTTCTGGTTATCCGACTGGATGGCGGATAAAAATGCCTGATATGCCGAATTTTGGATAACCCCCTTTTCTTTAGATTTTGCAGTATTCTCCTGGTTCTCACCTATGTTCTGTTCATTTGCTGTCTGTCCACTTCCTTTATGGTAAACTACCGATGGGGTAAAATCCTGTAATTCTGACCAGATTTCTGTTGAAGTTGCCATAAAATTACTGTGATTTTCATATGCCTGATTCAGCATATCCAGTTCTTTTTCTTTGGTTAATTCCTCAATTTTGCCCGATTCTGTCACATAATACTCCGGCTCATAATCTTGTTCCGCATATTTTTCTTCAATGCTGTTTTTCATTTTGTTATATGCTTCTGCCATTCTGTTTACATGATGTTCAAAGGAATCAGTTTTTACACTCTCTGTATCTTCTTTGACAAATATATCCGTCACTTCCTTCTCAAAACGGTTCTGATAATCCATAGAACTGACAGAAGATAAATGTCGAAAGCTCTCCTGCCCTGTTTTGGAAATGGAAAGTGTATCTGTATACTGTGTCATTTTCTTTTCTAAATCTGCCGGAACATTTTGCTTTGTATTTTTCCTGCTGTTATGTTCGATTGCAGAATATGTAATATTTGTATTATTGTAAATCTTCATAGCTGTTTCCTTCCCAGATAAATACCATTAGACTCTAATATCAATCGGCACATACCTTTTAATTGTGTCTGTTTGTACCATTTCTGCTGCCTCTAAACTATCTGTAGCAAGCTGCTCCTGCAAAACCTCGTCTGGAAGTTCTTCCATATTCTCCACAGTTTTTTCCGTCATCTGCTCTGTCATTTCTTCGGTTGTCTCCGAAGTTCGTCCATGATTTCAGACATCATGCCCTTGTTTTCTTCTGTTCCAAGAGCTTCATCCACCATTTCTTCCTTTCGTTCTTCTTCTGTTTTAGGCTTATTCCTCTCAGCAGCTTCCGCAATCTTTTCGCCATGTTCTTCTGCCTCGTCCATGACATGAAACATCTGTGAATTATTATACTCCTGATTTGCTGCCGCAATTTCATCCTCATAATTATGAAACATTTCCAGCTTTTCAGAGATTTCTTCCAAACTGTCAGCCTTTCGGTTTTTCAAATTTTCTTTTTGTGCTTCAAAAAAGCCACCTTATTATCCCGTTCCTGCTGTCGCTGCAATTTTTCCTGTGTACTTTTCAACATATTAGAACTATTAAATCTATTTATCAGTAAACCTCCACCGGATAAATTGACTGTAAAACTCATCTGGTTCCTCCTTCCCGACAAATTAATACAAAAGATTTTTCTTCTTGTCATTTAGGCTTAACATACTATACTTCCTTATCTATCTTACTTGACGTTAGAGAGGAATCTTTTTTAGAATATGTACCATTGTTTGTATAAGTCGCACTTGCCCGATTCGCAGCATTTGATATACCAGCTGCTTTCTGGGCTGTTTTGCCTGCAAAGGAATTGTAACCTGTAAAAACCGTTTTCAATGAACTGATATCTGCTTTCTTCAATTCATCTTCATCCAGCTCCAACTTATTCCCCTTTCCTATGGTAATACCTATTTTAGAAAGTAAATGACTGGTTTTATCTGTCATGCCTGTCATCCATGAAGCATTTCTAAGGACATCTTTTGTATTGGATTCTCCTGCCTCCTTAACAACGTCATTATAATCATCAATAAAAGATTTCACTTTTTTGGTAATTGCATCCCAGTCATAATCCTCTACCTCTGTTTCTTCCCCGGTCTTTTCATCCTTCTTTTTTATTTTCTTTTTTTCCCAGAGCGACGCATCGTTTAGTGCATCTGCTGATTTTTTCAGGGAATCCGCACTTGTTTTCATCAGTGTAAGCTTCTGTGAAGTATCGCCTTTACCCGATAATTTTTCTGCATCCTGCTTTGCATAATATGCTTTCATAAGTTTTCCATAGCTTCCGTTTTTAATCGCAGCATAATCAGAAAGCATATTGGTGTTTCCTACGGATGAACTGTCGGAAGTTCCTCCAAATAATGCGGAATAATCTACATTGCTGTTATATTTACTTGTGTAATCACTAAAACTCTTAATCTCTGACATAATACCATTCTCCTTTACCAACTATAAACGAATATCAATCGGTGTATATGTCACCTGTGTTTCCCCTTTGATATCCGTATTCTTTACGCTGTCTGTCTCCTCTGCCGCAGCCCCCGCAGATTCCTGTGTTTTCTCGGATTTATCAGTATTGTTCTTTGTTGCAGTGTCTTCTGTATTGCTGTTCTCCGCTTTTGCAGCTTCTTCTACTGATTTATTTGCATCTGCAAGTGTAGACATCTGTGCTGCTGTCGCAGACTGTGCCTTTGCCTGCAGCTCTGCCAGTTCTTCTTCCTTCTTCTCAGTATTTCCTTTTCCGGCATCCTGTTTGATTTCAGATTCAAGCACACTGGCACGTCCCTGTATCTGTGTTGCCATACTTCCCTGCACCTTTGCCTGTTTCATGGAAGAATCTGCACAGATCATCGCCTGCATACTTGCCTGTGACAATCCGGTGTCTTTCTTTTTAGAAGTGCTACTTGTTCCAGCCACCATATCATCCATAGATGACGAATTTTTACTCTGCTGCTTACTTCTCTGCTCGATCTGGTGCTGTCTTAACTGCTGATTGAGATTGTTAATCTCCTGCTGTATCTCCTGACGCTTTTTCATCCTATCCTCTAATGACATTTCTTCATTCGATGATAAATCCTGTAGCTTCTGCTGTGCATTTGCAATCTGATTCTGAATATTTTTACTTACAGAATCATTCCCCTGTGTCATTCCCATTGTTCCTGTCTGCGTATTTGTCCCACTAAATCCATTGATTCTCATTTTAATCCTCCTTGTTTTGCGAAGCAATCCGAACCCTTTGGTGAGGAGAGATTTGGCCTCCTTGAGCTTAAATTCTGAAATCCGTTTCCTTAAAAATCTGTACAACATGATTTCTCTTTACTGATTCTTTCGGCATATCTTTCTTTACAATAAACAGCGATGTTGTGAACCGCCCTTTTTTTGTTGTGAAGCAAATAAAAACACTAAATATTCTGATGTTTCACAGATTACTTAGTGCTTTTTGTCCTTATTCTACCTGTAACATAATACTTAGAACCACTTCCTGATTCTCCTGCTCTAAAGATATATCTCCCATATACATCCTTGCAACCCTCCGGATATTATGCAGTCCAATTCCATGCTCCTTCCCGGATTTCGTTGTTTCCGGCAGATCACTGTCCTTATAATTTAACTCTCCCTCATATCTGTTCTTTATCGTTATCATAAAAATACTGTTTTTCCGAAAAGAAGAGATACTGATATAAGGATTTTCTCCACTTACATTTTCCATGCAATTATCCAGTGCATTGTTTAAGATCACGCTTAAATCAAATGCATTTAATTTCGTATCCCCCGGATAATGAAAATCTGATATAAAACGAATCTGCTTTTCCTTTGCTTCTCTTAACTTTTCCATCAGAATCACATCAATGACAGGACTCCCCGTTTTTATCTCAGGAGATATTTTATTCCACTCCTTTTTCAAATGCTCCATATATTCTGCTGCATCATCCATATGATTCTCTGCCACAAGATGTTCCAGCATCTGTATATGATTCCCCATGTCATGACGCAGGCTGCGGATATCCTGATACAGCTTTTCCACTTCCCCGATATGCTTTTTCATATCACTGACCTGATTTAATACCAGCTCCTGCCCTGTCTGTTCTTCCTGTGCCACCTTCCAGTTTTGAAACATCGTAGTCATAACAAGAATTGCTATGATAGAGATAAAATAATGCACGAAGCTTAAAGTTCCATAAAATCCATAGGTATCTGTCAGACTCTTTCCTGTATCTTTTTCATAAATATTCAGATAATATTGCAGAATACCATACCCTGTAACTCCCACAAGAGAAGGTATGATGAGCATTACCAGCTCTTTAACGTTCATTTCATCATTTTTGTATACATATGCTTTATTGATCAGACCGATTGCAACTGCAAGGAAAACGATACAAAGCACAATATCCAGAATTCTCGTTCCAGCATAAAGTCCATATTGCAGCCATTGTCTTCCTGCAATCGTATTCCCAAAAACCAAAGCTTTTGTGATAAAATCATCCAGTCTGTCTGCCATTGCAACCGCAAGCCAACGGATAGAAAAAAATGTCACTGCAAGAAATATTTTCTGATAGATGTTTCTTCTGTCCTGTACATACATCACAAGAAATGCAGCCACAACTCCCAGCATATATGCAGAAAAATTGCCAATCTGCTGCGGTATCAGATACAGCACAGACATAATTCCAATATAAACAATACTGACCAGAGCAGCTTCCCTTTTCTTTTTCATATATGGATATACAAAAACACCAAAACAGATTCCTGTAATAATCAAAATTGCAATAACAGAAAACTTCGATGTGATCATCCAGCATCTTTCCACTAAACTCATCTGACTTCATTTCCTTTCCTCTGGTTATACTTCAGATATTGCTTCACAAACTCCGGATAATTCTGTTTTGCAATCAATGCAGTTCCATTTTTCATAGTTACACAAGTTGCATCATATTTTTCTACATATTTAAAATGCACAAGATAGGCTCTGTGTGTCCGGAAAAATCTGTTCCTGCCATATCACTTAATTCCTGTAATTTACCATAGTATTCAATATCCGTACTTCGTGTATGGATAATAACTTTCCGGTTATACACCTCGGCATACACAATATCACGCAGGAAAATTTTTATATGACTTCCGGCGGTCTGTACCATGATATACTTTTCGTCTTTTTCAAGTCTGGAACTCTTTTTTATGTTATGGACTGCCTTTGTCACAACCTCTTTCAATTTCTCGTTGGAAAATGGCTTAACCAGATAATGAAATGCTCCGACATCAAATGCCTGAAAAACATACTCCTCTGCTGCTGTCACAAAAATGAGTATCATATCCTCATTGTCCTGACGAAGCACCTTTGCCGTTTCCATACCATCCATTCCCGGCATCTGAATATCCAGAAAAAGAATATCCGGCTTACTGCCACTTGCGATCAGTTCATCACCCGATAAATATTTATCTATAACCGCATCCGGCAATAACTTTTTTATTTTTTCTTCCAGTATCTGAACCATAGATACTTCATCATCGCAGATAGCAATTCGCATATTGTCACTTCCTTGCTTACATATATTTATAGCTATTATATCGGATAAGTTCATGCAATATCTATCTGGAATGTTGTGAATTGACCTTTTTTTTTGTTGTGAAAAGGTCATCAATTTATGCTAACAAATTTGTAAACATGAATAGAAGAACATAGTAATCCATATAATCTGTCTTTTCATCAATCTTTCTCTGCAACTCTGCTTTCCTTGTGAGCTTTGCCAAACCTTTTAAATCTGACAATTCAATCTCAAAATTACCTCTTTGCTGTTCTGCCTCAAAGATAAGTTTATTCTGATTATCAAGCTCTTCCTTTATCTTCTTTAAATTGGTATAATCGGCTACCACTGGTGTCATTACAGGCTTACAATTATCTCATAAGGGCAAAAATAAGGGAAAATACATATCATTTCACTAATGAACAGGCTGGAATGCCTGTAAAATTGGGAAAGTTAGCCAGATATTTCGGCAAACTGTTAAGGAAACAATCGGAGTTGGTGTAAACGAAAAAGCAGCCTTGAGTCTGATAAAAGCTGCCCTTTCGTTTACATCAATTTCGATTTTACCTTGGTGAACAAAGTCGCGTCCCTTTAGCCGATAGCTATGGGGATTCAATCGTTGCTCTTTTCCTTAAGTTTATCATACCGGATGTTTTGGTAAAAGTTTTTTTATTCAAGAAATCAATTTCAGGCATGACAAACAAACCTCCTATGAGGAAGTCATTTATTCTATGCAATTGTAGATCTTAACATCTCATATGTGCACGAAAAGAAGAACTGTATTTATCTTTGCGGGGTGATACCATATTCCCTCCACAAGAAGAACATTTGCATACATCGATGTGATATAAAACCCTTATCATTTCTACTGCATTTAGATTTTTTAATGTAGAAATGTATTTCTTACATCCAAGCAGGTTTCTGCAGTGAGTTATCTTTTTTTCTCTTGTTTCTACATGATAGCAGACCATAGTGCCGGATTCTGACAAATCGTTTGGGAGGAACATGCATCATGAATCGACGGATGAATTCTTCTCCTGAAATTGTTTTCTCTTTCCAGCAGCCTTCGTTTTTATAGTCTTTTACTACATATGTAACTGTCGTATCTGTCATGGATTTGATTCGATGATTACTGATTGCTATCCTGTGGGTATATTTTCCAAGATAATTGATAACCGACTGTGCACCATTGAAAGTTTCTTTACAGTAAGTGACCCAGTTCTTTTCATAACACTTATCAAGAAGTTCTTTAAAACGATAGCTGTTCTGATATTTCTCTGCTGTACCATGAAATTTAAGCTTAGAATCATTCCACAGGCTTTTTAACTCATCCAGATATTTTCCACGGAACACTTTCGAGATAACACCATATGGGAGAAAAAATTTTCCACCTGTTTCTTTCCATTTATTTTCATCATCAAGCCCACCTCCAAGAACAATGGTATGAATATGAGGATGATAATTCATTGCAGAACCCCAGGTATGAAGAATGCAGATATACCCTATATTAGCTCCCAGGTACTTTGCGTCTTTTGCCAATTCATTCAAGGTTGCTGAGGCAGCATGATACAGTGCATCATACAACAGCTTCTGGTTGCTGTAAATGATGGAATTCAATTCCTCAGGAACTGTGAATACTACATGATAATAGGGTGCATCAAGTACGTTCTCTTTTTGTGCATCAATCCATTTCTCTTTCGGAAACTCCTGGCACATGGGACAGCATCTGCTTCTGCAGGAGTTATTATGAATGCTGATACATCCGCAGTCCTCACAAACACTGATGTTTACACCAAAAGCGCCTGTTTTACAGTTCATGATATGATAAGCTGTTTTTCTATGATGAGCAGGAGGGCTATTCCTCTTTTCATAAGAAGGATAAAACCGTTCAAATACATCTTGTATCGTACATGATTTCTCCATAATCATTCACCGCCCATCTCATCAAATGGACTCCTGATTCCAAGCAGGGTTTTATTGCTTACATGCAGATAAACCTCTGTTGATTTTGGATCACGATGTCCCAGAAGCGCTTGAATATATTTTACATCACAGCCGGATTCAAACAGATGACTTGCAAAGCTGTGACGTAAACAATGCGTGGAGACGTGTTTCTGAATGCCTGCTCTTTTGGCACTTTCACGAAAAAACTGAATGACACTATCTTTTGTAAGATAATCCCCTGTCCATGAACTTGGGAACAAAATCCCTCTTGGTCTGCCACATTGAAACCAGTATTCTGTCAATATCTCGAGCGTCCGGTCTGCAAGCAAAGTATAACGATCAGAGCGACTTTTCCCATCACGGATGTGTATGGTTTTGTTCGTGCGTGAAATATCATCATAATGAAGATGTGTGACTTCTGAAACACGAAGTCCGCCTGAATACATAGTGGCAATCATAGCTTTGTGCTTCAGATTTGGCGTAGCATCAAGAATAGCTGATATTTCTGTTTTTGTAAGCACCGTTGGTAACTTCCTGTCCCTTTTCATACGAGGTATGTCATCATCATCCCAATTCTTCTTCAATATTTTTTTGTAAAAGAAGCGGATTCCTGAATGGTAGTGATTGTATGTTTCTGGTGAAATCCCGGAAAGTTTCTTTTCAGTTAGGAATATATCAACATCGTCAGTTGTTAATGCATCTATATCCTTGGCTGTGTGGTTCAAAAAATGAGCAACACTGGTACAGTATGCATGAATCGTGGAATCCTTGAGATTCCGTTTATTCGCAGCAGATCGAATCTGATTAAAAATTTCTTCGTACATAATAAAATCCTCCATGTAAAATCAGTAGTTAATGAAAAACCCTGCTTACATGGAGGTGCATTAGCATAATAAAACCGCTTGTCAGAAAAGCGGTCAAATGGTATTCTTTTCATAGGCAGTGGTGTCTTTCTTTATTGAATTGTTTTGTGTGGTAACTTTACAATATCAAATACTGGTAAGAATTGCCATTGCCTATTTTATTATTGAGAAAAAGAAAGCTGCGCCACAGCTTGGCAGGCCATCGCGCAGCGATTTTGTTCAATCGGAAGTTTGCGGAGACTAACTATGAATAGAGCAATTGGAAAATATAAATGTCCATGTTGTGGATTTTATACTTTTGATGAAAAGCTTAATGGTAATTATGATATATGTCCAGTGTGTTTTTGGGAGGATGATCCAATACAATTAGAGGATAATGAATATGAAGGTGGAGCTAATCGAGTTAGTCTCATACAGGCAAGGCATAATTTTTATTGTTTGGTGCATGTGAAGAAGAAATGAAAAAGCATGTAAGAAAACCTAAAGAAGATGAATTGCGTGGTATTGATTAGCAATGTGCATTTTCAGTAATTATAGAACGACGAATTTGATGGAGAGAATATTATGGAATATGATTTGTTTAGGAATAAGGTACAGCAAGTAAAGGCTAAGAAACCGATACTTTTCGCCCTTGAACTGATACTCCGCCTTCTATAGATAAAATAGAAGATTTTGAGAAAATATACAGGATGGTTTTGCCAGAGAAATATAAATTGTTTATCATTGAGTTTGGTGGAGGATATTTTGGATATGCCAATATATATTCGTTGGACAATAGTAGCAATTATTTCATAATGAAACATAAGTCATTTGTGCCAAATGGCTATCTTCCGATTGCTGATAATGGTTGTGGAGACTTTTATGTTGTAAAATGCAATGGAGAATATTGCTCTGACAAAATCTATTACTATACACATGATTCGCAAGAAATTACCGAAACAGCATATCATGACATTTTAGAGTATTTGTTAGATGTAGGATTAAAAGCATTGTAAACTTCTAATTTTTAGAATAGCATATTTTGATAGTATGAAGGAGATAAGGTTAAGATGAAAATTCCAGAGTTTAAGTATCACCCTGATCCTATTAAGACGGGAGCGTTTAGTCAGGGAGAATATAGAAAATGCGATTGTTGCAATGAAAGTACAAATATTTGGTACAGCGAACCATTTTATACTGCAAAGGATGGAATAGAATGTTTATGCCCAAATTGCATTGCAAACGGAATGGCTGCTTCAAAATTTGATGGAGAATTTCAGGATCCAGAAGTACAGATCGTGTTTCTAATCCTGACAAGTTAGATGAATTAATTCACCGGACACCAGGATATTTCGGTTGGCAGCAAGAATATTGGATTGCACATTGTGATGACTATTGTGCTTTTGTTGGATACGTTGGATGGAAAGAATTGGTTGATATGGGGATAGATGGTCAAATTGAAAAGAACTATGATCAGAATTTGAATGGGTTTGATATAAAAGATGTAAAAGAATGTATGTATAATGAGGGTGTAATGCAAGGATATCTTTTTAGGTGCTTACATTGTGGAGAGCATTTTTTTATATGTTGATTGTGACTGATAAAATTGAAATTATGTCGATGCAATGAAAGCGACAACTTCCAGACAACTTCCAATTGAGGAGGTAAACACTTTGGATATTGAGAAAACCAAATCATATTACAATCAAATAAGAAATGAAGATTTATGTGATTGTGATTATTGTAGAAACAATATTCATGAAGTCAAAGCAGCTTATCCTACCTCTTTTATAGACACTCCATAACCGTGAGTTCCATAACGTAAATTGCAGATTCTGAGGTGCAATTAACAGCGTAAATTGGGCATGTATAAGCGTCCTCTCACAAGTCATCCATGTTAGAGTAGGCGGATGAAAAATTTCATCCGCCCCTCATCAAACCGTGCATGAGGTTCTCCCTCACACGGCTTTCCGACATTCTTCTTTCTACAGCATTATGTCATGCTCTAGCCATTTTCTTTAATCCTTTTTCGTAAATGCTATTTCTAACAAATCCCACTCTTGACATATGTTTACACCTTTGGTGTTTCTTGTTATACCATCTTGTAAAGGTGCAGATAATATACCAGTCTAATTCCTGCATCCATGTCTCATTTGTTTTGGTGGAATAATAATTCTTCCAACCTATGATTTCGGATTTAGATTCTTTATTAAATCCTCTTCCTTTGCAACTAACAGACTTCGACCGTTTACATTCTTTTTGATTTCTGCTTTCATCTTCTTCATGGCTTTCCTGCTCGGGTACTGATAAGTTTCT
>ENA-OQER01000943-OQER01000943.1-human-gut-metagenome-genome-assembly--contig:-NODE-943-length-15133-cov-2.054178_pt1 | contig 15133 bp, 21 predicted proteins | sample MGYA00242797_ERZ504639 | MGnify/ENA primary metagenome ERZ504639 (study PRJEB26092, sample SAMD00036306) | human gut metagenome | host: Homo sapiens | study: EMG produced TPA metagenomics assembly of...
AGATTCCGGCAACCTACGGCGTTCGCATCTCCGCCGGCTCCCTGCTGAAGAAGGCTGTCACCAAGTAAGTCATGTACTGATATGTTGCTTACACGACGAAAGCCCCGACCATGACGGTCGGGGCTTTTCGTCGTTCATGACACTTGTACAAGCGTCATTCTGCGCTACACTATGCATATATATTAGACATCGTGTCCATATAGATGGAGAGAGACATGACCGATCAACGCAAGGAAGTCATCAATCAACTGCATGAATTGAACATTCTGCTGCTGCATACCAAGCTGAAGGCCACACGCACACAGACCGCGCTACGAGCCGCCACACGAGTATGCAACGTCGAAGCGGCACGTCGTGGCGTGCCACCGCTGCAACAACTTCCCAAAAGCCATGACACGGCAACGCACATGCTTGACTGCCTCAGCACCGAGGATCTTTCCACCCTCAGCGAACTTCTGCAGCGCATCATCGACAACACCGACACCAGGATTCTCGATGAAGAGGTTGTCGAGCGACGCAAAGCCATCCATGAATTCCTTATGCTGAATCACACAGATACGGAGGTGCAGGAATGAGCGACGAGCAGGAGACCATTCCCGAAGCAAATGCCCCCAAACCAATCCGCATCGACAAACGATCCCTGTTCACTCCCAGTGAAGCCGTGGCCGTGGAACAGCATTCCACAACACCACATGTGTCACGAACCCGTTATGGAACCGCACGCATCGAGGTCGCCTCTCCTCCCCCAATGCGAGAGTACCCGCAGTCATATCGCAACATTGCGGCGGCATCACAGTCAAAGGCCATACGCTCAAATCGTTCGCCTATACCACCGACGCTGCGATCATCCGTAATACCAATGCCAACGCCATTCTCGCCGTCTACCCGTTCACTGGAGAACCGGTGATCACACAGGCGTTGCTCACTGTGGCACAAATGCCACTTTTCGTAGCGTCGGAGGAGGCACCACCACCGGTCCGCGTGTGACCGAGCTGGCCATGGTGGCTGAAATGCAAGGTGCGGCAGCGTCGTCATCAACGCGCCGGCACCCGCGGAAACCATCGAAACCACCATGTCCATGGTCGACATTCCCGTTATCGCAACAGTCACGGAAGACGACGAAATCACCGAATGCAAGATTCTCGCCGGTGCGGCCATCATCAACGTCGCAGCCGGAGCACGCACCGCGCAAGTCGTGGCAAGCATACGTGCGCATCATCCGGAAATACCGATCCTGGCATCGGGAGGCGGATCCGAAGATCGCATCCTCGCCACCATCGAAGCGGGCGCGGATGCCATCACATGGACGCCGCCAAGCGCGCAACAGCTGCAATCGCAGATGATGGCGAAATATCGCGGCGAAGCCTGATTCAAGCCAATCAAAAACGAAAGCGACCGCAGCGCAATCGCAAAACAATTCAGGAGAACATACCGATATGGGAGTGGGGTGTGACCGAAGCTTGTCGGCCACACCCCACTCCCATCGACGTTTCCCATTGCCACCATCGCTTACTCCAAAGCGCCAATCATGGCTTGGAAATCCTCATTCTCCCTGCATTGGAACGGATCCAGCAGCACCATATCCATCTTCCGCGGCGCATGCAACGATAGTCTGGTCCAATCGCAGGAATACTGCGCGCCATGCGATTTGGCCGCACTGACGAATCTGCCGCGCAATGCGGCACGAGTATCCGCCGGCGGCATGGTACGCGCCTTTTGCGCCTCACGACCGTCAATCAGCGAACGCAAGGCACCACGGCGAAGCAACGACGCATACAACGCGCCATTGGCCACGTCATGATAGTCCAGATCCAACTGTTCCAGCTTGCTCAGCGGAAGATCCGCACTGGAACGGGCACGTAACGCTTCAAACAGGCGGTACTTGCACACCCAGTCCACTCTGTCTCCCAAAGCATTTGCATTGCCGGAACGGAACGCTTCCAACGTATTGCGCCACTGGCGAAGCACATCGTGCACATCGGTGCGAGGCAACGACGAAGCCACTTCCGGATGCTCATCCACGAACTGTTCCACAGCCTGTAGATAGCGTTCCTGCATGGCTACGGCACCACCCTGCAACGTCGATCCATCGGCCATGGCAAACGAAGCATTCACGCCGCTCATATCGCGACTGACCGCACGGTTTGCGGCACCGGCGTCCGCGAACGCGAACCGCGAGAATCCCGACTCACGTCCTTCACGCCCAGCCTGTTCGATAACGCACAGCACCAGATGCGTGGTGGCCAGCTTCATCATCGTGGCCCATTGAGAACGGTTTGAATCGCCGATGATCACATGCAGCCTTCGGAAGCGTCGGGATCGGCATGCGGCTCATCCTCGTGTTGACCATTGGACGCGATCTTGTGGTCGCCGATGAAACAGCCTCATCCAGAAAATCGGCACGCTGCGTGATCTGGAAACCTGATTCCGTCACCCTGCCTGCGCCAGTGAACAGCTGCCTGGTAATCAGGAACGGCAGCAATTCGTGTTCGATGACGTCCAACGGCACAAAACGACGTACCAGATAGTTTTCATGGCAGCCGAAGGAATGCCCTGCGGAATCCACGTTGTTTTTGAACACATGCACTGTGGCACGTGGCCCATGCGTGGCTCGAAGCCTTTGCTGGGCGTCCAACGCAAGATCGCGCATCACCAGTTCGCCGGCCGCATCCACGGCAAGGGCGTCCATGGGATCGCAGGCCTCGGACGTGGCATATTCAGGATGCGATCCGACATCAAGATACAGTCGCGACCCGTTTTCAATATACGTATTGGTCGATCGCGCGGAGGCAACGATCGGCTGGAACATCATCATTGCCGTCTGGCTGGCGTCGCATGGCACATCCGCACCGGTCACACTGACGCCGTATTCCGTTTCAATGCCGAAAATACGAGCGAAAGAATGAACCTCACGCAACGTTCCCTCATCAAGCGGTGACGAGGAATGATTGCCGCTGTCTCGCAGCTGCGGCATCACTCGCCGCCTTTTTGCACGAAACTACCGACATATTCCTCAGCATTGGACTCGAGCACCGATTCGATATCGTCAAGCACGGCATCCAACGCATCAGCGGTTCCGTCGACTTGTACGCCGGCGGATTCGACAATGTCACCCACCTCTTGGCCTGCGGATGCGGATTGAGCCTGTTCAAATTCCTGAGGCATGACATTCCTCCCTGTAACTTCCGGTTGCAAACCTGCAAAAAACGCTGCGCCACACCTTATATCAGGTGTGGCGCAGCATGCAACACTATGCCAAATACTGGCTCAGATCATTGGTGATCAGACCATTGGTGGCCATCACATCGTTCTCCTGGCGCCAGTGAACGCTTTCGCCATTCCACTGGGTCAGATGGCCTTGCGCCTCCCAAATCACCACAGCACCAGCAGACACGGCAGGTACGTCCCACTCATGCAAGTGCGGTTCGAAATACGCATCGTACGTACCGTCGGCCACCTTGCACAAATCAAGGGACGCCGGGCCGACACGTTTAATATCGGCAGGACGTCCGGCAATCTTCGCCACCACATCGAGCGCACGCTGCGATTCGGACGATACCGGAGACATGCCGAAACTCACCACCGAACCATCGAGGGACGACGTGGTGGAAGGAATGATTTTCTCGCGTTTGTCTCCCAACGGAGTCTTGCGAATACGAATCGCGCCGGATCCACGCACCGCAAGATACGTCAATCCCAGCGCCGGAGCGTGCACAATCGAAAGGATCGGCTGTGCGGAGCACTGGTCGTTGAATTCGAACAATGTCACGGTGATGGCCCATTCCGGCATGCTTCGCGCGAAATTGATCACGCCGTCGATGCCACCCACACACCAGTATCGCTGGCCGGGATAGCACTGTTCAGGCGAAGCTGCCAGAAGCCGTCGAACACGTTGACATAGGTCAGGCGGTTGCTGATGAACTGCTGCAGGCGCTTGTCGGTGTCTGAAGTGAAGTGGAAGCAGTCTTCGGACACTTCCAGTTTTCTCATGTCGTGCGGATTCATCTGGTCGTTCAACGCATGCTTGCCTGCGTCCTGCAGGATGCGTGCGACTTCGAGGGCGATTTGCCTCAGTTCCATAGATATGCCTTTTCGTTTCCTCTGTACAGTCCCGGCACGTCCTCTCCTCAAAATACCGGGATGATGTTACCTGTTGTCAATGGCCGTTCTTCGCGACCAATTGATGGCAATGTTACCCGCACAGATTGCATTTCACCGTAACATTTCCAAAATCGACGCCGCATCTTGGACACGCTCACAATAGCGGGAACATTGAGATTTGCTATATTTCAGAGGGTCTGACATATCCAATGAGACCATCGGATTCTCCACGGTATTATCACCAATCGTTCGATGGCGCACCGTAAGATGCGACCACGATGCGGCCACAACCTGTTCTGGAAAACGACGAATCATTTCGGCACGCAACCAAGCACGGGTATCGGAAGGCGCTTCCACCGAAGCCTGCACCAACTGCTCGTCCGTAAACAGCCGCTCCGTTTGGGCACGCAACCGATCGAAAATCGAGTCAGCGGGATCAATCGCAGCCCACTTTAAATCGACGGCCGCAATACGCGCATCATCAACCGGAGCCAATTTTACGACGCAGCTTCTCCAACAACTGCCATTTCAATAGCCATTCAATGCGGCCAGCTTGCTCGCGCATCGTCAAACGCGCATCATCATCGGCATGCCTGATGGCAGCCACATCGGCGAGCGCCTGCCCCCACATCGCCATGATGTTACGGGTCGAACGGTCAGACCATGCCGGTTCACCGGACGTGTCGGTTCCATAGATCATGGCAGCGGCAGCATACACCAAGCCACGCAGGGTGACCTCAATCTGCCATGCCGAGGTCTCGCCGCCATATTCCAGCGGCAACATGGCACCTAATGTCAAATCATGAGACACCTCGTGCATGGCGCTCACCGGATCGGCGAGCATGATTGGCTCCAACGCTTCGTCTATGTTCAATCCCGCCTCTTCGGCATGCTCAAGCAGCCACAGCAGCATGCTGGTGGTGCCGAGTTTCAGCGCCTGCGGCACATCCATACGATTGGCGTCCCCGACAATCACATGCAATCGACGGTATGCATCCGTGCTGTGCGATTCGTCTCGAGTATTGATGATCGGCCTGTCGAATGTGGTCTGCAAACCGACTTTCATATGAAAATAGTCGGCGCGCTGGCTGAGCTGGTATCCGGCGGTTTCGCTTCGTTCGCCGATACGACGCGACCTGCTCCGGTAAAAATCTGTCTCGCTACAAAATGTGCCGTCATGAGTTTCGCAACTTGGTCAAACGGCACCGAACGCAGCATCATATAATTTTCGTGGGTGCCCCAGCTTGCACCTTTGCCGTCGACATTATTACGGTGCAGCGCGATTGCGATACCGGTCTGTTCGCTGGCTTTGCGCGCGCACTCACGCATGATGAGATCGCCGGCATGGTCGTAGAGCACGGCATCGAAGATCATCGGTTTCGGGCGCGGAATATTCAGGATGCGCATGATCCACATACACACGGCCGCCATTGACTGCAATCACATTGGTGATGTTGAGCTGCGGCGCGTCCGTCAACAGATCAGGATGCGCGGATGCACGTTCCAGCCTGGTGCCGCGGGCGTCGTTGACCGGATCCTCCTGCCGATAGTCCCAGCGAATATGCTTGGTTTGTTCGTTCGCCGCGGCACCGACCACATCGAACGATAGCTTCACCGGATTGTAATGCTCCATTCCGAGAGCGGAAACCGCGTATTCCGTTTCCGTGCCCATGATTCGACGAACGCTCATTGATACGACTTCCCTTCGTCTGATTTCGCGTTGCCTGCCAGCATTATTCGACTGGTCGTATACGGGTGATGCGCCCTGCTTCCAAACCACTGATACGGCTCCACTGTTCCGGATTGGCGTCCAACACCGCATCGCGGGTTTCAAGAAACTCCTCGTCGACGGCCTTCGCCAACAGATCGACGCCAATCGCCGCCGGCTGTCCGCTTTCGATGGAGATTTTCACAGCACGGGTTTTGGCACGATCCACAATGTTTTTCAGCACCGCACCCGACACCACATCCGCCAGATAGATCGGATGCCATTGCCCATGCTCATCGCACACGTCGCACAGATACCGATGCTCGTCCGTCGAATAGATATCGCTGACCAGCACCCCAATCAAAGCCTTCGCATCCACCCCTGGCACCAACGGCAAATCGTCGGTCAGATAATGGCGGATGATCTGCGCCGCCTGAGCCGCTTTCGGACGCTCCACACGAATCTTCACATCCAAACGACCAGGACGCAACACCGCCGGATCAATCATGTCGATACGGTTCGAAGCGCCGATGACCATAACATTGCCAAGCGTTTCCACGCCATCAAGTTCAGCCAAAAACTGCGGCACAATAGTGGTTTCCACATCCGACGACACGCCGGATCCACGAGTGCGCAGCAGCGAGTCCATCTCGTCAATGAACACGATCACCGGTTTGCCATCCGCCGCACGCTCACGCGCGCGCTTGAAAATCATGCGGATCAGGCGTTCCGACTCGCCCACGAACTTGTTGAGCAGTTCCGGCCCCTTCACCGACAGGAACACGCCACGACCACCGGCAGCGCTTCGGCGAGCGCATTGGCCACAGCCTTGGCGATCAGCGTCTTTCCATTGCCTGGAGGCCCATACAGCAGCACGCCTTTCGGCGGCTTCAAATCATAACGTTCGAACAGTTCGCGATGCAGGAACGGCATTTGCACGGCATCGCGAATACGTTCGATCTGCTCATCCAAACCGCCGATATCAGCGAACGTGACATCCGCACTTCCTCAAGCACCAAGTCGGCATCATCCTGCGCGGGAACCAACGCAAGCGCGAATCTCATGGACGAATCGACCGTAACACGGTCGGACACATTGATCGAAGTTTTCGACAGCGCTCCCGAACGGCGGACCAACGCAACGTTTCCACCGCCATCCGCGACCAGCAATCGCCCATCATCAATGACCTGCTTCACCGTGCGCACTGCGCCCACAGCATCGGTGCCGGCTTGCGAAACCACCACCATGTTCTCGTTGAGCAGCACCGTGCGCCCAGCCTCAAGCCTGGATGCCTGCACATTCGCCGCAACCGGCACGATCATGCGACGGCTTCCGGAAATCACCTCGGCGCTGGCATGCTGTACCCCCTGTTCGTCCGTGCGAGAGGAATGCACGCGAACCATGGTGGCGAAGGTCATGGGCGGTCCCGCCAACTGGTTCAGCTGGGCCTTGGCTTGGTGAGCTCCTGGGTGGCACGGCTCAACGCCTTGGCCAACGCATGATTCTTGGCCATCAACTGGTCGTTGGCCTCACCCAACGACGCCAACGTCTCATCACGTTGATCCATTTCATCAGCCTCGCTTTCCACCGAATGCGTTTCGAGCCGTTCCGTCATTTCGTCATGTCATGGCGCATTCGCATTCAACATGCTCAACCCTTAAGAATACCCATTGTCCTCATGATTTCCGACAATCAAGACCATGCTTGAACAAGAATCGCCAAACATTGCGCCCACTCCCACCCTTTCCCAGCCTGGACTGCTGGTGATGGATGTGGATTCCACGCTGATCGATGAGGAAGTCATCGATCAGCTGGGCGCCGCCGCTGGAATTGGCGAGCAGATCGCGTCGATTACCGCACGTGCGATGAATGGCGAACTTGATTTTCGCGAGGCGTTGCAGGCTCGTGTTGCGCTGCTTAAGGATCTGCCGACTTCGGTGTTCGATGATGTGTATCGTCGCGTGCATTTCACACAGGGGGCGCTTGATTTGATTGACGCTTTGCATGCGCATGGTTGGAAGGTCGGCGTGGTTTCCGGCGGTTTCCATGAAGTCGTGGATCGTCTTGCCGCCGACGCGCATCTTGATTTTTGGATTGCGAATCGCTTGGAAGCCGCTGATGGTTGTTTAACCGGCCATGTGCTTGGCGATATCGTTACGAAAGATGTGAAATTGCAGTCACTGCGTGATTGGGCTTCGCGCATGGGCATCAGCATGGGTCAGACTGTTGCGGTTGGCGATGGAGCCAATGATCTGCCGATGATTCATGCCGCCGGACTTGGCGTGGCGTTCTGCGCCAAGCCTGCGGTTCAGGCGGATGCTCCGCATCGTGTGAACGAACGTGATTTGACCCGGATTCTTGATTTTCTTCGTTGATTCGCATTCTTCGATGATGCGAATCCCGATAGATCCGAGTCGCGATATAGCAAAATCCGATATTGCAGGATAACGATATTGCGTGTGAAATGATGATGTTCACACGGCAATATCGTTATGATCCGTTTATTCGACACTACTTGCAGTAGGCTCCGTCGAGATGCGCGCCACGCGCCCAATCGGCGGCACGCATGGCTTTTTTGCTTGGGCTTTGACTTCCAGCAATTCCAAAGGATCTGAGGAAGTACCCACCCACACGTTCTTTTTTCCGGCCACGATCCGCCCTGGTTCTAGCGAAACGGGTGTGTTGGGATTGCTCATATCGGCGCCCTGCGCACGCAACACATGCAACGTGGCGGTTCTGCTTCGGCATTGGCGTGCAGTTCGCACCATGCGCCCGGATTGGGCGTGCAGGCTCGAATCTGACGATCCACCGCGAACACAGGAATGTCGAAACGAATATGCGCGTCTTCAACCGTGATCTTCTGAGCCACCTCATATGCGCCGGCAGGCTGTTCCACAGGCGCGATCTGATCGTCGGCCATGGCCTGCAGCGAGGCGGCAAGCAAACGGGAACCATCCTCGGCAAGACGGTTCAGCAGCTCACCCGCCGTTTCATGCGCTCCGATTTCCACAGTGGACTGCGCCAGAATCGGACCGGCATCCATGGCTCGCACGATGCGGAACACCGTGGCTCCGGTCACCTTCTCGCCCGCCCAAATGGAACGCTGCACGGGAGCCGCGCCACGCCACTGCGGAAGCAGCGAGAAGTGCAGGTTGTACCATCCCATCGGCAGCGCGTCGAGCACATCCTGCTTCAGGATTTTGCCATACGCCACCACTGCCGCGGCCTGGGCACCGGTCGCAGCAAGTTCGGAAATGAACGTTTCCTCGCTCGGATCGGATTCAATCACCGGCAAACCAAGATCAAGAGCGGCCTGCTTCACGGGATTCGGTACCAGTTTGCGTCCACGCCCGGTAGGAGCATCCGGTCGGGTGAGCACTGCGACCACTTCGAAACGCTCGGTATCTTCAGCCAGCATTTTCAACGACGGCACCGCAACATCCGGAGTACCGGCAAACAGCACTTTCAGCACGAAAAGTCCTCCTTATCAAATCCTCATCACATCGTTATCATCGTGGGAATCATTCCGGCCACATCAACAGCATGTAAGGCAGCGGAACGCAACACACTATGCCTGATGCACCGCGGGAATCTTCACACCCGCATCAATCAGCAGCGCACGCAACGCACGTGAATCCTTGAATCGAACGCCACGAATGCCCGCATTGTTCGCACCTACGATATTCATGGCCTTATCGTCCACGAACACCGCGCCGGAAGCGTCAATGCCGAACTGTTGCAACGCGAACTCGTAAATATCCTTATTCGGCTTACGCAGGGAGACATATCCGGAAACCACACGATCGTCGAGGCTGCGCAGAATATCGAAATTGTCGAGCGCGATCGGGAACAGATCCTTCTGCCAGTTGCTCAATCCCCACACACGCACGCCGGCCGCTTTCAAATCGTTGATGAGCACGCTGGCGCCCGGTACCACGCCGGTCAACGAGTCGACGAAATTGTCGAGATAGTACTGCAGCATGTCGGCCCATTTGTCTCCATAACGTTCACGCATCAGGCGACGCCGTCATCATTCGACATGCCGCAGTCCAGTTCATCGTTGATGTCGTAGAAGCCGGAAATATCGTTGTCAAGGAACTGTTCAACAAGCTCGTCGCTATAGCGGGGCGTCATCACGGCCACCGGATCCCAGTAGACGAGCACGTTGCCGAAATCGAAAATCACATCGGTGATCGGCTTGCCCGCATTCACCGCAGCTTCGCCGTCAGCCATGAGCACGTCGTACTCCATATCAGGCTCTCCAGGCCAACCCTTCATATGATCCTCCATTCACTGCTGTGCGGCCTCATGCCGAACTGCCAACCTGTCTAGTTTTTCACGGCGAGGGGACGTGCGTCAGATTCGCTCCTTCGGATCAAGCTGAAAACGCAGTTCTCCCGGTTCGCGCGCGGCCACATGGCGGGCACTGGCGGAACGCAAACGCAACGCCAACTCACCCCGGCGACTTTGCGGCACACGCACCACCGCCTTGACACGATCCGCAGTGCCTTCCAATTCGCGCGAATCAATGGTTCGAGGCTGCGGAATAGGTACCGGCCCCAATACGGACGGCAGCATGCCTTCGGCGGTTTCGATGGCGGACAGGTCACCCCCACCCAACGCGCCGATACGTTCCAGCGTGACCTTCACCGCGTCACGACGTCCCCATACGCATGCGGCAGCAAACACAGGCGGCAATGCGGTTTGTTCACGTTCCCGCAATTCGGTTTGCGCCAGCAACGTTGAATTCCAAAGCATCAACGATTGAGCGAGCGTGGGATCGGTTTCGCCGATCAACAGGGCCTGACCTCCCCTGATTCGCGGCGCGCACAGCGAAACCGCGCGCATCCACGACGTCAACGTGTCTACGCCCGCGTCAATGCCGAAGGCGTACAAGCTGTCCATGCGTCGAGAATGGCCACGGCCCGGTATTCGCATTCCGAGGGGTTCCTCCCACGTACACGGGGTTCTGCGCCGGGAGTGGCGATGACCAACTGCGGCGCAAACCCGATATCGGGAACAATGCCGCGTGGCTGGCTCGGCGTTGAAAGCACAATGGGCACGCCACGAAACAGTCGGCTCAGCTCCTGCGCAGTTCCGGCGGCACCCACACGAACCACGCGCATACGTTCGTTATGGCATGCCGGGCAAGCCCACTGCACAGTGGCGACACCGCACCAACGGCAACGCACCGACATCCCGTAACCGTTCCAATGGACCGTGCAGTACGAGCAGCGAGCCTGACGGTGGCATTTCGCGCAGCTCAATGCTTCACCGATGCCATCCTGCGGAATGCTCAACAGCACCGGACCGCTTTCCAACGCCTTCGACAGCACTCGCACCGCAGTGTGCGGCACACGCGCTCCGATGGTCGAATCCGCAAGTCTTGCCAATTCGTCACGGTTCAGCCAACGAATCCAAGGACTCGCTTCCTTGGTTACGGCAGGGAATGCGTGAATCGGCGTACTGAAACCGCTGACCTGGGTGGCACCGACATGCGCCGCATCGGTTTCCCACTGGCTTTGCACACTGCGCGCATTGGCCATCGCGACGAACACGCCATTATGCGCTTTTGCACGTAACCGCAACACTCCGCGGGCGTTGGCGTAAGGCATCATGCCATCGGCATCCTGATAGCACACGTCATCGAGAATGAGGAACAACGCATTGCCATCCACCGGCGCATACATCGCCGCCCGTGTGCCGATCACGCACCGCACCTGCCCTCCACTGATGGCCAGATACGCACGATACCGTTCAGCAGGCGCCATCTGCGCGTTCAGAATGGCGAAATCGCCGCCGTACGCACCGTTGGATGATTGGGTTGGCGCGAAACAGCGCAAGCCGATCGACTGCAACGTTTCGGCCATGTCCTCAATCTCACGCATGGTCGGCAACACCAGTACCGCCGGTTTGCCCTGCAATAAGGCCGCGGCCACCATCCAGCCACGCACTGCCTCCAATGATGGGATCCCGGCAATGGGTCAAGCACGAACGCTTGGAAACGTTGCCCTTCCAATGCCGTACGAAGCAGGTCGATATTACCGTATTGCCGCTGCAGCTGCTCGTACGATTCCCGCTCGATCTTGGCAAGCGATTCGATACGTCCGTTTTTTTCAATACCCGTTCGATTGCCGATACGTTGTTCCTGTTCGACGCGAGCCACGCGCGGAGGCACCGCCAAACGCAGGATATTGGCTCGCGTTCCGCCGAATGCGTCCGCGATAAGTGTGGCATCGTTGCGCATGGATTCCGGCACAAGCACACGATCGATGACCACCCGTTCGATGAACCGCAATGACGATTCAGGGGTTTCGCTGGTATCGGTCCGTTTCCAAATGATGCCGTTGACCCGTTGCCCGCCAAAGCGGACACGCACCATTACGCCGGGCTGGGCGGCTTCGGAATACTTCTCCTCAACGTAATAGTCGAAGGTTTGCCCCAAATGGATGGCTGAATATCCAGCACCACTTGGGCTATGGGATGCTCCGCAGCCGGCGTTTTAACCGCGGGCGCACGCTTGCGCCGCTTGCGCGGGGCGAGCCCGTCAAGCGCCAGCTGCTCGGCATCCTCAATAGTCATACCTCAAGAGTAGCCCAGTCCTCGATGGCATTCTTGAGTTCATCGACCTTATCGGTGGCTTCCCACGTGAAATCGGCGTCATTACGGCCGAAATGACCGTAAGCAGCGGTCTTGGAGTAAATAGGACGCTTCAGATCAAGCTCATCAATGATGGCTGCCGGACGAAGATCAAACACCTTGCGCACAGCCTGCTGGATCTGCTCGCGAGTCACACCGATTTCGGTGCCGTACGTTTCCACATTGATGGACACCGGATCGGCCACGCCGATGGCATACGCCACCTGCACCTCAACCTTGTGGGCCAGATCTGCCGCCACAATGTTCTTGGCCACCCAACGCGCCGCATAGGCAGCGGAACGATCCACCTTGCTCGGATCCTTGCCGGAGAACGCGCCACCGCCATGATGAGCCGCACCACCATACGTGTCGACGATGATCTTGCGACCGGTCAGACCGGCATCGGCAGCCGGACCGCCCAACACAAACGAACCGGTCGGATTGACAAGCACGCGATATTCATCATGCGCCACACGATCGGCAAGCACATCATCAAGCACAGGACGAATCACATGTTCCGTCAACTGCTCCTTAAGCCACGCCTGATCGACTTGAGGATCATGCTGCGTGGACACCAACACCGTGTCAAGACGAACGGGAGCATCATGCTCATCATATTCAATGGTCACCTGGGTTTTGCCATCGGGACGCAGATGAGGCACTTCGCCATTCTTACGAACCTCAGTAAGACGGTAAGCCAAGCGATGAGCCAAATAAATCGGCAATGGCATCAGCACATCGGTCTCGTCGCACGCATAGCCGAACATCACGCCCTGATCGCCGGCGCCCTGAGCCTCATAACGCTGCTCGCGAGATGCCTTCGACTCCGCTTCGCCACTCAAACGAGCCACACCCTGGTTAATCTCAGAGCTCTGCTCGGTCAACGAAACGGTCACGCCGCATGAATCCGCATCAAGACCAACGTGAGAACTGGTATAGCCGATATTGCGCACCACAGAACGCACAATGCTCTGAATATCGGAATAGCCTTCACTCGTCACTTCGCCGAACACGAAGAACTGGCCAACCGTGGCGCATGTCTCCACGGCCACGTGGGACTGCGGATCCTGAGCAAGCATATCGTCAAGAATCGCGTCGGAAATCTGATCGCAGACCTTGTCCGGATGCCCCTCCGTCACTGACTCAGCGGAAATCAACTTCAATTCAGCCATCTGGCTGCTCCTTTCACGAACGCCCCACACGTTCGCCCTTCTGATTGCTACGAAAAAAAACGCCCCGTCCTTCGCATACGCAATCAATAGCTTCACTATGGACTATTCAAAGCGCACCGCTCAGGTATCGGGGCGAATGAAAACTTGGAATCCGGTTCTTATCGCAAGAACCGTTACATCAGTTGCCTTCGGTCAGATCGTCTTCGCCGAGGGTCTCTTCAAGCAGACCATCATTGATCTCACGGAAAGCGATGGATAGCGGCTTTTCCTGATTCTGATACTCCACCAGCGGACCGACGTTCTGCAGCAGGCCCTCGTTGAGCTGGGTGAAATAGGAATTGATCTGGCGAGCACGCTTGGCTGCGAAAATAGCAAGAGCGTACTTGGAGTCCGCATGCTCCATCAAGTCATCGATCGGCGGTTCGCAAGACCGGTCGGGGTTGGCTGAGTGCCGAATGCCATATTGATTATCTCCCAATCATCAGATAAGCCAAAAGCTTCTTTTTCAAAGTCTTAAGTATAGGGCCGCCACTGGACCTGATTCAAGCCCTTTCTCTCATGTTTTCGGCAAGCGCAAGCATCTTCGGCAATGCTCGCGAATATAACGCTTCTGGGAATTCCACATAGTGACTCTTGACAAAACCGTGTCCCGCTTAACCACCACAATAGAGAACATGGAAATGCGATCTGCAAACTGATGAATGGACGAGTATTCGCGGGCGCACGCGCCCTCTACCGTGCCGCTGGCGTGGACGGTAAGGATTTCGGCAAGCCGATCATCGCCATTGCCAATTCCTTCGATGAGTTCCTGCCCGGCCACGTGCACCTGAACAAGGTTGGTCGACTGATCTCCGAGGCCATCAAGGAAGCTGGCGGCATTCCGCGTGAGTTCAACACGATGGCCGTTGACGACGGCATCGCCATGGGACACACCGGCATGCTGTACTCCCTGCCGAGCCGTGACATCATCGCCGACACCGTGGAATATCAGGTGAACGCGCACTGTGCCGACGCCTGATCTGCATCCCGAACTGTGACAAGGTCGTGCCGGGCATGCTGATGGCCGCTCTGCGTCTGAACATCCCGACCGTCTTCGTCTCCGGCGGTCCGATGGAGGCCGGCACCACGGTACTTCCCGACGGAACCGTGAAGAAGAACACCGATCTGATCGACGTGATGTATGCCTCCGCCGACGACAATCTGAACGAAGAGGATCTGCTCGCCTATGAGAAGACCGTCTGCCCGACCTGTGGTTCCTGCGCCGGCATGTTCACCGCGAATTCGATGAACTGCTTGACCGAGGCCATCGGCCTGGCCCTGCCAGGCAATGGCACCATTCTGGCTTCGCACTCCTACCGCAAGGATTTGTTCAAGCGCGCCGCCGAGCAGATCGTCAAGATCGCCAAGCAGTATTACGACGATGATGACGAGACTGTGCTCCCGCGTTCCATCGCCACCAAGGAAGCGTTCGAGAACGCCATGACCATGGATGTGGCCATGGGTGGCTCCACCA
>ENA-OQER01000944-OQER01000944.1-human-gut-metagenome-genome-assembly--contig:-NODE-944-length-15124-cov-2.166300_pt1 | contig 15124 bp, 21 predicted proteins | sample MGYA00242797_ERZ504639 | MGnify/ENA primary metagenome ERZ504639 (study PRJEB26092, sample SAMD00036306) | human gut metagenome | host: Homo sapiens | study: EMG produced TPA metagenomics assembly of...
ATCCCATATCACGGAAATATTCTGCGATCGTAATCCCGGTGTAATCGAAGCCTCACCGGGCTGCCACCGGCATATCCGATGTATTTGCGATCAGAACCGTTCGCTGCATCAGAGACTGGCCTGTCTTTGGATCCTTCAGCTCCGGAAATTCATTCAGAACATCCGTCATCTCATTTCCACGCTCTCCACATCCGATATACACCACAATATCTGCCTCTGCCCATTTTGCAAGCTGATGCTGAATGACAGTTTTACCGCTTCCGAACGGTCCCGGCACGGCTGCCACACCACCCTTTGCAATCGGGAAGAACGTATCGATCACACGCTGCCCGGTTACAAGCGGCATCTTCGGCGGAAGCTTTCTCTGATACGGACGCCCTTTACGGACCGGCCATTTCTGCATCAGGGTAAGCTCTCTGTCCTCCGTATCAGTGGCAACAACGGCAACCACTTCCTCAACCGTAAATTCTCCTGCTTTGATCTCTTTGACCGTCCCTTTTACTCCATAAGGAACCATGATCTTCTGCTGTACCACAGGCGTCTCCTGGACCGTACCGATCACATCTCCTGCTTCGACTTCATCTCCGACTTTAACAGTCGGAACAAACTCCCATTTCAGATTTCGTTTCAGAGACGGAACTTCCACACCACGCTTCAGACTGTTGCCTGAAATTTTCATGATATCATCCAGCGGTCTCTGGATTCCATCGTAAATGCTGGTAATCAGCCCCGGTCCGAGTTCTACGGACATTGGCACTTCCATGGATTCCACCGGCTCTCCCGGTCCGAGTCCGGATGTCTCCTCATATACCTGAATAGACGCCTCGTCTCCGTGCATCTCTATAATTTCGCCGATCAGTCTCTGCTTACTTACACGCACGACATCAAACATATTCGCATCGCGCATTCCAGAGGCAATGACCAGCGGTCCTGCTACTTTTTTAATTACGCCTTTACTCATTGCCGAATCTACCTCCCATTATTCCTGTGAGAACAGGATATCCGAACCGACTGCCTGCTCCACGGTTTTTTTCACGCCTTCTACACCTGCTCCTGTATTGCCGGATACACCCGGTATCTGAATGATGGCAGGCATGACCTGTTCTTTATATCGCCCGATCTCTTCCGGCAGTTCTGCCGCCAGAGCCTCTGTAATGTAGATAATCCCGCACTCCAGGGCCAGCTGGCGCAGTTTTTCTTTCCCTTCTTCGGCATCTCTGACAGGCAGATCGAAAGACCCAGTGTCTGGAAGCCGTAAATGCTGTCATAATCTCCGATTACTGCTATCTTATCCATACATCTCCCTGATCCTTTCCCGAATTGCCTCCTCCGGAAATTGATTCTGTTTTCCGGTCAGAATGATTCGAACTGTCTTGATCTCATTTTCCCGCGCCACAATATATGCCACCAGCGGTCCCACAGAAAATGCCTGATATTTCTGCGGTCTCATGGTTTCGATCATCCGGTTGTCACACCACCGCTCAAATGCGGACGGTGACTCTGCCAATGCTTCTGCCCCACCTGCATAGGCAGTTGTGAGCAGATAATCCCGGATCGCATCCATGCCGTTTGCCGCTGCTTTTGCCAAAAACTCCACCTGAACTGTATCGCAGGGTGCCAGAGCACGCTTTAAAAACTCCTGGCTTTTTCCTGTTTTCTGAGAACGGACTGCAATCTTGATATCTGCGATTGCTACCACAGACTCTGCATAATCACGGATGATCGCATCCTCCGCGTTTCTTCCGGCCTCAGAAATCGCTTCCAGCGCTGCCGATCCACGATCACATCACACAACTGTCCGTCACTGGTATGAAGCAGCACGTCATACGCTTCCTGAGCTGCCTCTGACATTGCCGGCGGAAGACGCCAGAATTCTTTATTCTTTACGATCTCCAGCATCTGCGCCCCGGGAATGGAACAATCATTGTAAAAAATATTCCGATCCTCTGTCCCTGTACATACTGCTTTGATTGCTGCTTTTACATTGTGAAACACTTTTGTGTAGGACATCACATCAAAACAGACAAATCCGGAGCGATATCCGAGATCACTTCCCAGATTTTCTCCTCTTCCCGCTGCAGCATCTTCACCGGATCGTGTGCATCCGCCGGATCTCCCCATCCCTTCTCGCTCAAAAGCTGAAGGCACTGTGTTTCGTTCTGACACGCTATCAACTGTTCAATGACACTTTGTGTCAACAGAGAACTCTCCAGCGCCCGTATGCGCGCAACCGCGTAGGTATATTCCAATTCATTCAAGACGAATCCCTCCTTCTCGCTTTCTTTTGCTGCCTGCAAAAACGGCTGCGCTCTATACAAATAATATTTTCTGTACAACATCCGACAATTCATCCTGCTTTGTGTGGAACATTGCCCTGATCGTACAATTTTCTTCAATCCCGCCATAAACCAGCACAAATCCGCCGTCCATATCCTTCGGTTCTTTCGAAACCACAAGATGACCGCCTTTTTTCTGTGCCGTCTGTTCAATCACGTCCTCAAATTTCTGCGGCATACGCGCAAGATCCGCAGCAGAAAAATAGATTGTTCCCTCCTGCGGAAGTGCATATGTTTCCAGCAGCTTCTGAAGCATCTCAAAGTATGATTCCGGTTCCAAATGCAGTACCTGCTGATATGCCTTGTTAAGAACCTCCTGTATCACTTCCTGTTTTGCCTGCAGAAGAGCCTGCTTTCTCTGCATTTCACTGGAAGATGCAATGCGCTGTGCATAGTCTTTTGTCTCGTCTTCCGACTTTTTAGCCATGACTGCGCTCTGTTCCTCCATCTGCTCTCTTGCTTCTCTTAAAATCTCTTCCGCCTTTGTCCTGGCTTTCGAGATCTGTTCTTCCGCTGAGTGATTCGCTTCGTCCAGAATCTGACGTTTCATATTCTCTAATCCACTCATCCTTCATGCTCTCCTTTTTCGTTCACTTTGGCTCACTCATTTACACCTGAATTCCGCTGACAGCCAGGAAAGAGATCAGAAGTGCAAGGATTGCATAAGTCTCTACCATCGCCGGAAACAGCATTGCTTTACCAAACTGCTCCGGTCTTTTTGCAATGATCCCGATCGATGCTGCGGCTGTCTTTCCCTGCGATCTTCCGGAAATCAGACCTACAATTCCGATCGAAGGCAGGCTGCCAAAATCAGAAGTCCGGTTGTCACATCCACCTCTGCAAGTCCTCCGCCAAGAATTCCGATTTTAGACAATGTGATAAATCCAATCAGAAGACCATAGAGTCCCTGTGTACCAGGAAGAAGCTGTAAGATCAATACTTTCGCGAATTTACCTGGATCCTCTGTTACAACACCTGCTGCCGCCTGACCTGCGATTCCAACTCCGATCGCAGAGCCTGCACCTGCGAGAAGTACTGCGATTGCCGCACCACAAAGTGCATACACGATTCCTAAATTTTCCATAATGCTCATAACTAAGATTCCTCCTTAACATCTACATATTTTGTATCCGGGGTGAACGGATGAAATGCTCTTCCGCCTCCCTCGTAAAATTTTCCAAAAAACTCCACAAACTGCAGACGATTCGTGTGTACATATGCTCCCAGCAGATTGATTGCCAGATTCAGCGTATGCCCGATTACAAAAATAACGAGAAACAAAATCACGCCTGCAATATTGTTTGGCAGCATGCTGCCCATCTGATTGATCACCGATGCGATTACTCCTGTTGCCAGTCCCAGCGCCAGCAGACGGGAATAGGACAGCACATCACTGAGCCATCCGGTAATGTTGTACAGATCATAAGCACCAAGCGCAAGACGCAGCGCCGGATTTTTCTTGTCCCTGCCGGACATCAGCAAAATTCCCACCGCACCCGCGATCGCCAGTCCCTTTGCCACCAGGTTCACTGCATCCGGAAATACAATCTGTATCTGCGAGATCGATGAAAAAATCTCACTCGGAAGCAGCATCAGGATCAGCCCGATCAAAAGCATAAACCAAAGTACCACATCACAGAAGAAATCCATGATCTTCTTCTCTTTCAGGCACATATATCCTTTGATGCCAAGTCCCACAAACAAATGGATCATACCAAACAGCATCGAATACATCAAAAGCTTCATCGGGTCATTCAATGGAATGAACCAAAGAGCCGGCACCGTTATCGTTGTTCCGAAAAACTTCTGGGATACAATATCTACAATATTCCCAAAATATCCGCCAAACAGAATTCCCCAGATCAGTGTGGAAATTCCGCAGTACATAAACATCTTGATCGATTGATACATTCCCCGGCTCATCCGCGGGAATTTTTTAATAATACGAAACACGCCACTGCAATGATGGCGCCATACGCCGCATCAGAAAGCATCATTCCGAAGAAAAATACATAAAAGAATGACATAATCGTCGTCGGGTCAAATTCTCCTCTCTTCGGAAGTCCATAGGACTCCACAATTCCTTCCATACTTGCGGAAAATGAATTGTTGCTTAAAAGCGTTGGCGATTCTTCATCCTCTTTGATTTCTTCAATATCAATGACGCACGTAAACTCCTTCGTCAGACTCTCTTCAATGCGTCCTGTATCTTTTGCCGGAGCATATCCTGTAATGAAAAATGCCCGTTCTGACTGCGGCAGCTTTCCGAGCACTTCGTATTTTTCTGCCCGCACCCTGTAATCATCTGCAAGAATCGGATATTTTTACGCTCACCGGCAAATGACCGTACCTCTTTTTCAATTTCCAGAATGCGCTCTTTGCACTCCCGACATGTTTGTTCCAGCTCCGCCTTCACTGCCGCAGGCTCTTTGTCCCATATCTGGGACGGTCTTGCAAATCCACGGCTTCTCAATACTTCTTCCAGCTTTTCTGCATCCTGTGTAAGACAAACAACCGCCAGATACACGGTATCCTTATCCGAATGGATAACCGACACATCCACACCATCTACTTCCGGTGCATCCTGTGCGAGCATCTGATAGATCTCTTCCAGCGTGGCAAGCGGCATGGTTCCGATCAGCATCACTGTATGTGCCGTACCGCCATAATTCATCGGTACATGAAGATCCATCCACGGAGTCAGACTTTCCATACTGTTCTCCAGCTTTAGGATACCGGCTTTTTGTTCTGCCTTTTCTTTATCCAGCGCAAGGATCCTCTTGACTGTACATAAAAGTTGTTCCTTCTGATCCACCACTTTTTCATAATCACCCGCTTCGATCAGCGCCTTCCCTTCCAGTGCAGAAAACATCGACTTCTTCTCCGGCGCATACCGATCCAGAATTTCCAGTGCCTGATCTGAAAGTGAAGCGCTCTTTTCTAATTCCATTCGCTCCTGTCTCGTATCCATCGTTGTAAAATCAGGATCCTCCTCCAGAATCTGGCTGATCTCCATCACCTTCATCCTCTGAAGCTTTTCCAGAACTGCTTTTCGATCTTTTTTTCAGGGCGCAGATACTGATTTTTTGCATCTGCAGTACCGCCATAGTGCACTCCCTCCTTTTTTAATTTCTTTTCACAACACTAACTGAGAAATCACTGCACTCACTGCCTCCGCTTCTTTCTGGACAGCAAACTCCTTTAACACCTTGATTTCTTTCTCTGTCTGCACACGGGCCTCTTCCTGAAATACCCTGGCTTTTTCTCTGGCATCCTGCATCGCATCCTGTGCAGAAATCCGGTGTGTTTCTTCCTGGGATTTGATCATACGTTCTGCCTCTTGTCTGGCATCTTCCAGAATCTTCTGGCTTTTTTCCCCAGCTTCTTTTACAATCACATCTGCCGCTGCTTCGGTTTCACGGATTGCTTTGATTGTTTCTTCCACCATCGATTCTTCACCACCTTCCTTTACTTCCCCATTACAATGCAACTATTCTATGCATTGCGCATGAACTTAATGTCATTATACCGCAAAATGTAATAATGTCAAAATATAAATCCATATCATTCTATTTTTCTGTTAATTTCGAAATCTTCATAAAATATGCTGTTTTCTTCTCGTGCTGCAAACTGCACACATCTACATTAGTATTCACAAAAAACAGGACAGGCATTCTCCAAATAAAAAGAATGTCTGTCCTGTTTTTATCTGTCCATTTCCAGTTCCGGTCCTACATGCTTGTGATTTCGAATGATTGCATCCATCTCTCTTTTACTGCAGGATGGAAGATCTCCTTTGATCGTATTCTTCACTGCTCCTGCCGCATTCCCATACTCCAATGCTTTCTGACAGTCAAAATCATACGCAAGAAGTCCGTATAACGCCCCCGATACATACGCATCTCCGCTTCCAATCCGGTCTACGACTTCAATGTTGCGATATGGCTCCTCTTCGTAATAGCAATCCTCTTTCGCACTGTAGATTACTGAACCGAACGTATGCTTTTTCGGACTGTGTACGATTCTCTGTGTAGAAGCCACCACAGAGATCGGATATTCCTGTGTGAAGCTCTTCATGATACGCTTCGCATCGCCTTCTTTTAAGAATGTCAGCCTTGCGGTCTCTTCTGAGCAGAAAAAGATATCCACATACGGAAGAATCTCTTCAATACATGCTTTCGCCTCCGGTCCTGTCCAGAGATTTCCACGGAAATTCACATCAAACGAAATCAGTGTACCGTTTTCCTTAAATCGTTTGATCATCTCGATGGCAGTACGGCGGATATTTTCACTCAATGCCAGTGTGATCCCGCTTGTGTGGAAACATCTGGTGCTCTGGAACATCTCCTTTGGCAGTTCTTCCAGACTGATCTTGTCAAAAGAAGTGTGTCTTCTGTCATACACCACTCCCGGCTTTCTCGGATAAGCACCATTCTCATAGTAGTAAATCCCGAGACGGGCATCCTGACTGTCATCATATACCAGAAAATCATCGCTTACTCCGCAGAAACGTACCTTATCTTTTGCATAGATTCCGAGTGCATTGTCCGGCAGCTTGGAGACAACGCCTGTGCGAAGCCCCAGAATCGAAACTCCCGACACGACATTGAGCTCTGCACCGCCAACCTGCTTCTGAAATGTCTCCCCACTGACGATCCTTTCATTATCCGGCGGGGATAATCTCAACAAAATCTCACCTAATGATAATAAATCAAATCTGTTGTTTCCCATCTTGATTCCTCCTGACATTCTTTCCTATCGATTTTAGTTTCATATTGTGAAACTTGTTTTTATATTGTGGAACTATTTATTTGAATTATACTACAACAAGCAAGAGATGTCCAGATTTACATTTAAAAAATGATCTTACTGCATCATTGCATATAAGACCATTTTTTCCTGATTTTCTCTATTTCATTCTATTGCTGTTCCCAGCTCAGCTCATGCAGATGTCCTTCCAGATTCATATGCTCAAAATTCTGCTGGCGAAGTGCTTCATACAAAATAATGGCAACTGAATTTCCAAGATTTAAAGACCGGATGTCTCCCACCATGGGAATCCGCACGCAGTCCTCTTTATGGTTCACAAGAATCTCTTCCGGAATGCCGGCGCTCTCTTTTCCAAACATGATATAGCAGTCCGGCTCATACTGTACTTCCGTATAGACTTTCGGAGCCTTTGTTGTCGCCATGTAGATTTTTGCTCCCGGATTCTTCTCCAGAAAATCCTCAAAATTGATATACGTTCTTACATCCAGATCTGCCAGTAATCCATCCCCGCACGCTTTAATGCTTTCTCATTGAGACGAAATCCCAGCGGCTCGATCAGATGCAGTCTGGTATTCGTAGCAACACAGGTTCTTCCGATATTTCCTGTATTTGCCGGGATCTCCGGCTCATGTAACACGATATTTAACATGATGCTTTATCCTCATTTCTCAGTTTTTCAATAAAGCGCTCCAGTCTTCCCAGCGCCACCTTCAGATCTTCCAGAGAATATGCATAGGAAATACGCAAGAATCCCTCTCCACACTCTCCAAATGCAGTTCCCGGTACGACTGCAACTTTTTCTTCCATCAAAAAGCGGGTTGCAAATTCTTCCGAAGTCATGCCGAATTCACTGATATTCGGGAACACGTAAAAAGCTCCGAACGGCTCAAAACACTCCAGTCCCATTCTTTTGATTCATGCATCAGGAAACGCCTTCTCTGATTGTAGGATTTTCTCATTTCCTCTACTTCATCTCCGCAGTGGCGCAGTCCCTCGATCGCTGCATACTGACTGTTTGTCGGCGCACACATAATGGCATACTGATGCAGCTTTACCATCTGCTCAATGATCAGCTTTGGTCCGCAGCAATATCCCAGACGCCATCCTGTCATGGCAAAGCCTTTGGAAATCCGTTGATCACAATCGTTCTCTCCCTCATCCCCGGCAGAGCTGCAATTGAAACGTGATCTCCCTGATAACTTAATTCCGAATAGATCTCATCGGAGAGCACGTACAGGTCATGCTCTTTGATAAACTCTGCCACCGGCTCCAGATCTGCTTTTGTCATGATCGATCCGGTCGGATTGTTCGGAAACGGCATCACCAGAACTTTTGTCTTCGGCGTCACTGCTTTTTTCAGATCCTCCACTGTCAGCTTAAATTCATTTCATACTGAAGCGGAATGATCACCGGCACACCATCCGCCATAATCGTACATGGAAGATACGATACATAACTCGGCTGCGGAATCAGAACCTCATCTCCCGGATCCAGCATACAGCGAAGTGCCACATCAATGGCCTCACTTCCGCCGACTGTCACCATGGTCTCTTGCATCGGATCATAAGATACTCCGATTTTCCGCTCCAGATAGCTGCAGATCTCTTCTCTTAGTTCTTTAAGTCCTGCATTGGATGTATAAAATGTACGTCCCTTTTCCAGAGAAAAAATGCCTTCCTCACGGATTCTCCACGGCGTATCAAAATCCGGTTCTCCAACACCCAGAGAAATCGCATCCTTCATCTCATTTGCCACGTCAAAAAATTTACGGATGCCGGACGGCTGGATCTCTACGATCTTTTTTGATAATGGATTTCTCATTACGGTGTCACCAGCATCCTTTCTGACTCACTTTTTGAAGAAAGGATCGTTCCGTGGTCTTTATATTTCTTCAAAATAAAATGAGTCGCTGTACTGATCACTGAATCCAGAGTAGAAAGTTTTTCTGAAACAAACTGCGACACTTCTTTTAAAGTCTTTCCTTCCAGAGAAACCAGAAGATCATAGCCGCCGGAGATCAGATACACTGCATGTACCTCCGGATAGTTGCAGATGCGCTCTGCAATCTTGTCAAATCCCTGACTTCTCTGCGGTGTCATACGCACTTCGATCAATGCTGTCACAAGCTCCACACCTGCTTTGTCCCAGTCGATCAGCGTGTGATATCCACAGATTACTTTGTCTTTCTCCATCTCTGCAATCTCATTGGCAACTGTCACCTCATCTGTTCCAAGCAGTACTGCCAGTTCTCCAAGATTGGCTCTGCTGTTTTTCTCTATATAGTATAAAATTTCTTTTCGGATCAATTCTCGCTTTTCCATCGTTTTTATTCTCCTTATTCTGATCTTACCTCTTTTTGTGCCTGCTCTTCCCACCAGCGCATCAATTCATCCGGAGCAGGTCTGTCCAGATAACGCACTTCGTCTCCGCTTGTGATTACTTTTGCATGATCTGCCGTTGTAACCCCAAGCACACTGCTCGTGCCCCACTCTCTTCCAGACACCGCACAAGAGCATTGCCGTCTCTGGTAACCATCAGAACCGTTCCTGCGGAAGTCATCTGATACGGATTCAGGTGATAATATTCACAGACTTCCACACATTCCTGCCGAATTGAAATCCGGGACATTTCAATCTGCATTCCCACATTTGCCGCCTCTGTCAGTTCCCAGAGAGACGCCAGGATTCCACCGCTTCCAATCTGCTGCATTGCAGTCACCAGTGGTTCCCCTTTTGGTGTATTTTCCTGCTTCACACTGCGAAGCGCATGGAAAACCTCCAGTTCTGATTCTATCCCCTGGATCTGACCCATAAATGCCGGAACAAACCGCTTTGAAAGCTCTTCTCTCTTCTCATCGAAAATACGCAGTACGCCTTCTGCTGCGATCGAACCACAAAGTACGATTTCCTGATTCGGCTCCGCCTGAGCAAGCGTACGCAGCTGTCCTTTTTCCACACTTCCTGCCGCAGTCACCGATACCACGGACTGGCTCACTGCAGGACTGGTCTCTGCCTTTGCACATGTTATTGCAATCCCCCAGGATGCACACCGTTCTTCCATACAGCGGAACATCTCTTTTAACCGCGACTCATAAGCATATGTTGGCAGAATCACCTGTACCGAAACACCAATTGCCGAAGCCCCCTTGTCTCCAGATCCAACACGGCACGCATGATCGCATATACCCCGATATTTTTGGAATTTCCAGAAACTACAGCCGAAGCAAAGACCACATCTTCTGTGTCCCTGATCTGTACCGCAGTACACATCTCTTCCACCGAAAGGTCTGTCAGAATCTCTTTTCTTTTTGTATGCAGTTGTTTCAGTACAGAACGTTTTAAAACTGTCTGTGATACATTTCCAACTTTCATCGTTTCCGTCTCCCTTAACCCTCTATGTTCCTGTTCGCAACAGCCACTTTTCTATACCAGATATGGCAGGATCATCGTCGCGATCATCGCAACGACCAGTACCAGCGCTCCGATCGCAATCACTCTTTTGACTCTTTTATCATTAAAATCCACTGTTTTCACCTCTTTAAATTCTCATACCCAATGGGTATTTTAGGTTACATTTTAAACTCTTTGCAGTATTTTTGCAAGAAGCACTGCTCACATTTTGGACTTCTTGCCGTACAAATCGACCGTCCGAAAGTAATGATCTGAATATTATATAAGATCCAGTGATCTTTTGGCAGTTCTTTCATCAGATCCGTTTCAATCTTTTCCGGATCTTCGTTTTTTGTCAGGCCAAGGCGTCTGGATATCCGTTTTACATGTGTATCTACCACCACACTCGGATCATGATAGATGTTTCCCCGGATCACATTCGCCGTCTTTCGCCCGACACCTGCCAGAGAAGTCAGATCCTCCAGACTCCTGGGCACTTCACCACCGAATCTGTACAGCAGATCTCTGGTACAGGCAATGATATTTTTCGCCTTATTGTGGTAGAATCCGGTCGGCTTGATATCTTGTTCCAGCTCTTTTAAATCCGCATTGGCAAACTTCTCCAGTGTATCATATTTCTGAAACAGATCTGCCGTCACAATATTTACTCTTGCATCCGTACACTGTGCACTCAGCATGGTTGCAATCAGAAGCTGCCACGGTGTCTCATAATTCAGATAACAGACGTACTCCCGTCCATACTGCTCATCCAGAATCGCTAAAATTTCTTTTGTCCGTTTTTTCATACATGATCAGACGAAGTCTGCCCGCCGCAGGCATGTGTTGGATGCCCGGATGGGTATGCCTCGTCTCCTCCTTCTACCCAAAATACGCTTGCCTGATTCGTCAGAACATTCCGGTTCCGGTAATCAAACACGTAGAGATTTCCATTGATCTGCTCCAGATGCGTCATTTTTCGAAGCTGTCTCTTATCATATCCTTCATAGCCCTTCAAATACCGGCGCTCTTCTGCCTCTTTTTCATAAAATGCAGAAGCTTTTTGCTTATCAACGCTGACTTCACCTGCAAACTCCGGTCTTTTTTTCACATTTTCCCGTAAATAGAGATCCAGTATCAACATCTGCCGATAGTTTTCCACATTCTTTTCTACACATGCTTTGATAAATGCAAATAATACTTCATATCTTGTAATTCGGGAGTGATTTATCATATGCAGTCCGTTTTCTTCATAATAACGGCTCAGACTTTCATACAAAGCAAACGTATCTGTAAACTCTTCCTCTAATAATCGCAGTGTATTGACAAACTGTCCGCTGTTGTAATAGACCTCCACCATCTCTTCCACACCTTTGAGACGGATCACGTCATCATAGGAGAGCCACTTTGTAGAAAGCACTTCAAACGGCGGCCGATCCTGATATAAAAGCTGATAATCTTCCGTCTTTTCATGCATATAGGAACCTTTTAACACCTTCAGGAATCCAAGCTGGAGCTGCTCCGGATGCAATGCATAGACATCACGGAAGGACTGTGCAAAACGCTCATAATCTTCATACGGCAACCCGGCAATCAGGTCGAGATGCTGATGTACGTTTCCTTTTTCCTGCACTCTTTTTACAATCCGCTTTACTTCCTCAAAGTTCATCTTTCTGCGGATTTCCGTGATCGTCTCCGGATTGGTGGACTGGATTCCGATCTCCAGCTGGATCAGCCCGGACGCATGGACGCGATCAGCTCCATCTCCTCTTCATTTAACAGATCTGCTGCCACCTCAAAATGGAAATTCGTCTTTCCTCTGTCATGCTCTTTTAAGTATGTCCAGATTGCCATGGAATGACTGTGCTTACAATTGAAGGTGCGGTCTACAAACTTCACTTGCGGCACTTCGTGATCAATGAAAAACTGAAGCTCCTTTTTGACCAGTTCCAGATTCCGAAAACGGAGACATTTATCAATCGAGGAGAGACAATAGCTGCAGGAAAACGGACATCCGCGACTGGATTCATAATAAATGATCTTATTCTGAAAATCCTCAATGTGATCATACACAAACGGCACTTTACTCAGATCCATGACCGGGCGCGGCGGGTTCTGCCGGCAGGTTCCATTCTCCCGGTATACGATACCCTTGATCGTATCCAGACTTTCCCTCTCCTGATTCCAATATTCCATCAGTTCCAGAAAGGTCTCTTCTCCTTCCCCGCACATGACACCTGTCACCTGTGGATATTGCTCCATCACAGAAACTGCATTGTAAGACACTTCCGGCCCGCCAAGCCAGATCTGCATCTTTGGCAGCACTTTGTGAATCTCTGTGATCAGCTGCTCCACATATAAAATATTCCATAAATAGCAGGACAGACATAGAATATCCGGTTTTTTCCTGTAAATATCAGACAAAATATCATCCATCGTCTGGTTGATCGTATATTCTGCAATCTCTGTCTGCTGTGCATATTTTCCCGCATAGGCGCGCAGACTGTACACCGCCAGATTGGAATGTATATACTTTGCATTGATCGCTGTCAGTAAAACTTTCATAAAAACCTCCATATCCGTTGACATTTGAATCAAAACCATGTAAAATTAAAAACCGTGCAGCCGGGGTGTTAGCGGTACCTTGTACCTGCAATCCGCTATAGCAGGGGTGATATTACGCAGAGGGTGCAGCATTGCATAGCTGCCCTCGGAAAGTGGCGTTGAGATTTGGGTCCTACGCGACGGGAATCTGTGAACCGTGTCAGGTCGGGAACGAAGCAGCACTAAGCAGAACCTCTCGGGTGCCGTAGGGGTGCCTGGGTTGAGTTAACTACCGAGGTAACGTATGGGGTGATGCATTCGAAGCGTAATGCACGAATGATTTTCCGCAAAAACAGGAAGTTTGAGTTATTCAGACTTCTTTTTTTTATCTTTTTGTTTCTGACGCAGTTCCTTAAAAAACTGTTTCATCATCCCACTGCACTGTTCTTCCAGAACTCCCGTTGTCAGTTCCACCTGATGATTGAACTCTTTCATATCCAGAAGATTCAGGATCGAACCCGCGCAGCCCGCCTTGGGATTCATACACCCGACTACCACCCGTTTGATCCGCGCCTGCACGATCGCTCCGGAACACATCTGGCACGGCTCCAGTGTCACATACATGGTGCAGTCTTCCAATCGCCAGTCATCCATTTTTTTTGCTGCTTTGCGGATCGCCTGCAGCTCCGCGTGAGCCAGTGTGTTCTTATCCACTGTCCTTCTGTTATATCCGCGTCCAATGATCTTATCCTGATACACGATCACACAGCCAATGGGAACCTCCTCCAGAGCGTATGCTTTTTTTGCCTGACGGATCGCTTCCCGCATATATTTTTCATCCTGATTCATAATGTTTCCTCTTTCCAATTTCTCTCTGCCCTGATCCGGTTCTTTTTTCCCACACATTGAATACATTAGAAGAAAGACAAGACCTGAGGTATTATATGACACCCGGTATCTATTATTTCTATGAATATCAAGCGGACAAAAAAATTCGAAATGTAGGCTTTTTAAAACTGACGCAGACTTTTCAGTCCTGTCATCTCCAGATCTCCATCCGGCAGATTCCTGCTGCATCACAGGAAAAACTTCCTCTGTCCATGTTCTTTTTCGAGAAAGACAAACCCCGGAAAAAAACTGTGGCAGAGCTTCCCACACAAAATCAGTGTGTATCCTGTCGTGTCACACTTTCAGAAGCTGACTTTCCACCGAATCTGACATTAGCGAAGCTCCATGGTTTTCTTCTGCAAACCGCAGACGGCAGATATTTCGCCGCTTCTACAGGCAACCGGCCATTTTCTGTAAACCTTCTGACTGACTGGATGGAACCCGCCCCCTGCCAGGAGCCGGACTCGGAATCAGAATCTATACCGGCTCCAGAACCTGAAACCCCATCTGTCCTTGCAGAAGAAAAATGTGCGAGCCGCCAGAAGAAACCGCACAACCTTGCGAACCGACTTCCCGCATACGCAAACTCAGTTATGAAGATCTCTCCTCCCTGCAAAAACCATTCTGGCGGCTTGCCAACAACAGCTTTCTGCTGCATGGATACCACAACTACCATCATCTTCTTTTACTGGAAGAAGACGGACATCAGTGGCTTGGTGTTCCCGGTATTTATTCTCCCCGTGAAGCACATGCTGCCGAGTTATTCGGATTTCCTCAGTTTACGAGAGAATACCATCAAAAACTGGCGCTCTCCGAGACGAATGCAGCACGGATAAAGACTTCGGCTACTGGTGCCGCTGTCTTAAATAATCCCGTTCATATCCTGATACAGGCGCTTTGCATAGCTGTCTGTCATCCCACAGACATAGTCTGTCACCAGAAGCAGGCGGAGATACAGCTTCTCTGCCTCGCTCTTTCCTTCTGCCTGATAACTGTAAGCCTTTTTATAGTTATCTGAAATAAATGACAATACCGGCTGTCAATGGCATTTAACTCCCTGTCGGTATCATAGTACAACACAGCCTGGATCATACGATCCAATCAAAAAGTCCAGGATCACTGCTTCTTTGACTTCCATCCGGTAAATTTTCTCTGGAAGAGAATACATACCGGTATGCGATATTCCGAGACATTCCAATC
>ENA-OQER01000945-OQER01000945.1-human-gut-metagenome-genome-assembly--contig:-NODE-945-length-15123-cov-2.246866_pt1 | contig 15123 bp, 23 predicted proteins | sample MGYA00242797_ERZ504639 | MGnify/ENA primary metagenome ERZ504639 (study PRJEB26092, sample SAMD00036306) | human gut metagenome | host: Homo sapiens | study: EMG produced TPA metagenomics assembly of...
GATCAATATTCGTGATTATGCATTTAACAAACATCAGAAGGTAGATGATTATCCATACGGCGGGGGAGCGGGAATGCTGATGCAGGCAGAACCTGTCTATCTTGCATATGAATCGATTCAGAAAAAGCTGGGATATCGACCGCGGGTTGTTTATCTTACTCCACAGGGAGAAGTATTTCATCAGACAATGGCAAAGGAACTGGCAAAGGAGAAAGATCTTGTTTTTCTTTGTGGCCACTATGAAGGAATTGATGAGCGTGTTCTTGATGAAATTGTTACCGATTATGTATCTATCGGAGATTATGTACTTACCGGAGGAGAACTCCCGGCCATGGTAATGATGGATTCTATTTCGCGAATGGTTCCAGGAGTTTTAAGTAATCAGGAATCCGGAGAAACTGAATCTTTTGCCGAAAATCTTCTGGAATATCCTCAGTACAGCCGCCCGGAAGAATGGCATGGACAGAAAGTTCCACCAGTCTTCTCTCCGGACATCACGCAAATATTGAAGCATGGAGACGGGAACAGTCCATTTTGCGTACAGCAAAGCGTCGCCCGGATCTTTTGAAAAAAGCAGATCGACAAACAAAGAATGGATCAGGTCCGACAGTGGAAGAAAGAATGGAAGGCCGCAGAAACTGAGGCCTCTGATAAATAAAGGAGCAGTTTATGAAAACATCAGATTTTTACTATGATCTGCCGAAAGACTGATTGCTCAGGATCCGTTGGAAGACAGAAGTTCCTCCAGACTTCTGCACCTTTCCATGCAAGATGGATCTTTTGAACACAGACATTTTACAGATATTCTGGACTATCTTCATAAAGGAGATTGCCTGGTCATCAACGATACAAAAGTTATACCGGCTCGTTTATATGGCCATAAGGAAGAAACAGGTGCTGTGATCGAGATACTTCTTCTGAAACGAAGAGAAAATGATATATGGGAGTGTCTTGTAAAACCTGGCAAGAAAGCACGTCCGGGAGCAAAGATTACGTTTGGAGACGGAATTTTAAAAGGAGAGATCATCGATGTTGTTGATGAAGGCAATCGACTGATCCAGTTTCATTACGATGGTATTTTTGAAGAAATTCTCGATCAGCTTGGGGAAATGCCGCTTCCTCCGTACATTACCCATAAATTAAAAGATAAGAACCGTTATCAGACTGTTTATGCCAAAAATGACGGTTCAGCTGCGGCTCCTACAGCCGGTCTGCACTTTACCCGAGAACTTCTGAAACAAGTGGAAGATATGGGAGTTAAAATTGCCCATGTTACGCTTCATGTTGGTCTGGGAACCTTCCGGCCGGTAAGGTGGATGATGTCGAACAGCATCATATGCATTCTGAATTTTACATGGTAGAAGAAGATCAGGCAAAACTGATCAATGATACAAAGAAAAACGGCGGAAGAGTGATTTCTGTTGGAACCACGAGCTGTCGTACACTGGAATCAGCTACTGATGAGAATGGAATCCTTCAGGCAGGAAGTGGCTGGACAGAAATTTTATTTATCCGGGATATCATTTCAAAATGATTGATGGATTGATCACGAATTTTCATCTTCCGGAATCTACGCTTCTTATGCTGGTATCTGCACTGGCAGGAAAAGAACATATCATGGCAGCTTATGAGGAGGCAGTAAAGGAACGGTATCGTTTCTTTTCGTTTGGGGATGCCATGCTGATTCTCTGATGTGTCCGCTTTGATGAATATAAAACAGGACTACCCTTTTTCTTTTTGATTTGCTATAATAGGCATATTGAAGAGAAAAGGGTTTTTATTTATTTTTGTTTTCAAAAGATAATATACCAAAAGGAGAAGGATATATGGATACACAATCATTGCCCAGTATTATAGAGAGACAGAAACCGGAAAAACGTAAGGAACTGCTGGAGCAGGCAATTGCATCCGGAGAAGATCAGGAAGCAAATAAGATCCGTAAAGAAATCTGGGAAGCACGTTACAAAGGAACGACAAACGAAGGGGGCATTGCCGACGGTTATCTGAAATTCTGGATGGCATTGGAATTTAATCGAAATGCAGGTCACAAAGTATTTGGCTCCGGAAGAGCACAGAAGGAAATACGCAAAGAACTGGATGATGTAAAATTTCGGGAAATCCGTGCAAAAAGTGCTCTTCATGAAGAACTTCTTCACAGAGAGTGCCAGCATCTTGTCAGATTTTATATGGATCTTTGTGAAAAAGACAAAAACTACAACAGTGTACTTTGCGGACTTATCACGATAAAAAAAGACAGTGCAAAAGCAAAACTGCAGAGAGACATTTATGAAACTGCCATATTGCTTCCACAGGAGATTGGCCTTGAAGAGGATTTGGACCTTCTGACGAAAGCTGCCCGTGAAATGTATGAACTGCAGTTCCCGGGAGAAAGACTTCCGGAATAAATATGGCATATCAGGAAATACTATATGTACTATGCAAAAACGGAGGCAACAATGAATTTAGATGATTTAAAAAGCATATAAACTTGTCAGAAAAAGAAAACCTGAGTGATATCCGCTCAACAGGCTACCTGCTTCGCCACATCAAAACAGGAGCAAGAATAATGGTAATCGAAAACGATGATGACAATAAAGTATTCAACATCGCTTTTCGTACTCCGCCAAAGAACAGCACCGGTGTTGCACACATTCTGGAACACAGTGTACTTTGCGGATCCAGAGATTTTCCTTTAAAAGATCCATTTGTAGAACTGGTAAAAGGTTCTTTTGAATACATTTTTTAAATGCAATGACTTATCCGGATAAAACCTGTTATCCGGTAGCAAGTTGCAATGATCAGGATTTTCAGAATCTGATGCATGTGTATCTGGATGCTGTATTTTATCCAAATATTTACAAAAAAGAAGAAATCTTCCGTCAGGAAGGATGGAGCTACCATCTGGAGAAGCCAGAAGGTCCATTGACTTATAATGGTGTTGTTTACAATGAGATGAAAGGGGCATTTTCTTCTCCTGATGATGTGCTGGAAAGAGATATCATGAACTCCCTGTTTCCGGATATCACCTATGGTTGTGAGTCCGGTGGTGATCCGGATAATATTCCGGAGCTGTCCTATGAAGAGTTCCTGGAATTCCACAGAACTTATTACCATCCGTCCAACAGTTATATTTACCTGTATGGAAATATGGATATGGCAGCAAAACTTGATTTTATTGATCGGAATTATCTTTCTGCGTTTGACAGTCTGTATGTGGATTCGGAGATCCGTGAACAGCAGCCTTTTGATAAAATGCATGATCTGGTCATGGAGTATCCGGTTGCAGAGAGTGAGAGTGAAGAAAATAATTCGTATCTGGCATACAGTGTTGTGACAGGAACTGCCATGGATACTTTAAAATGTACTGCTTTTGATATATTGGATTATGCTCTCTTAAGTACTCCGGGAGCACCTCTTAAGAAAGCACTTCTGGATGCCGGAATCGGATCGGATGTGTATGGTTCCTATGAGGATGGTATCCGACAGACGTATTTTGATGTTGTTGCCAAAGGTGCTGATCCTGGCAGAAAAGAAGAATTTGTTTCCATTATCCGCAAAGTTCTGACAGACACGGTCGAAAACGGAATCGATCCAAAAGCACTGGAAGCAGGAATCAATTATATGGAATTCCGCTATAGAGAAGCTGACTTTTCTTCTTACCCGAAGGGACTGATCTACGGTCTGGATATTCTGGACAACTGGCTTTATGATGATGAACATCCATTCGCGCAGGTTCAGTTGATTCCTGTGTTTGATAAATTAAAAGAATTAAAGAATCAGGGTTATTTTGAAGATCTGATTCAGAGATATCTTCTGGATAATCCTCACGGTTCTGTTCTGACATTGAATCCATCCAGAGGCCTGACTGCCAGAAAAGCCAAAGCGCTGGAAGACAAACTGGACGCATATCTTTCTTCTCTATCTGAAGAGGAAAAAACAGAACTTGTTAAAAATACTGCGAATCTGGAACAGTATCAGGAAGCACCGGAGGATCCGGAAGCGGCTAAATGTATACCTATGTTGAAGAGAGAAGATATTCGTAAAGAAATCACACCTTTTACGAATGAAGCTCTGGATATAGATGGAAGCCTTTTCCTGTATCATGAAGTCCCAACAAATGGAATCGGTTATCTGGATCTGATGTTTGATCTGAAAGACCTTGCAGATGAAAAAATACCATATCTTGGTCTTTTAAAATCTGTACTTGGATATGTAGATACAGCTCATTATACCTATGGGGAGCTGACAAATGAGATCAATGCACAGACAGGCGGTATTATGTGCGGGGTAGAAGTATTTGACCATGCAGATTCTGTAGATGCATTCCGTGCTTTCTTTCTGTAAGAGGAAAAGCCATGTATCCAAAAACAGATGTTCTGTTTAAAATGATCCGTGAGATCATCAATACCTCTAGTCTGAAAGACACCAACGTCTTCATGAGATCATTGCACAGGTGAAGTCAAGAGCACAGTCCAGTCTGGTAAGTGCGGGCCATTCAACAGCAGTACTGCGTGCAGCTTCCTATACATCACCAATGGCTGCATTTCAGGACAAAATGGCAGGTATTGCGTATTACCAATTTATTGAAAAACTGGACAAAGAATTTGAAGAACGTAAAGATGATCTTGTAAAAGAACTTTCTCATCTAATGCAGGAAATTCTCCGACCGGAATATCTGCCATATCTTTCTTCCCTGCTACGGTTGCATTGATCTGCGTAAAGCTGGCGCTTGTAGTATTGGCGATGACTTTTGCAGGGTGGTCTTTCCGGTTCCCGGAGGGCCGTAAAAGATAACTGATGTCAGCTTATCCGCCTTTATAGCACGATACAGCAATTTATCTTTTCCTACAATGTGCTGCTGCCCCACCACCTCATCCAGCGTTCGCGGACGCAGCCTGGATGCAAGGGGCGATTCCTGATCCAGCGTTTTTGACTTTGCGTATTCAAATAAATCCATGGTTTTCACTCCTGTATTTTCTGTAAAAAGCGGATATTCACGATCCGTATTCTTTTCATAGATCTGTATCCGGCAACGATCGTTTCATTTGTTTCCGGCATACGGACAGATTCCTTATTTTTATAATTTTACCTGTTTGCACATAAAAAAGCAATCGTTTCTGCCTTTTCGGCAGATCACAGTTACATTACAAGCAGTTGATCTGCAGTTACCAGGTCATAGCCTTCTTCCGTAAGCATATCCGCGATCTCCAGGGCTGCTTCCACAGAGGTAGAAAAGCTGTCATGCATCAGGATAATGGAGCCATCCTTCACTTGTCTTTTTACGATATTTTCCACAGAACGGACATTTTTTGATTTCCAGTCCAGGTATCCACATCCCAGAATACCGGCAGCATGGTCACGCAGAGCTCCAGATCCTTCGGCCAGGCACCGTAGGGCGGGCGAAGATACATGGGATACTCTCCGGTGATCTCGTAGATCTCATTATTCGTCTTTATGATCTGCTGACAGGCCTGATCACCTGGAAGCTTATCAAGCTGCACGTGATCATACGTGTGATTACCGATGAGATGGCCGTCTCTCTGCATCTGCGTTACGATCTCCTCATTTCCCCGGATATTTTTCCCATAAGAATGTGGCATGGATTCCACGCTTCCGCAGGCCATCCAGAAGCAGAGGTGTATATGTTGCATTCGGTCCGTCATCAAAGGTAAGAGCCACACGTGGTCGATCCTCTTTTTCGCTTCTGTCAGAGGCTGTCTCAGCCACCGGTTCTGCTGCTTTGTGTCCGTACTGTGCCGCCACCAGCCGGAGCATCCCCTCACCGGCGATCATTCTGGTCACCTGCATTTGAAATGCACTGTCTGACATTTTTCCATATCCGCTGAGCAGGATCAATACCACTGCCACTACACAGAAATATTTTTTTCGCTTATCCATATTTCCCGCCGGATCAAATATACTTTTCCACAATATATGAAAAAATCCCCGAGAAAAGACTTTTTGCTCTTCTTTCCCGGGGAGTATTCTCTGATATATGTCTTATTTCTTCAGGATCTCAAGTGCACTCTCGATCTCTTCCACGCATTTTTTTATAGCCAAGGGTACCGTTATCCAGGCACAGATTGTATTTCGTCATGTCTGTCCAGTCAACACCCATGAATCGTTTGCAGAAATCTTCTTTGCGTTTGTCATCTTTATGCATGAATTTCTCAATGTCCTTTGTGGTTCCGCTGAGCTTCTTGCTTGCCTCGCGGATACGGAAATCCCAGTCTCCGTAAACAAACACACGAAGAACATTGGAATAATCCTTCAGGATCATATTTGCACAACGTCCGATGATCACACAGGACTCTGTTTCTGCCAGCTGCCGGATCACCTTTGCCTGATAATTAAACAGGTTCTCATCTGATGTGAAATCCTTGCTCTGAGGCGGGATCAGCTCACCCTTGTAGATTCCGGACTTTGCAAAAAATCTCTGCTTTGTGCTGACATTTTCATCTGCCCTTCCAAAAAGCTGCTCATGAATGCCGCTCTCCTCAGATGCCATGCGGATGATATCCTTGTCATAGTAAGAAATCCCTAATTTCTTTGCAAGCTCCTCTCCGATGGTACGTCCGCCGCTTCCATACTGTCTTGCAATGGTAATTACGAAATTATCCATGTCTTTCCCCCTACTCTCCAAGGTATGCCTTCTGAACAGCCTCATCGTTCAGAAGATCCTCAGCCTTTCCATCCATAGTGATGCTTCCTGTTTCCAGAACATAGGCACGGTCTGCAATGGAAAGTGCCTTCTTTGCATTCTGCTCAACAAGAAGTACCGTAGTTCCGCTCTCGCTCACCTCACGGATAATGTCAAAAATCTCATTTACAAAGATCGGTGACAGACCCATGGACGGCTCATCCATCAAAATGATCCTTGGTCTGCTCATCAGTGCACGTCCCATGGCAAGCATCTGCTGCTCACCACCGGAAAGTGTTCCGGCACGCTGTCCTTTACGTTCTTCCAGACGCGGAAATCTCTTGTATACACTTGCAAGACTCTCTGCGATCTCTGCCTTGTCCTTTCTTGTATAGGCTCCAAGGAGCAGATTCTCATAAACGGACATATCCGCAAATACACGTCTTCCCTCCGGAACATGCGCCATCCCCATCTCTACGATCTTATGAGCCGGTGTTCTTGTGAGGTCTTTTCCCTCAAACACAATGCTTCCGGACTTCGGAGAAAGAATTCCGGTAAGTGTCTGAAGTGTGGTTGTCTTTCCGGCGCCATTGGCACCGATCAGCGCAATAACCTCTCCCTGATTTACATGAAAAGAAATTCCCTTCAGAGCCTGGATCACACCATAATAGACCTGGAGGTCCTTTACTTCCAACATTGCCATTGTCTCGTTCCTCCTTATTCTCCCAGATATGCAGTGATAACCGTCGGGTCTTTCAGCACTGCAGATGTTTCACCCTGGATCAGTACCTGACCGAAGTTCAGAACTGTAAGTTCCTCACAGATACCGCCCACCAGTTTCATGTCGTGCTCGATCAGAAGAACAGTCATATCAAAATGCTCCCGCACAAAACGGATAGTATCCATCAGCTCCTGTGTCTCATTCGGGTTCATACCAGCCGCCGGCTCATCCAGGAGAAGAAGCTTCGGCTCTGTGGCAAGAGCTCTGGCAATCTCCAGCTTACGCTGTTTACCATAAGGCAGGTTTCCTGCCAGAGTATCCGCTTCCTTATCCAGATCAAAAACCCTCAGTATCTCCATTGCACGTTCATTCATCTCTTTTTCTACCTTGTAATATTTCGGCAGTCTTAAGATCCCGGTCAGTGTGGAATATGGATGATGATTGTGAAGTCCTACTTTTACATTGTCAAGAACCGGCATATCCTTGAAAAGACGGATATTCTGGAAAGTTCTTGCGATTCCGGCCTTGTTGATCTCAATGGTGCTTTTTCCTGTGATGTCCTGGCCGTCAAGTTTAATGATTCCCTCTGTAGGCTTATACACTCCTGTGAGAAGATTGAATACTGTTGTCTTACCGGCACCATTAGGTCCGATCAGTCCATAGAGCTGTCCCTTCTCAATGGTCATATTAAAGCCGTCAACAGCACGAAGACCGCCGAACTGGATAGACAGATTATTTACTTCCAGCATTGCCATGATCAGGCCACCTCCTTTTTCTCTTTTTTGCCTTTGAATTTCTCTACATACGTGCTCTCCAGTCTCTTGCTGCCGGTGCCCAGTTAAAGAGCATCATGATGATCAGCACGATGGCATAGATCAGCATACGGTAGTTTGCAAATCCGCGGAGAAGCTCAGGCAGCGCATAAAGGATAATGGTTGCGATGATCGATCCTCTGATATTTCCGATCCCGCCAAGTACCACATATACCAGTACCAGGATGGACATGTTGTAATCAAATACAGATACCTTCAGAAGAGAAAGATTATGTGCATACAGCACGCCTGCCACTCCTGCAAGGGCTGCGGAAATTGTAAATGCAAGCAGTTTATATCTGGTGATATTGATTCCTACGGATTCTGCTGCGATACGATTATCTCTGGTTGACATAATTGCGCGACCACTTCTGGAATTTACCAGGTTCTGTACAATAAACAGAGTCAGAAGGAGCAGGAGCACACCGATCAGGAAAAAGTAACTCTTGATATCTTTATAAAGGGTTGCTGTTCCGGAAATACCAAGGGCACCCTTGAGGATCTGCTTTCCGCCGGCTTCCAGATGAAGACCTGCCGCACTGGTTGCAACATGAATACCCTTGTCATCCACACCAATATAAAGCACGTTGATCAGGTTCTTGATGATCTCACCGAATGCCAGTGTAACGATGGCAAGATAATCCCCGCGGAGACGAAGTACAGGGATACCGATGATCACACCGAACAGGGCTGCAACTGACCGCACCTACAAGGGATCGCAAGGATAAAGCGCGGAACCTGCGGGAATAGAATCTGCAGCCACCTGAGAAAACAGGGCGCTGGAAAAGGCTCCCACGCACATAAAGCCTGCATGTCCAAGACTCAGCTCACCGGAAAAACCAACTACCAGATTCAACGAAACGGATGCGATGGTATAAACACAAAGAGGAACCAGAAGTCCCATAAGCAGTCTGGAAAGATTTCCCGTCGAGGAAAGCGCCTGCACAATGATAAAAAGTACAATGACGATTCCATAATTGATCATATTGTTTCTTGTTGTTTTGTTCTTCATATTCTTCATATCGGCCACCTTACACTTTCTCCTGGATGTTCTTGCCGAACAGTCCGGTAGGTTTTACAAGAAGCACGACGATCAGAACAGCAAATACGATCGCATCTGCAACCTGGGAAGAAATATAAGCCTTTCCGAAGATCTCGATGATTCCCAGAAGGATACCGCCTACCATAGCTCCCGGAATAGAACCGATTCCACCGAATACAGCAGCTACGAAAGCCTTGATACCAGGCATGGCTCCTGTGTATGGAGTCAGTGTCGGATATGTCTGGCAGAGCAGAAGTCCTGCAATGGCCGCAAGTCCGGAACCGATGGCAAATGTGAGGGAGATCGTTGCATTAACGTTAACTCCCATCAGCTGTGCTGCATCCCTGTCCTCGGAAACAGCCTGCATGGCGCGTCCAGGTTTGGTCTTTTTTACAAAGAAAGAAAGTCCCACCATGATGATGATACATGCAAGAATGGTCACGATAGTGATTCCCTTAATGGTAAGTTCTCCGTCAAACAGTGTGATGGACGGAACCTTGATAACTGACACGAAGCTCTTGGCGTCTGCGCCAAAGATCAGGAGTGCCAGGTTCTGAAGCAGATAACTGACACCGATAGCGTGATCAGAACGGCCAGGTTGAGGAAGCTTTTCTAAGCGGACTGTAAGCTACCTTCTCAATGACAACACCAAGCAGTGTACAGATCACCACGGAAAGGATCACTGCAAGGATCGGTGACATACCGCCTCTTGTGATACAGGTAAGGATGATATAAGCTCCTACCATGATAACATCTCCGTGTGCGAAGTTCAGCATCTTGGCAATACCGTAAACCATAGTATATCCAAGTGCAATGATCGCATAGATACTGCCAAGACTGATGCCGTCTTTCAAATAAGATATAAAACTCATAACGCACCTCTTTTAATTGTTTATTGATAAGGGAAAAAGGGGACGGTTCCCACTAAAGGTGACCGTCCCCTGACCCCTAACGTTAACAGAAATTACTTATTTCATCTCTACATAAGCACCGTCTTTGATCTCGAATGCTTTCGGCTCTTTATCACACTCACCATCCTCGGTCCATTTTGCTTTTCCGGTAAGTCCGTCAAGCTCGATGTTTGCCATGGATGCGCTCATTGCTGCACTGATGTCTGCATTTTCCATATCTGGTGTGATCTTTGCATCGTCAGCTGCAAGCTGCATTGCGTAAAGTACATCATATGTATCTGCCGCAAACTGGTTCGGGATCTCACCGTTGTGAGCATCGCCGTATGCTTTTACGAAGTTCTGGCTCTTCTCATCTGTGGATGTTGCTGAGAATGGTGTCAGGAGCATAACGCCCTCTGCAAGAGATTTATCAAAGTTCTCTACGTTAAGGATACCATCCATACCGTCTACACCGAAGAATTTAATATCCATTCCTGCCTCAGATGCCTGCTGAAGGATCAGCGCATTGTCGGAATAGTAGTTCGGAAGGAAAAGAAGCTCAGCGCCGCTCTTCTTGATCTTTGCAAGCTGTACAGAATAGTCTGTGTTGCTGTCTGTTGTGTAAGCCTCATCTGCAACTACTTCAAGTCCGTCATCAGCAGCTGCTGCAACGAATGCGTCATGTACACCGGAGTTGTAGTCAGCAGCAGAATCATAAAGTACTGCTACTTTCGTTGCAAGTTTGTGCTCGGAAATGTACTGAGCAGATTTTGTTCCCTGTGCCGGGTCTGTGAAGCACATACGGAACTCGTTTGTTCCTGCTGTGATACAGTCAAGTGCTGTTGCGGATGGTGTGAAGAGGAATGTATCCTCAGCTGCCTCAGCTCCTACTGCGATACAGGAACCGGATGTTACAGTTCCACAGAGCATCTGCATTCCTTTATCGATCAGGTCATTGTATGCGTTAACAGCCTTCTCCGGATCTCCCTGGTCATCACCTGCATCAAGGATCTCAACCTTATATCCGTTGAAACCTCCGTTCTCGTTGATCTCATCTGCAGCGATCTTTGCTGCGTTGTATACGTTAGTACCGTACTGTGCGTAATCACCTGTCATCGGTCCGATCACACCGATCTTAAATGTCTCATCTGCTGCAAAAACTGATGCAGGCATCATCATAGCTGCTGTCATCGCTGCTGCTGATGCAACGCCGATTACTTCTTCCAATTCTTCATAATAATCTCTCCTCCTGCGCTTTGTCGCGTTACTAATGTTTAATGGTAAAATTATAGCATCGCATATTTTTTATTTCAAGGACAAATTTTGTTATCTGCTGTTTTTCGTCTGATTGCACAACACGGACACTTGTCCGCTGTACAGCTTGTGTTGTTTTTCGGCAAATTGTCTGAATTTTTTCACGCAAAAAATCAGGGAAAACTCCCTGGACTTCTTCGTCTCTTAATACTTTACTTATGCGATTGCTTTCTTAGCGATCTCAGCAAGTGCTGTGAAGCCTGCTGCATCGTTAACTGCCATCTCTGCAAGCATCTTTCTGTTGATGTCGATGTTTGCAACCTTAAGGCCGTGCATCATTTTGCTGTAGGAAAGTCCGTTCATTCTTGCTGCTGCGTTGATACGAGCGATCCAGAGCTGTCTGAACTGACGTTTCTTCTGCTTTCTTCCTGCGTAGGAACTTGTAAGAGCTCTCATTACAGACTGTTTTGCTACTCTATACTGTTTAGAACGGGCTCCTCTGTAGCCTTTCGCCAGTTTTAATGTACGGTTATGTCTTTTCTTTGCGTTTAATCCGCCTTTAATTCTTGCCATTTCTTAATTCTCCTCCTGTTCGTCTTCTCTATCTTATAAATATGGTAATACTTTCTTCATGCTCTTTACGTTAGTAGAATCAACAACAGTAGATTTTCTCAGATTTCTCTTTCTCTTCTGAGATTTCTTTGTAAGGATATGGCTCTTGTAGGCTTTATTTCTTACTAATTTTCCTGTACCTGTTTTTTTAAAGCGCTTTGCTGCTGCTCTGCAAGTTTTAATTTTTGGCATTATGAATTCCTCCTTGATTTGGTACTTCTAAATTTTATATAGCATCCCGTTCTGCCCGGCTGTTGCGTGAAGACTGAGATATCTACCGTTTCTCAGTCAGAAACATAGTCATGCTTCTGCCTTCTATCTTCGGAGCCTTCTCTACAGTCGCTATATCGGACAGAAGATCTGCGAAGTCGTCAAGCACATGCTTACTGCTGGCCATGTGTGCCATCTCTCTTCCGCGGAACGAAGTGTAACCTTAACTCTGTCACCCTTGCTAAGGAACTTTCTTGCTGCATTTACCTTCGTCTTCAAATCATTCGTATCAATGTTCGGGGAAAGACGCACTTCTTTGACATCGATGGTTTTCTGCTTTTTTCTGGCCTCTTTTTCTTTTCTTGCAAGCTCGTAACGGTATTTACCGTAATCAATGATCTTGCATACCGGCGGTTTCGCCTGTGGGGCAATCTTTACAAGGTCAAGTCCTGCCTCCTGCGCTTTCGCCATCGCTTCTCTGGCGGACACGATTCCAAGCTGAGCTCCGTCCGGACCAATCAAGCGTACCTCTCTGTCTCTGATCTGTTCGTTAATCATTAAACCGCTAATTGTTGTACACCTCCATGAACATGATAGAATTATTTTTTTCTCATTAATGTAGCTAAAGCCGCACAAAAAAAAGCGCAGACAGATGTCCACACTTCAAACAATTACACCTGCGCACCGATGGTTGATCCGTTCGCAGTACTGTGCAATATTGACCTGAGTCGCTTATCTTCAGCGCTGAGGTGAGAGTGAACTCTGCTTTCTTTTCGCTACGTACTTTAAGAGGATACCATGGTGTCTGCTATTTGTCAACTGTTTTTTTATATTATTATGTATTTTTTTGAGTATGATTTTTTCTTCTTTCGGACATACTATGCAACATCGGAATCTGTCAGGCTTTATCGCAGTGCTGACGATCAGACAGGGTGCGCATTCCGGCAGGCTGACGGTTTCCGGTAAAATCATAATTATCAGGAGGACACTTTTATGACAAATCTTAAATGTTCCGCACACAACTGCTACTATAACAAAAATTCTCTCTGTTCCCGGGGAGCATCAATGTTGAAGGAGCAGATGCACGTTATGCAGATGATACCGCCTGTGAAAGCTTCCGTGCTCAGGAAGAAGGTTCTGTAAAAAATGCCGCAGATCCCTGCTATGGGTGTGAGACCGTTAACATCGACTGCAAAGCACACAACTGTACCTACAATGAGCACTGCAAATGCACCGCAGCTTCCATCAATGTATCCGGTGCCAATGCTCATCGCTGCTGTGATACAAAATGTGATACTTTTCACTGCGAATGCTGATATCCTGAACGGAACTCCTGTTTCCATACAGAGCAGTCATTCCTGTTTCTTTTGATCGAAGAGTCAAAAAGATCCGGCAACGTTCCAGATGGAACCTCTGCCGGATCTTATCATGTTCATTTATTATCTGTTCTTAAGAAAATCCGGGATCTGGATATCCTTTTTCTGAACAGTGCTTGTAGGAGCCTTTGTTCCAAACTGTGTGGATTCATAGTCGGCAGGCTGAAGCTTGGCATGTTAAGGTTCATACCACCTGGCTGTGACTGGCTTGTTTTTTTGGTGTTTCCAAATACAGAATTGGAAGCTCTGTTTCCAAATGGTGTGTTCTGAAGGTTATTGTCTGTAAGACCTGTAGCAATAACTGTAATTCTTGCATAATCTGCAACAGAATCATCATACATAGCACCAAAGATGATGTTTGCCTCCTCACCTGTAAGCTCCTGTACATAGCTTGCAGCATCGTTGGCATCCATAAGAGAAATATCTCCGGAAATGTTGATGATCACATGAGTAGCGCCCTTGATGGTTGTCTCAAGAAGCGGAGAAGATACCGCCTGCTGTACAGCCTCCATAGCCTTGTCATCGCCTCTTGCCTCACCGATACCGATGTGAGCGATTCCCTTGTCCGTCATGACTGTCTGCACATCTGCAAAGTCAAGGTTGATCAGAGCCGGCAGATTGATCAGGTCTGTGATACCCTGTACTGCCTGCTGAAGAACTTCATCAGCCTTACGCAGTGCTTCCGGCATGGTTGTTCTTCTGTCAACGATCTCAAGTAACTTGTCATTGGGGATGACAATCAAAGTGTCAACTGCTTTCTTCAGATTCTCGATTCCCGCAAGTGCATTGTTCATACGGGTCTTTGCTTCAAAACGGAAAGGCTTGGTAACAACACCGACAGTCAGGATACCCATCTCTTTTGCCGCACCGGCAATCACAGGAGCAGCTCCGGTTCCGGTTCCGCCTCCCATACCACAGGTAACGAAAACCATGTCCGCTCCCTCGATGATCTTCTTAACTTCCTCAATGCTCTCCTCAGCTGCCTTCTGTCCAACCTCCGGCTGTGCGCCGGCGCCGAGACCTTTCGTAATTTTCTCACCAATCTGAAGTACAGTCGGAGCTTTACACAGTGTCAGAGCCTGTTTATCGGTATTAACACCTACAAACTCAACTCCGCCAATGGCCTCTTCCACCATTCTGTTTACCGCATTATTACCTGCGCCACCTACTCCAATTACAATAATTTTCGCAGAAGACTCAGCCTCATTCGTCATTATCTCTAACAATGTACTTCCTCCTTTATTTCTACCTGATATCCGATTCAGTGTAATAATCTATTCCAAGCTACATATACACATAGTTATATCATATATTTTTTTCGGTAATTAATCAACCATTAATTTTGTTTTTTTATACTTTTTTCACTAAATTTCGGCACTGTTTCTATTAACCGAAACATTTACAAAACAATCTCTGGCAAAATGCCCAAATACCGGTACTATACATTAAGAAAGCTTTTTTTATCTTACTCATAATCGTACTCATCACTGTAATCGCTGTACGTATTTTCATCATAATCCTCAGACCCGTCTCCCAGATCACTGCTGTGATCAGCCTCTTTCCCGA
>ENA-OQER01000946-OQER01000946.1-human-gut-metagenome-genome-assembly--contig:-NODE-946-length-15117-cov-14.751234_pt1 | contig 15117 bp, 17 predicted proteins | sample MGYA00242797_ERZ504639 | MGnify/ENA primary metagenome ERZ504639 (study PRJEB26092, sample SAMD00036306) | human gut metagenome | host: Homo sapiens | study: EMG produced TPA metagenomics assembly of...
GTTCAGCATGGCGCCGCTGTCCTGAAAGAATGAAGGACGTCTTCTCGCGGATCGTCTTCGTCTCCGATTCCTTCCCTTCAAAAAGGATGTGTCCGCCTGTCACTTGTCCCTGCTTGGCAGGATATGGCCGACAGCGCGGAGGACGGTCGTCTTCCCCGAGCCGGATTCCCCGATGATGCAAGAATTTTCCTTTGTCCACGGAAAAGGATACCCCGTGGACGACGGGATTTCCTTTGCCGTATGAAATGGACAGGTCATTGACTTCTAAAAGCATGGCAGCTCCTTTATGAATGAAAGAATGAAATGATTACTTGGAAGCCGGTGTGATCTTGTCGGTGATCCAGTAGTAGTCACACGGCTTGATATCTGCATGAGCGACAGCAGAGGTGGAAATCATATTGGTCTGCGGATAACCGAAGACGAGGGTGGCGGAGGTATCCTGCAGAATCTTTTCCATCTGGATGATGATGTCCCTGCGCTTGGCCGGATCGAATTCGCCGGCCAGCTGATCGGAGAGCGCATCATAAGCCGGGTTGCTGTAGCCGGAACCGTTCTGCGGGTTGGAGCCGTTGACGTTCGTCTTCCAGTACATGTTGAGGAACGTTTCCGGATCGCCTGCCTGTTCGGTCAGGATGTTGGAAATGAGGAGGTCGTACTCGCCTCTGGTGCCGATGCCGTCAAGGACGTTGTAGTCGACGTTCTTCAGATTGATCTGGATGCCGACCTTCTTGGCATCAGCTGGGTAGCTTCAGCAAAGAGCGGCAGTTCAGCACGGCCGGAGTAGTAAACGAAATCAAGGGAGAGCGGCTTGCCGTCCTTATCGACGATGCCGTCGCCATCCGTATCCTTCCAGCCTGCTTCAGCAAGGAGCTGTTTGGCATGTTCAGGATTGTACTTGTTCGGATAGGTCTTGGAAAGTCCGTCGAAGTCATAATCGAGGGACGCGGGAGAGCCGGGCCGCCAGGGGTGAATGTATCCTTCAGGAGGACCTTGCAGTATGTATCGCGGTCGAGGGATTCGATCAGGGCAGCACGTACGCGCGGATCTGCCAGCGGTTTACCTTCCTTCACGGAAAGACGGGCAAGAACGTCGCGGATGGAATCGATTTCAGAGGTGGTGAATTTGCTCTTATCCTTGAAGAGTGCAAGATCGCCAGGCGCAATGTTGACGGCAACGTCGACTTCGCCCTTCTGGAGAGCCATGGCGCGTGTAGACGGGTCATCGATTGTATTGACGACAGCATGCTTGTAAGGAACAGCTGCATAGTAATTCGGGTTCGCATCAAGCTCTGTCTTGGCTTTGGAGAAGCTCTTTACGACATAAGGACCAGTGGAAATCGGGCCCTGCTTGTCGAAGTCCTGCTTTCCTTCAGCAGACGTGTCGACGATGATGAAGAGCGGATCGCCCAGCATGCCTGGAAGTGTTGCAATCGGCTTCTTGGTGTAAATCGTGACAGTCTGTCCATCAGCTGTGATATGTCGAGTGGGAACATAGCCTGGGCACGCGGCGCTTTAGCAAACGTTCTCTCGATGGATTTCTTGACAGCTTCACCGGTGACAGGATTGCCGTTGGAGAATTTGATATTCTTGATCTTGAATGTCCAGGACATCTGTCCGGAGCGACCAGCCAGCTTTCAGCGATCCAGGGTTCCGGGCGCATTTTATCATCAAAGTGGACGAGTGCTTCGCCGACACCGTAACGCATGACCTGCCAGCCAAAATAATTGGCCGTCGGTTCAAGGCTGTCGGCGAAGTTCGTTACGCCGACACGGAGGGTGTCTTTACTCGCGGAGGAAGAACTTCCGCCGCATCCGGAAAAGACCGAAAACGAGAAGGGCGCAGGCTGCAAGGGCAGCCCCTTTCTTTGCAAATGAATTCATGATGTCTCCTTTTTGAAAATATAGTGAATAAATCTATAGAAAAGGCAATGGGAAAGAATCATGCGGCTTTTGGGAAGAAGCCGGGTGATCCGAAGGAAACGGGATGGCGGAATGCAAGTGAGGAGACCTTGCCATTCGTTTCCTGCGCCTTTTACTGCTGATCCTGATGCGGGTCAAGGACATCCCGGAGTGCATCGCCCCAGAGATTGAAGACGACGACAGAAAGGAAAATCGCAAAACCCGGGAAGAACATGAGCCATGGCGCGGTCTGCAGCTGCAGGCGGCCCTCATTCAGCATGAGCATCGCATGCCATGCGCAAGCCCTTGTAGAATTCGTCCATGTCTTCTACCGAGAAACGCTTGCTCAGGGCGATGCTTACTGTCATTTGCCGTGGTGTACCGTTCATGGCGAAGATGTCGCTGATGTTGACCATGGCACTCTTGTATCCCAAGTGCTGCAGGTCGATGTAGGTCAGGTCGAAGTGTACTCCCTCCATCAGCATGTCGGTCGTGACGAGTACTTCCTTGTCGGGATAGTGCATCACGGCGCAATCGTCTCCTACGCCATAAACAGTAGAAGCATTTTTGTTTTCATGTCCTTTTGTGAGATGGTCGATAAGACCAAACTCACCCAATTTTGCGATGTCCAATTTGTTATAAGAATTTGAATTTAGCAAGTTCTGAAGTTGTTAAGACCGGCGAATCATCTCGCGCATGATCTCTGTCATCTTGGGCTGTGCGGCGTTGGCAGCTTTCTGAACCTCCTCGTGGCTGACTTCTACCGGTACGTCGAAGCCTCCCAGGTCGGTGATGATGCTGATGCCGAATACCTTGATGCCACTATGGCGAGCCACGATGACCTCGGGTACGGTGCTCATGCCTACAGCGTCGCCTCCCAACAGTCGGTACATGCGATACTCGGCAGGAGTCTCGAAGGTAGGACTGTACGCCTACGTATACTCCGTGCTTCAGGTCGATGCCCTTCTCCTGGGCTATGCTGTCAGCCAAGTCGCGCAGACTCTTGTCGTAAGCCTCGTGCATGTCGGGGAATCGAGGACCTGTGGGGAAGTTCTTGCCACGAAGCGGATGCTCGGGGAAGAAGTTGATATGGTCGTCGATCACCATCAGGTCGCCTATCTGGAAGGTTTCGTTCATGCCACCAGAGGCGTTGCTGACGAAGAGGGTCTCGATGCCCAGCTCGTACATTACACGCTCGGGGAATGTCACCTCTTTCATGTTGTAACCCTCATAGAAGTGGAAACGTCCCTCCATCGCCATGATGTCCTTGCCGCCCAGCTTGCCGAAGATCAGTTTGCCGGCATGGCCTTCTACGGTTGAGACAGGGAAGTTGGGTATCTCACTATATGGAAAAGCATAGCTGTCAGTTATTTCTGAAGCTAATTGTCCGAGTCCCGTTCCCAGAATGATGGCGGTCTTTGGACTTGTGGTCATCCTTTCTCTTAGCCAGGATGCTGTTTCTTGAATTTTTTCGTACATAGCTTATGATTTTTTCGTTAAAGTTTTCTTCTTGATCGAGCATGAAGCTTACCTTGATGGGCAGCGCATAGATGTTTTGTCTTACGGGTTCGCTCAGTCCTTCGGCTTCCTTCAGTCGCACGGCATCCTTCTCTGTCGTGATGATGATGCGTGGCTCGGGCATCGACTCGAAGGTGTCGTTGATGAGTTCGATGTCGCGTGGCTTGAACTGATGATGGTCGCCAAACGACAGGCTTCTGATGTCGCCTACATGGGGCTTGAGGTCGTGCTCCATCTGTTTGGGCGATGCGATGCCAGTGAGGAGCATGGCGTGCTGCTGCTTCAGCTCATGGAGTGGGAGTGTCTTGTCGCAGAAGAGGCCCTTGGCATCGTCGTAGTCGATACACGTGAAGTAGAGCTTCTGGAAAGGATAGAGACTCATGGCTTTGGTGAGCACACGGAACTCCATGGGACGAAGGTCTTTAGGACACTTGGTCACGATGACGATGTCGGCACGGTTCTTTCCGCTTAATGGCTCGCGTAGTCTTCCTGCCGGCAGCATCTTGTCGTAGATGATGAGTCGATGGTAGTCCACCAAGAGGATGTTGATGCCCGGTTTCACATATCTGTGCTGGAAGGCATCGTCGAGCAATACCACATCCACATCCTTTGTCTCTTCGTCAGACTGCAGTCGCTCTATTCCTCTGACTCGCTTGGCGTCTACTGCCACATAGATGTCGGAGAACTTCTGGTGCATCTGGAAAGGCTCGTCGCCTATCTCGGGCATCGTGGTTTCTTCGGTTGCCAATACATAACCGCTGCTTTTGCGCTTGTATCCACGTGAGAGTACGGCAATCTTCATCTTGTCGTGCAACAAGCGGATGAGGTATTCCACATGCGGAGTCTTACCCGACCCGCCTACCGTGATGTTGCCTACGGATATGACGGGCAGGCTGAAAGTCTTGCTTCGCTTGATGCCTACATCGAAGAGCCAGTTGCGAAGGCGGACTGCCATACCGTATAGCCAGCTCAGCGGGGTGAGCCATTCGTTTATCTTGATAAGATCTCCTTCTGTTCTCATTTTTATTATTTTCACCTTATTATATATAGGTACATCTTGTCACAATAGATGACTGCACTTGGTCATAATAGATGACCGCGCCTGGTCACAATAGATGCCTATACCTTAATTATATATAGGCGGTTGTTATCTGATGTTGAGTACGTAGGGCAGCGAAGCCTGTACGGGCTCGTGCTCGTTGATGTGGCGCAACCACATGAATGGTGTGTACATGTCGCCCAAGGTGAGGCGCAACTGCTCGTCGAGATAGTTGCCGCTTCCTGTTTCTACATTGTTGAGCAACTGATCCATCCAGCTGGCTGGCAATGGATATTCATCGGTGTGATAATCCTTGACCTTAGCCAACTGGGCAGCCTTGGCTACAGCATCGTCCAGTCCGCCCAAGCCGTCGACCAGCTTGATGTTTTTGGCATCCGAACCGAGCCAAACTCGTCCTTGCGCTATCTTCTCCACCTCGTCGACAGACATCTTTCTGCCGTCAGCCACACGTTTGCGGAAAAGCGTGTAGCCGCGGTTGACGTATGCCTGCAGGTAGCTCAGCTCTTCGGGAGTGAATGGGCGGGCCATCAAAGCTCCCTCATAACCGCTGTTGCGGTTGGTCTTCACCTCGTCGAACTTGACTCCCAGCTTCTGAGTGATGAGTCCGCTCATGTCGGGGAAGGCTCCGAAGATGCCGATGCTTCCAGTCAGAGTGGTAGGCTGAGCCATGATGTAGCGTGCGCCCATGCTCATATAGTATGCTCCCGATGCGGCCATTCCGCCCATCGAAACCACCACGGGTTTCTTCTTGTTGAGCTGGCTCACAGCTCTCCATATCTGTTCGGAGGCATAGGCGTCGCCGCCTCCCGAATTGATTCTGATAACTACAGCCTTTACGTCCTCGTCTTTGGCAAGGTCGTTCAGGTCGGAAATCACGTTGCTGCTCACAATCTGCTGTTCGCCACCCCACAGACTTGTTGTAGCCTGGCTGGTAATGCCTCCCTGGCAGTAGTAGACAGCGATGGTGCTTCCGTCGTATTTGTCCTCTACGGCGGCATTCACCTCGCTCATGCTTGCCTGTCGGATGTGCTTGGTGTCCTTGATGCCAAGCTGCTTCTTCACGATGTTCTTTATCTCGTCGTAATAGCAGAAACCGTCCACCATCTTGTGCGTCTTCAGCAGTTTGCTGTCTTCGAAGGCCACGAAGCCGTCGGCATAATGGTTGAGCGAGTCTTTGTTGATACCACGGCTCTTGGACACGTCGCTAAGCATCTGCTGCCACAATCCGTTGATGTAGCGCGAAACCTGCTCGCGGTTGGCATCGCTCATCTTGTCTTCAGTATATTGTTCGGTGAAACTCTTGAATTTTCCCACCTTCACTACCGTGTACTTGACGCCAAACTTGGCGTAGAGGTCTTTCAGGAACATGGGCTGAGAAGCCAGTCCGTGCCAGTCGACCGATCCTTCAGGATTGATGTACAGTTTGTTGGCCACAGAGGCGAGGTAATAGCATCCTTGCGTCATGGCGTCGCCATAGGCGATGATCCACTTGCCGCTCTTCTTGAAATCCTCGAGTGCCTTGCGTATTTCCTGTAAGGTGCATAGTCGGTGATGAGTGCGCCTGGTTCTAAGTAGATGCCTTTTATCTTGTCCTCGTTCTTAGCCTTCTTGATGGCAGAGAGAATCTCGTTCAGCCTAACTGATTGAAAGAGTTGCCCGTGATTTGTCCCATCACGTCCTCCTGTCCCTGCTCGTTGATGGTGCCTTGCAGCTTCATGACCATGACAGAATTGTCACGCAACGAAGGTTTGTCGCCACTCATCAGCATGCCTATCAGGCTGATGAAGGTAAAGATGCCCATGATAATACCAAAGGCGAAAATGCCCACAACGGTGGCTGCCACGCTCTTGAAAAACTGTTTCATAATGCGCTGAATTTATGTTGATTGTTTGTTTATTGTGCAAATTTAGCAAAAAAGCTACAATTACCAAACTTATTTGTGCTAAAAAGCAATAATTTAGACGAAATAACATCTTGTATTCGGATAAAATGCTTATCTTTGCAAAAGATTGCTGCATCTCGGCAATGTGAAAGCAAACATTCCTTTGCACCCGCAGAAACCTATGATGAGAATTTATTAAAAACTATTCAAAACAAATAACAATTAACTGAATCAACAAACATTATGGAAAGAACTTGGAGATGGTTTGGTAAGAACGACAAGATTACCTTAGCCATGTTGAAAGAAATTGGTGTGGAAGGCATAGTTACAGCCTTGCACGATGTACCTAATGGTGAGGTGTGGACCCGCGAGAAGATCCGCGACCTGAAGGAGTACATCGAAGTTACGGAATGAGATGGAGTGTGGTAGAGTCTCTGCCTGTGGTAGAGAGCATTAAGTATGCCGGTGCCGACAGAGATGAGCAGATAGAGCGATATAAGGAAAGTCTGAGAAACCTCTCGCTTGAGGGTATTCATACCATCTGTTACAACTTCATGCCTGTGCTTGACTGGGCACGTACCGACTTGTTTCACGACAACCCCAACGGCAGTACCAACTTGTACTTCTCGTTCCCTCAGTTTGCTTACTTCGATATTCATATCTTGAAGCGCGAGGGTGCTGAGGCCGACTGGCAGGCAAAGGGTCAGGCCATGGGCCGTGACATCCTGAAGGAGGTGGAAGAACTGAAGAACAAGATGACTCCTGAGGACGATCATAAGCTGGTGGAGAACATTATCGTGAAGACTCAGGGCTTCGTGAGTGGAAATATCAAAGAGGACGACGAACATCCGGTAGAGTTGTTCCGTCAGTTGCTCGATCTGTATAAGGGAATCTCAAAGGAGCAGTTGCGTGAGAACATGCGCTACTTCCTCAATGCCATCATGCCTACTTGCGAGGAGTGCGACATGTATATGTGTGTTCACCCTGACGATCCTCCATTCCCAATCCTCGGCTTGCCACGTATCGTGACTTGCGATGAGGACATCAACTGGTTCCTCAAGGCTGTCGACAACAAGCACAATGGTCTTACCTTCTGTGCAGGCTCTCTGTCGGCTGGCAGTCACAACAATGTGGTAGAGTTGGCTCGTAAGTATGCCGACCGTACATGGTTCGTGCACATGCGCTCTTGCCATATCTTCGAGAATGGCGACTTTACTGAGGCAAGTCATCTGGGTGGACGTGCTGACCTCATAGAGTTGGCACGCATCTTCGAGAAGGTGAATCCCAACCTGCCTATGCGCGTAGACCATGGTATGTGTATGCTCGGCGACGAGAACCGTGGTTATAATGCCGGTTACAGTTTCTTGGGACGTATGTTCGCCATGGGACAGGTGCAGGGTATTCTTGCTACTGTAGACCGTGAGCTGGGCATCGAGTATCATCAGCCTGGTTTCTTTGATTAAAAGACAGAAAACGATTTTGCCAGTTGGGGAATTTGACAAGCCCAACTGGCTTTTTTATAAAAACAAACACATCAACCTAAAAATGTAATTATGAAGAAGATTTTATTGTCTATGGCCTGTCTGATGGCTGTGCTTGCCTTGTCAGCCCAGTCGACAGCTAAAAAGTTCGTACTCAACCTCACGGCTGACGGTGAGAGTAATCTGACCTGCTATTTGCCCCAAAACCCTTCGGCAGAGCTGTCGTCGACTGTCCTGGTGGAGGCTATTCTCATCTGGCCCTCAATCATGAGGGATACGACTGGCTGAGTATTTCAACAAGCAGGGCATAGCTTTTTTTGTGCTGAAATACCGTATGCCGCATGGCAGACATACTGTGCCCATGGAAGATGCCTGCAAGGCGATGCGCACCGTGCGCGACAGCGCCTCTGTCTGGAACATCAACCGTGAGGATGTGGGTATTATGGGCTTCTCGGCTGGAGGTCATCTGGCTTCTTCCGTCAGCACTCTGGCAGAATACGATGCTCGCCCCAACTTCTCCATCTTGTTCTATCCTGTCATCTCGATGAAACCAAAGAAGGGACATGGGGGCTCCAGCTATAATCTTTTGGGCGAAGAGGGAGTGAAGGACGAGAAACTCGTAGACCACTACTCAACCGAGAAACAGGTTCGCCGTCATCTCACACCTCGTGCCATCATCCTCTTGGCCAACGATGATGGGGCTGTTCCTCCTGTAACCAATGGCGTGGCCTATTATTCCCGTATGCGTCAGGTAGGAAACGAGTGTTCCATGTGCATTTATCCTACAGGCGGACATGGTTTCGGTTTCCGCAGCACTTGGGCCTATCACGATCAGATGTTGAGCGACCTTACCCGTTGGCTCGACAGCTTCAAGGCGCCTCGTAAGGACGCCATACGTGTGGCATGTATCGGCAACTCCATTACCGATGGTTCCGGCATCGATATGGCTACACAGAAAGGTTATCCTGCCATCTTGCAAAATAAGTTGGGCGATGGATATGAGGTGAAGAACTATGGTCTCAGCGCGCGTACCTTATTATGTAAGGGGGACGTGCCCTATATGAAAGAGATGGGCTGGCGCGACGCCTTGGCTTTCCAGCCTAATATCGTTGTCATCAAGTTGGGCACCAATGACAGTAAGACCCACAACTGGGTACACAAGGCCGAGTTTGGAAAGGATTTGCAGACGATGGTCGATTCGCTCAAGGCACTGCCCTCTAAGCCAAAGATTTATCTCTGTTCGCCTATTCCAGCCTTCAAGCCCTCATGGACCATTAACGACAGTGTGATAGTAAACGGTGAAATCCCTGTCATCAAGAAGGTGGCAAAGAAGAATAAGTGCGGGTTTATCGACTTGCATTCGAAGTACACCTTTGCCGACTGATGCTCGACGATGGCATTCATCCCAATGGAAAGGGAGCTGTGAAGATGGCGGAAATCATCTACGAGGCAATATCCGAAAAGAAATAAACAACATGATGCTTGCCTGCGCCAGGCATCATGATGAACCCCTTTTGGCAGACGTGACTGACAATTTTGTCAGTTTCGTCTGCCTTTTGTTTCTTTGGCACGTTTTTGGCATAAGTCGAAATCGACAAGGCAAAGACTCTTGCAGGGTTTTTGCCATCAAACAACAAAATAACAATTAAAAAATATAGAATCATGAACATTAAACCATTAGCAGACAGAGTGCTGGTACTTCCTGCACCAGCCGAGGAAAAAGTAGGTGGAATCATTATTCCTGATACAGCAAAGGAAAAACCACAGCGTGGTAAGGTTGTTGCCACAGGAAAGGGAACCAAGGATGAGGAGATGATTCTCAAAGAGGGTGACACCGTTCTTTATGGCAAGTATGCCGGTACCGAGATCGAGTTTGATGGTACTAAATATATGATGATGCGCCAGAGCGATGTTCTCGCTGTGGTGGAAGAGTAGTTTTAAAAGTAAAAAAAGTAAAAAGGTAAAAAAAGTAAAAAGGTAAAAAACTTTTTGCTGATATTAAAATAGAAAATATTATGGCTAAAGATATTAAATACAATATGGATGCTCGCGACCTCTTGAAGAAGGGTGTCGATCAGTTGGCTAACGCAGTGAAGGTAACTCTTGGTCCTAAGGGCCGCAACGTGGTAATCGAAAAGAAGTTTGGTGCTCCTCAGATTACCAAGGATGGTGTTACCGTAGCCAAGGAAGTGGAATTGGAGGATAAGTTTGAGAATACTGGTGCTCAGCTCGTTAAGAGTGTTGCCAGCAAGACTGGTGATGACGCAGGTGACGGTACAACAACAGCTACCATCCTGACTCAGCCATCGTTACTGAGGCTTGAAGAACGTTACTGCCGGTGCCAATCCTATGGACTTGAAGCGTGGTATCGACAAGGCTGTGGCTGCTGTCGTTGCCTTCATCAAGGACCATGCAGAGCAGGTAGATGACAACTACGACAAGATAGAGCAGGTGGCTACCGTCTCTGCCAATAATGATGCTGAGATCGGTAAACTGTTGGCTGACGCTATGCGCAAGGTCTCTAAGGATGGTGTCATCACCATTGAGGAGAGCAAGAGCCGTGACACCAACATCGGTGTGGTAGAAGGTATGCAGTTCGACCGTGGTTACTTGAGCGGTTACTTCATGACCGATGCCGACAAGATGGAGTGTGTGATGGATAATCCATACATCCTGCTTTACGATAAGAAGATTTCCAACCTCAAGGAGTTCTTGCCAATCCTTCAGCCTGCTGCCGAGAGCGGTCGCCCATTGTTGGTCATCGCTGAGGACGTAGACTCTGAGGCTCTGACTACTTTGGTAGTCAACCGTTTGCGTGGTGGCTTGAAAATCTGTGCTGTCAAGGCTCCTGGCTTCGGCGACCGTCGTAAGGCTATGTTGGAGGATATTGCTATCCTGACAGGTGGTGTGGTTATCTCTGAGGAGAAGGGTCTGAAGTTGGAGCAGGCAACATTGGATATGTTAGGTTCTGCCGACAAGGTAACCGTCAACAAGGACAATACCACTATCGTGAATGGTCATGGCGAGAAGGCCAACATTCAGGACCGTGTGGCTCAGATCAAGAATGAGATCGAGAACACCAAGTCTTCTTACGACAAGGAGAAACTTCAGGAGCGTTTGGCTAAGCTCGCCGGTGGTGTGGCTGTCCTCTATGTAGGTGCCAACTCTGAGGTTGAGATGAAGGAGAAGAAGGACCGTGTTGACGATGCCTCTGTGCTACTCGTGCAGCTATCGAGGAAGGTATCGTAGCTGGTGGCGGTACAACTTATATCCGTGCTCTTGAGGCATTGAAGGATATGAAGGGTGACAATGCCGACGAGACAACAGGTATCCGCATCGTAGAACGTGCCATCGAGGAACCTCTTCGCCAGATAGTAGCCAACGCAGGTGGCGAGGGCTCAGTAGTAGTCAATAAGGTACGCGAGGGCGAAGGCGACTTCGGATATAATGCCCGCAAGGATGTTTACGAGGATATGCGTCAGGCCGGTATCGTTGATCCTGCCAAGGTTGAGCGCGTAGCTCTTGAGAACGCTGCCTCTATCGCAGGCCTCTTCCTTACTACAGAGTGTGTATTGGTTGACAAACCAGAACCTGCTCCTGCTGCACCAGCAGCTGCTCCAGGAATGGGCGGTATGATGTAATAAATGTAATGTAAAGATATCAAAATGGGGGCTACTCGACAGAGTAGTCCCTTTTTATATGTTTTTTACTATAAAATCTTGCAAATTTTAGCAAAAAAGCTTGGCGCGTATTTGCTTTTTTTGTAACTTTGCAACGTAGAAAAATGAAAAAGATGGCTTAAGCCGCTAAAGATATTTTTTTGATTTGTTTTAGTAGATTAGTTTTTAAGTAGTTTGTTTTTGAAAATCGGTTGTCGTGAGACATCCGATTTTTTTTGTCTTTTTCTCTTTGTAGTTTCATCCTATTGTGTTATCTTTGCAGCATGAAAATGAATTTTGACAGAAAAAAAGCATTGGTCTTCCTGATTGTTATCGGCGGACTGATTTATATTACCAAGGTAGGGTTGGGAATGACGGCGCTCAATTCTTTCCTTGCTACACTTGGTGTGTTGCTCATCTTGTTTGTGGGCGATAACTTCGCTCAGCAGATAGATAACTGGCTGAAACGTCGAAAGATGAATCAGGAAAACGAAGAATAATAGATTTTTAAATGAAGTAAAGAGTGGAACAGTTAGTCAACCTTTATAGTTCTTGGGCAGGCGAGGAGCTGCAAGTGTGGTCAAGTTGCCTGGTCAGGGAAGCAACAGGCAGTATTTCCGATTTGTCAAGCAGGACGGCAGCAGCGTCATTGGTGTCATCGGAACGAGTCGAGATGAGAATCATGCTTTCATCTATATGTCACGTCACTTTACGCTCCGAAAGTTGCCGGTGCCTAAGGTCCTGGCTGTCAGCGATGATGAGTCGCGCTATCTGCAGACCGACTTGGGCGATGTGTCGCTCTTTGATGCCATCAAGGGTGGACGTGAAGCTGGCGGAAGATACAACCAAAAGGAAAAGGAACTTCTGAAGAGAACCATTCGCGAGTTGCCCAACATTCAGCTCCGAGGAGCACGTGGAATGGATTGGAACAACTGCTATCCTCAGCCCGAGTTTGATATCGACAGCGTACTTTTCGACTTGAATTACTTCAAGTACTGTTTCCTGAAACCCACCGACCTTGATTTCCATGAGTTGAAGTTGGAAGCTAATTTCCGCCTTTTTGCCAAAGACCTGACTTCCGAACAGATGGACTGTTTCCTGTATCGAGATTTCCAGGCTCGCAACATAATGCTTGACGAAAATGGCAATCCGTACTTTATTGATTTCCAGGGTGGGCGTAAAGGACCTTTCTACTACGATTTGGCTTCTTTCCTCTGGCAGGCATCGGCAAAGTTTTCTTTCAAGTTGCGACGTGAACTCGTATGGGAATATTACCAGTCGCTGAAGAACTATACTGAGGTACCTTCTGTCCGTCATTTTGTCAACCGTCTGAGTCTTTTCGTCCTCTTCCGTACGTTGCAGGTATTGGGTGCCTATGGTTTCCGTGGATACTTCGAGCGCAAGAAGCATTTCCTTGACAGTATTCCTCCTGCCATTCAGAATCTTCGTGACCTGCTGAAAATGGGCGATAAGGTGTTCCCTTATCCTTATATGATGGATATGCTTCGCCGCCTTACCGAGCTGCCGCAGTTTACCCGCATAGAGAAGTCTGCTGTCAACCGTGCTGATGGTTATCGCACAGCCGATACCAATATCTACACTTCGCATCCTCAGGATGGTCCTGCCACCTTCTCCAAGTATGATGGCAAGGGACCTTTGGTGGTAAGGGTGTTCAGCTTCTCCTATAGGAAAGGTATTCCCGAAGACCCATCAGGCAATGGAGGCGGTTATGTCTTCGATTGTCGCAGCACCCATAACCCCGGCCGGTACGAGCCATACAAGAAACTGACGGGTCTCGACGAGCCAGTCATCCGATTCTTGGAGGATGATGGCGAGATACTGACCTTCCTCGATAGTGTTTATCGCCTTGCCGACCATCATGTCAATCGATATATTCAGCGAGGCTTCACCTCTCTGATGTTCAGCTTCGGCTGTACAGGCGGTCAGCACCGTAGTGTCTATTCAGCCCAGCATCTTGCCGAGCATATTCATGAGAAGTTCGGTGTTGAGGTGAGAATCTGTCATCGCGAACAGCAGATAGAGCAAGTGCTTCCTGCCAAGGAAGCCTGAAGCGCAGTTTCTATCTAATCTAACAGGTAACTTCCTCAACTACTATAACTTCTGTTCCCAGCGAAAGTTAAATGATTAAAGCCAAAAGCATTTTTCGGACTTTGAGTTTCGAAAGATGCTTTTTGGCTTTCTCTTACTTTTTAATATTCTTTTTATCCTATTGCCCTTCCATGACTTTCCTGTCGGCAATGGTCGTTTGGTACTTGTTCAAACAGGATATTCGTTAGCAATTTCTGTCATATCACTTTGCCTTTACGTTTTATGCCACTAAATCACAAATAAATTATCAACTAACCATGTTTTGAGAAAATAAATACATGAGAACCGAGAATATTGGGCATTGGCTAAAGAAATTAGTTGGAAAGTTTGGATGTATAGATTATTTTTCATAATTTTGCCGATGATAGGGGCTTGCGACACTTCGATAAATAGAGGTGCATGGCTCAAGTAGTAACCAAAAACATGAAGTAAGAAACAGAAATGAAGGAATAACGACGCAATATTAGGGTTTGCTACCCTGATCCCAATCGGAAGGAAGATGACAACAGCTCATCTATCTATTGCGATGATAGGGATACAGATAACAAAAAATAATAACCAAAGCGTCGCCGTTCGACATAACTTTTTAAGATATTGAGCTTTTAGCTCTTGTTCTCTACTATTCGAATACCGCCAATTTTCGTACTACGAGAACAAGCAGATGAAAGGTTCATGCCTCTTTTGGCGTGAGCGTTCCGTGCTTGTTGTAGTACGAGGTCACTTGGCGGTAACCTGAATAGTAAACAAGCCACGGACGGTTGCACGCCATTTTTTATTCATGGAAAATGAAACAGATTTCTTACTTAAAATCACCCGCATGGCATAGATGTCTTATGCTTATTGGACTTGTCGTGGCTTGTTGCGGGCAAGTACTTGCAGACGATAAAGTCACTTATTCATCAGACGCGCATCCCACCCAAATTTATTCCCTCAAGTCTTTCTATGATATTGATGGAGATGGAATATTGGAAGTGGTGGGAGGAAAGGAACATTCTGCTTGGAATCGTAATATAGTGATTTCAAAAATCAATGGCAAATTACTTAATGATTATTCTCTCGGTAGTTCAATAAACAATCTTGTTATATTGAATAATAGTAATCATATTTACATCTTAACAGAACAGAAAGTTGGATATACTGCATACTTGTTTGATTATCCTTCCCTAAAACAGTTGCTCTTGAACCATATTCATGTTTTGCCAATAATGGAAGTAATAGTTTTACATTTTTAGGCGCCCCAAATAGAACGGATAGCACATTTATAGTATGGAAACAACAAGTTGATGGGACTTTAATAGAGTCAAAAATCAGTTATACAAGTGATGTTTCACAACTCAAGAGTATTGCTATTAGTAATTGCCTCCGTCGGGACTCAATAATCCATCATCTCTTGGAGATGGAATGTTCGTGCGTGCAAAAGAAAATAATTGGGTAGATTGGGAAGAAGAATCTACAATGGCAAAAGTGCACGTAGTATTGCAATGATGATGATGGATGAAAAATTAAAATCA
>ENA-OQER01000947-OQER01000947.1-human-gut-metagenome-genome-assembly--contig:-NODE-947-length-15104-cov-1.837017_pt1 | contig 15104 bp, 23 predicted proteins | sample MGYA00242797_ERZ504639 | MGnify/ENA primary metagenome ERZ504639 (study PRJEB26092, sample SAMD00036306) | human gut metagenome | host: Homo sapiens | study: EMG produced TPA metagenomics assembly of...
CATTGACGCCCGTGCCGCCAAATGCCTGGGCGGCGTTATAGCCCACCAGAATCACCAGGAAAGTGAACAAACCTTTGCTGAACACCTTCATAAAATTCAGCGCGTCGGGTAGCGTGCCCTGAGCATCTGCCGGAACGTGCATCACCGTGGCAATTAACGTCGCTATCCCAGCAGCAGACCGGCGGCAATAAAACCGGGGATCAGCGGCGTGAAGATGGTGGCGAATTTGGCGAGAAATTGTTGCACGCCGGAGGTTTGTTTGGCTTTTAACTGACGTTTGTTCTGGGCGGCGATTTCTGCGGCATCCTGTACCGGTGCCTCGCCCAGCAGCTCGCTCATCGCTTTTGCGGCACGATGCGCTTTACCAGCCCAAAAACGACCTGCACCTGGTCGCTGGTCAAAATGACGCCCTTCACGCCTTCCAGCGTTTTGATATTGGGATCAACCAGTGAACTGTCATGTACACCCAGACGCAGGCGCGTCATACAGTTACCACAACTGGCGATATTTCCCGGTCCGCCGACACGGGTAAGAATGGTGTTCAGAAGTTCACTGCTGATCTCTTTGGCCATGGGTTATTCCTTGTCTAAAACCTGACGAATAAAGCCGCCGTGTTGATCCAGGCGTTTTTTAGCTTCTGCGGCATCGAGATTTTTCAGCACCATCACAATGGCCGTTTTACAGTTGCGCTCGCAGGCAATTAACGCCGCTTCCGCTTGTTCGGCATTACATCCGGTGGCGTTTTTAACGATATTGACCTGGCGCACATGCAGTTTTTCGTTGGTGGCGACCACATCGACCATCAGGTTGCCGAACACTTTGCCAGATTTAATCATCAGCGGTGGAAAGCATATTGAGCACCAGTTTCTGCGCTGTGCCTGCTTTCATTCGCGAAGAACCAGTGACCACTTCGGCACCTACAATCGGTGTAATGGCAAACTCGGCGGTGGTGGAAACGGCACTCCCCGGATTACAGGAAATTCCCACTGTGCGGCAGCCGAGCTGGCGTGCGTATTCCAGTCCGGCAATCACATACGGCGTGCGACCGCTGGCAGCAATGCCAACCACCACATCCTGTGCCGTTAAATTAATATTTTTCAGATCGTTAACACCACCTTCCCGGCTATCTTCAGCGCTTCCACCGCGTGCTGATGGCATATTCGCTCCAGCAATCAAACCAACCACCAGACCCGGTTTCACGCCGTAGGTGGGCGGACATTCGCTGGCATCCAGAATCCCCAGACGACCGGATGTTCCCGCACCGAGATAAATCAGACGACCGCCGCCGCTGACCTGGGCGTGGATAACATCGATCGCCGCGGCGATATCCGGCAGGACGCGCTCAACGGCAAGCGGTACGGTTTATCTTCATCGTTGATAATCCGGCACATTTCCAGCGTCGATACGCGGTCAATTTCAGCCGAGGCGGTGTTCGAGCCTTCAGTAATCATCTTTTCTAGTTGCATCGGTGGTGACCTTACTATTTACGATCAAATAATTGCAGATGTATGGAATCATATATCCCTAATTGACAGACTTAAAGGAATCATTGAGTCTACACTCGCAGAGTGTGAAGAGCGTCATAAGAACTTAAGCGGAATTTATGCTGCCAGCCCAGGAGAGTGGAAGATGTTGTACCTGACGAAAATAAGCAATGCGGGGGATGAATTCACCGAAAACGAGCAAAAAATCGCTGACTTCTGCAGGCCAACGTGAGTGAGCTGCAATCCGTTTCTTCACGGCAGATGGCGAAACAGCTCGGCATTAGCCAGTCGAGCATAGTGAAATTTGCCCAAAAACTCGGCGCGCAAGGATTTACTGAATTGCGTATGGCGTTAATAGGCGAATACAGTGCCAGCCGGGAGAAAACGAATGCCACGGCGCTGCACCTGCACAGTTCGATTACCAGTGATGATTCGCTGGAAGTGATTGCCCGCAAATTGAATCGCGAAAAAGAGCTGGCGCTGGAGCAAACCTGTGCGTTGTTCGACTACGCGCGGCTGCAAAAAATCATTGAGGTCATCAGTAAAGCACCGTTTATCCAGATAACGGGCCTGGGCGGATCGGCGCTGGTGGGGCGCGATCTGTCGTTCAAACTGATGAAATTGGCTATCGCGTGGCCTGCGAAGCCGACACGCACGTACAAGCCACTGTTTCCCAGGCGTTGAAAAAAGGCGATGTACAAATCGCTATCTCTTACAGCGGCAGTAAAAAGAGATTGTCTTATGCGCAGAAGCGGCACGAAAGCAGGGGGCAACGGTGATTGCCATTACTTCTCTGGCTGATTCTCCGCTGCGGCGGCTGGCGCATTTCACGCTCGATACCGTTTCCGGTGAAACCGAATGGCGTAGCTCGTCGATGTCTACCCGCACGGCGCAAAATTCTGTTACCGATTTACTGTTTGTTGGTCTTGTGCAACTCAATGATGTGGAGTCATTGAAAATGATTCAGCGCAGCAGTGAGCTAACACAACGCCTGAAAAGTGATGCATAAAAGCAGCGACTGGATTGAGATTTTCCTGAATTAGTGAGCTGATCCGCAGCAATATTTTGTTTATCCTGTATTTTCAGAGGGAATGGAGTGTAACGCTCTGTATTAACAAGGAGAGCATTAAAATGGGTAAACTCACGGGCAAGACAGCACTGATTACGGGCGCATTGCAGGGAATTGGCGAAGGAATTGCCAGAACTTTTGCGCGTCATGGCGCAAACCTAATCTTGCTGGATATCTCCCCTGAGATCGAAAAGCTGGCGGACGAACTGTGTGGTCGTGGTCATCGCTGTACGGCGGTTGTCGCCGATGTGCGTGACCCGGCGTCGGTAGCCGCAGCTATCAAACGCGCGAAGGAAAAAGAAGGGCGCATTGATATCCTGGTGAATAACGCAGGCGTTTGTCGTCTGGGCAGTTTCCTCGATATGAGCGATGACGATCGCGATTTCCATATTGACATCAATATTAAAGGCGTATGGAACGTCACGAAGGCGGTGCTGCCGGAGATGATTGCCCGCAAAGATGGTCGCATTGTGATGATGTCTTCGGTCACTGGCGATATGGTGGCCGATCCTGGCGAAACGGCGTACGCCTTAACGAAAGCGGCGATTGTTGGCCTGACAAAATCGCTGGCGGTGGAGTACGCGCAGTCTGGTATTCGCGTTAACGCCATTTGCCCGGGATACGTGCGCACACCAAATGGCGGAAAGCATTGCCCGCCAGTCGAACCCGGAAGATCCAGAGTCGGTGCTGACTGAAATGGCGAAAGCAATCCCGATGCGTCGCCTCGCCGATCCGCTGGAAGTCGGCGAACTGGCGGCCTTCCTCGCATCGGATGAATCCAGCTATTTAACCGGTACACAGAATGTGATTGATGGCGGCAGCACACTGCCGGAGACGGTTAGCGTCGGTATCTGATTCACCTCTGTTTCCTCCCTGCATTTGTGGGGAGGATTTCGTTTTAAACCCGGTTCTTATTCCCTTTTCAACTTCCAAATCACCAAACGGTATATAAAACCGTTACTCCTTTCACGTCCGTTATAAATATGATGGCTATTAGAAAGTCATTAAATTTATAAGGGTGCGCAATGGCCGTTAACTTACTGAAAAAGAACTCACTCGCGCTGGTCGCTTCTCTGCTGCTGGCGGGCCATGTACAGGCAACGGAACTGCTGAACAGTTCTTATGACGTCTCCCGCGAGCTGTTTGCCGCCCTGAATCCGCCGTTTGAGCAACAATGGGCAAAAGATAACGGCGGCGACAAACTGACGATAAAACAATCTCATGCCGGGTCATCAAAACAGCGCTGGCGATTTACAGGCTTAAAAGCCGACGTTGTCACTTATAACCAGGTGACCGACGTACAAATCCTGCACGATAAAGGCAAGCTGATCCCGGCCGACTGGCAGTCGCGCCTGCCGAATAATAGCTCGCCGTTCTACTCCACCATGGGCTTCCTGGTGCGTAAGGGTAACCCGAAGAATATCCACGATTGGAACGACCTGGTGCGCTCCGACGTGAAGCTGATTTTCCCCGAACCCGAAACGTCGGGTAACGCGCGTTATACCTATCTGGCGGCATGGGGCGCAGCGGATAAAGCTGACGGTGGCGATAAAGCCAAAACCGAACAGTTTATGACCCAGTTCCTGAAAAACGTTGAAGTGTTCGATACCGGCGGTCGTGGCGCAACCACCACTTTTGCCGAGCGTGGCCTGGGCGATGTGCTGATTAGCTTCGAATCGGAAGTGAACAACATCCGTAAACAGTATGAAGCGCAGGGCTTTGAAGTGGTGATTCCGAAAACCAACATTCTGGCGGAATTCCCGGTGGCGTGGGTTGATAAAAACGTGCAGGCCAACGGTACGGAAAAAGCCGCCAAAGCCTATCTGAACTGGCTCTATAGCCCGCAGGCGCAAACCATCATCACCGACTATTACTACCGCGTGAATAACCCGGAGGTGATGGACAAACTGAAAGACAAATTCCCGCAGACCGAGCTGTTCCGCGTGGAAGACAATTTGGCTCCTGGCCGGAAGTGATGAAAACCCACTTCACCAGCGGCGGCGAGTTAGACAAGCTGTTAGCGGCGGGGCGTAACTGATGTTTGCTGTCTCCTCCAGACGCGTGCTGCCGGGCTTTACCTTAAGCCTCGGCACCAGTCTGCTGTTTGTGTGCCTGATTTTGCTGCTGCCGCTCTCCGCGCTGGTGATGCAACTGGCCCAGATGAGCTGGGCGCAGTACTGGGAGGTGATCACCAACCCGCAGGTGGTCGCGGCCTACAAAGTAACGCTGCTGTCGGCGTTTGTGGCATCGATTTTTAACGGCGTTTTTCGGTCTGCTGATGGCGTGGATCCTAACCCGCTATCGCTTCCCAGGCCGCACGCTGCTTGATGCGCTGATGGATTTACCCTTTGCGCTGCCAACGCTGTCGCCGGTTTAACGCTGGCCTCGCTCTTTTCCGTAAACGGTTTTTACGGTGAATGGCTGGCGAAGTTGATATCAAAGTCACCTATACATGGCTGGGGATTGCGGTGGCGATGGCCTTTACCAGCATTCCGTTTGTGGTGCGTACCGTGCAGCCGGTGCTGGAAGAGTTAGGCCCGGAATATGAAGAAGCGGCGGAAACGCTTGGTGCAACGCGCTGGCAGAGTTTCTGCAAAGTGGTGCTGCCGGAGCTTTCTCCGGCGCTGGTGGCGGGCGTGGCGCTGTCGTTTACCCGTAGTCTTGGTGAATTTGGCGCGGTGATTTTTATCGCCGGAAATATCGCGTGGAAGACGGAAGTGACGTCGCTGATGATTTTTGTGCGCTTGCAGGAGTTTGATTACCCGGCGGCGAGCGCGATTGCTTCGGTGATCCTCGCGGCATCCCTGATACTGCTGTTCTCAATTAACACTCTGCAAAGTCGCTTTGGTCGGCGTGTGGTAGGTCATTAATGGCGGAAGTGACACAATTGAAGCGTTATGACGCGCGCCCGATTAACTGGGGCAAATGGTTTCTGATTGGCATCGGGATGCTGGTATCGGCGTTCATCCTGCTGGTGCCGATGATTTATATCTTCGTACAGGCGTTCAGCAAAGGGCTGATGCCTGTTTTACAGAATCTGGCCGATCCGGATATGCTGCACGCCATCTGGCTGACGGTGATGATCGCGCTGATTGCCGTACCGGTAAACCTGGTGTTCGGTATTCTACTGGCGTGGCTGGTGACGCGCTTTAACTTCCCCGGACGCAGTTGCTGCTGACGCTGCTGGACATTCCGTTTGCCGTGTCGCCGGTGGTTGCCGGTCTGGTGTATTTGCTGTTCTACGGCTCTAACGGCCCGCTCGGCGGTTGGCTCGACGAGCATAACCTGCAAATTATGTTCTCCTGGCCGGGAATGGTGCTGGTCACCATCTTCGTGACGTGTCCGTTTGTGGTGCGCGAACTGGTGCCGGTGATGTTAAGCCAGGGCAGCCAGGAAGACGAAGCGGCGATTTTGCTTGGCGCGTCCGGCTGGCAGATGTTCCGTCGCGTCACATTACCGAACATCCGCTGGGCGCTGCTTTATGGCGTGGTGTTGACCAACGCCCGCGCAATTGGCGAGTTTGGCGCGGTGTCGGTGGTTTCCGGCTCGATTCGCGGCGAAACCCTGTCGCTGCCGTTACAGATTGAATTGCTGGAGCAGGACTACAACACCGTCGGCTCCTTTACCGCTGCGGCGCTGTTAACGCTGATGGCGATTATCACCCTGTTTTTAAAAAGTATGTTGCAGTGGCGCCTGGAGAATCAGGAAAAACGCGCACAGCAGGAGGAACATCATGAGCATTGAGATTGCCAATATTAAGAAGTCGTTTGGTCGCACCCAGGTGCTGAACGATATCTCACTGGATATTCCTTCAGGTCAGATGGTCGCGTTGCTGGGGCCGTCCGGTTCCGGGAAAACCACGCTGCTGCGCATTATCGCCGGGCTGGAGCATCAAACCAGCGGGCATATTCGCTTCCACGGCACCGACGTCAGCCGCCTGCACGCGCGCGATCGCAAGGTCGGTTTCGTGTTCCAGCATTACGCGCTGTTCCGCCATATGACGGTGTTCGACAATATCGCTTTTGGCCTGACGGTGCTGCCACGTCGCGAGCGCCCGAATGCCGCAGCCATCAAAGCGAAAGTGACAAAATTGCTGGAGATGGTGCAGCTTGCTCATCTGGCAGATCGTTATCCGGCACAGCTTTCCGGCGGCCAGAAACAGCGCGTGGCGCTGGCGCGCGCGCTGGCTGTAGAACCGCAAATTCTGCTGCTTGATGAACCGTTTGGCGCGCTGGATGCGCAGGTGCGTAAAGAGCTGCGTCGCTGGCTGCGTCAACTGCATGAAGAGCTGAAATTCACCAGCGTGTTCGTGACCCACGACCAGGAAGAGGCGACCGAAGTAGCCGATCGTGTAGTGTGATGAGTCAGGGGAATATTGAACAGGCTGATGCGCCGAATCAGGTATGGCGCGAACCAGCGACCCGTTTTGTACTCGAATTTATGGGCGAAGTGAACCGCCTGCAGGGAACCATTCGCGGCGGGCAGTTCCATGTTGGCGCGCATCGCTGGCCGCTGGGCTACACACCTGCGTATCAGGGTCCGGTGGATCTCTTCCTGCGCCCGTGGGAAGTGGATATCAGCCGCCGTACCAGTCTCGATTCGCCGCTGCCGGTACAGGTACTGGAAGCCAGCCCGAAAGGTCACTACACCCAATTAGTGGTGCAGCCGCTGGGGTGGTACAACGAACCGCTGACGGTCGTGATGCATGGCGACGATGCCCCGCAGCGTGGCGAGCGTTTATTCGTTGGTCTGCAACATGCGCGGCTGTATAACGGCGACGAGCGTATCGAAACCCGAGATGAGGAACTTGCTCTCGCACAAAGCGCCTGATAGTTGAGTGAATGTTAACGCCCGGAGGCGCTTCCCGCGATCCGGGCTTTTTAATGGCAAGGTTTGTAACCTGTAGACCTGATAAGACGCGCAAGCGTCGCATCAGGCAACACCACGTATGGATAGAGATCGTGAGTACATTAGAACAAACAATAGGCAATACGCCTCTGGTGAAGTTGCAGCGAATGGGGCCGGATAACGGCAGTGAAGTGTGGTTAAAACTGGAAGGCAATAACCCGGCAGGTTCGGTGAAAGATCGTGCGGCACTTTCGATGATCGTCGAGGCGGAAAAGCGCGGGGAAATTAAACCGGGTGATGTCTTAATCGAAGCCACCAGTGGTAACACCGGCATTGCGCTGGCAATGATTGCCGCGCTGAAAGGCTATCGCATGAAATTGCTGATGCCCGACAACATGAGCCAGGAACGCCGTGCGGCGATGCGTGCTTATGGTGCGGAACTGATTCTTGTCACCAAAGAGCAGGGCATGGAAGGTGCGCGCGATCTGGCGCTGGAGATGGCGAATCGTGGCGAAGGAAAGCTGCTCGATCAGTTTAATAATCCCGATAACCCTTACGCCCATTACACCACTACCGGGCCGGAAATCTGGCAGCAAACCGGCGGGCGCATTACCCATTTTGTCTCCAGCATGGGAACAACCGGCACTATCACCGGCGTTCACGCTTTATGCGCGAACAATCCAAACCAGTAACGATTGTTGCCTGCAGCCGGAAGAAGGCAGCAGTATTCCCGGCATTCGCCGCTGGCCTGCGGAATATCTGCCGGGGATTTTCAACGCTTCTCTGGTGGATGAGGTGCTGGATATTCATCAGCGCGATGCAGAAAACACCATGCGCGAACTGGCAGTGCGGGAAGGAATATTCTGTGGCGTCAGCTCCGGCGGCGCGGTTGCGGAGACTGCGGGTGGCAAAAGCTAACCCTGGTGCGGTGGTGGTAGCGATCATCTGCGATCGTGGCGATCGCTACCTTTCCACCGGGGTGTTTGGGGAAGAGCATTTTAGCCAGGGGGCGGGGATTAAGATTATTGCGCAGGCACCGTTTTATCCGTCTGCGCAATTAGCGCATGTAAAAAAGGCTGTGCGTTCTCATCGCTCTTACCGGGGATCTTCACAATATACGGCTTCCCGGTAATCGATGACGACGAAGCAACCTTATCAATAAACTGCTCGGCAGTGTCAATGCGGTTACGGGTATTGCCCAGCTTCAGACGCAGATGAGAACCGCTTCATCGCAGGTATGTTCATCACCGTTGCGCACAAATATCAATCCTTTTTCTGTGCTAATCCCTCCAGCATGGCGTTGATGCGGGCTTCTTCATGGGCAGTTAACTTCGCGTAAGCGGGGAGTGTCATTAGTAGTGTAATGACCAGACAAATGATTTTCTTCATTGAATTACCTTATCCTTGTTTTGTGATAGCCGATTTGACTGCCAGAATCAGGTAAAGTTTCGGTTGGAATACGATGAGGATCATCGGCAAGGAGAAAAAATTAAATGAGTAGTTTGTTGTTGTTTAACGATAAGAGCAGGGCGCTGCAGGCGGATATCGTCGCCGTGCAGTCGCAGGTGGTTTACGGCAGCGTGGGCAACAGCATTGCCGTGCCTGCTATCAAACAGAACGGTCTGAATGTTTTTGCCGTGCCGACGTATTGCTGAGCAATACGCCGCATTATGACACTTTCTACGGTGGTGCGATTCCGGATGAATGGTTTAGCGGTTATTTGCGTGCGCTTCAGGAGCGTGATGCGCTGCGCCAGCTGCGCGCTGTAACCACGGGCTATATGGGAACGGCATCGCAAATCAAAATCCTTGCCGAGTGGCTGACTGCGCTACGCAAAGACCATCCTGACCTATTGATCATGGTCGATCCGGTGATTGGCGATATTGATAGCGGAATTTATGTCAAACCTGACCTTCCCGAGGCGTATCGACAATATTTACTGCCGCTGGCGCAGGGAATTACCCCCAATATCTTTGAGCTGGAAATCCTGACCGGTAAAAATTGCCGCGATCTCGACAGTGCCATTGCTGCCGCAAAAAGTCTGCTTTCAGACACATTAAAATGGGTGGTGATTACCAGCGCCTCCGGTAATGAAGAAAATCAGGAGATGCAGGTGGTGGTGGTCAGTGCCGACAGCGTGAATGTCATTTCCCCATTCACGGGTAAAAACCGACCTGAAAGGGACTGGCGACCTGTTTTGTGCTCAGCTTATCAGTGGTTTGCTGAAAGGGAAGGCGTTAAACGATGCGGTGCACCGTGCGGGGTTGCGCGTACTGGAAGTGATGCGCTACACCCAGCAGCATGAGAGCGATGAATTGATTTTGCCGCCGCTGGCGGAAGCATAAAAATGGCGCCGATGGGCGCCATTTTTCACTGCGGCAAGAATTACTTCTTGATGCGGATAACCGGGGTTTCACCCACGGTTACGCTACCGGACAGTTTGATCAGTTCTTTGATTTCGTCCATGTTGGAGATAACAACCGGAGTCAGGGTAGACTTGGCTTTCTCTTCCAGTAGCGGCAGATCAAATTCAATGACAGTATCGCCAACTTTCACGCGCTGACCTTCTTCAGCAATACGCTTGAAGCCTTCGCCTTTCAGTTCAACGGTGTCGATACCGAAGTGGACGAACAGTTCAACGCCGCTATCAGATTCGATAGAGAACGCGTGATTGGTTTCAAAGATTTTACCAATGGTACCGTCTACAGGCGCGACCATTTTGTTACCCGTTGGTTTGATAGCAATACCATCACCAACGATTTTTTCCGCAAAAACGACATCCGGCACGTCTTCGATATTGACGATCTCGCCAGAGAGCGGAGCAATGATCTCAATAGTTCCGGTATCCTTCTTGTCGTCGGAAACCAGAGATTTCAGTTTATCGAACAAACCCATGATCTTCTCCTAAGCAGTAAATTGGGCCGCATCTCGTGGATTAGCAGATTGTTTTTTCTTCAATGAACTTGTTAACCAGCGTCATTAACTCGTCCGTTGTCGGTTGAGCAAGAGCCTGCTCTGCTAACACCTTCGCATCTTCGAAGTTCGTGTTACGGATAATCTTCTTAATGCGCGGGATAGAAATGGCGCTCATAGAGAATTCGTCCAGACCCATCCCCAGCAACAGAAGTGTAGCACGTTCATCGCCAGCAAGCTCACCACACATGCCAGTCCATTTGCCTTCAGCATGAGAAGCATCAATAACTTGCTTGATCAAGTTCAGCACGGACGGTGACATTGGCTGGTAAAGGTGTGAAATCATATCATTACCACGGTCAACTGCCAGAGTGTACTGCGTTAAATCATTGGTGCCGATACTAAAGAAATCAACTTCTTTGGCTAAATGACGTGCAATTGTTGCGGCAGCCGGTGTTTCCACCATTACGCCGATTTCAATTGACTCGTCAAACGCTTTACCTTCGTCGCGCAGTTCCTGTTTGTAGATTTCGATCTCTTTGCGCAGTGCACGCACTTCTTCAACAGAGATGATCATCGGGAACATAATGCGCAATTTACCGAAAGCCGAGGCACGCAGGATAGCGCGGAGCTGATCGCGCAGGATCTCTTTACGATCCATCGCGATACGGATAGCGCGCCAGCCGAGGAACGGGTTCTCTTCTTTCGGGAAGTTCATGTATGGCAGCTCTTTGTCGCCGCCGATGTCCATGGTACGAACGATAACCGCCTGCGAGCCACACGCTTCAGCCACTGCTTTGTAAGCAGCAAACTGTTCTTCTTCAGTGGGCAGCGCGTCGCGGTCCATGAACAGGAACTCAGTACGATACAGACCAACGCCTTCAGCGCCGTTACGCTCTGCACCTTCAACGTCACGAACCGTACCAATGTTAGCGCACACTTCTACCTGGTGACCGTCCAGCGTAATAGCTGGCAGATCTTTCAGTTTAGCAAGCTCTGCTTTTCAGAAGCCACTTGCTCCTGAACAGCGCGCATTTTATCAATAACTTCGTTGGTTGGATTGACGTAAACCTGATTATTTACGGCATCCAGAATCAGATAGTCGTCATTTTTCACCTGAGAGGTGACGCTACCGGTACCCACGATAGCAGCAGTTCCAGAGAACGCGCCATGATAGAGGTGTGGGAAGTACGGCCACCCGCGTCGGTGATGAAACCCAGCACCTTCTTCAGGTTCAGCTGTGCGGTTTCGGACGGCGTCAGGTCAGCGGCAACCAGAATGACTTCATCCTGAATGGCGCTCAGTCGATAATCTTCAGGCCCAGGATGTTGCGCAGCAGGCGCTTACCGATATCACGTACGTCAGCCGCACGTTCTTTCAGGTATTCATCATCCAGCTCTTCCAGGGCAGAAGCCTGACCTTCGATAACTTCATGAGCAGCTGCGTCAGCTGTCATGTGCTTATCTTTAATCAGGGCTATGATTTCCTGCTCCAGCTCCTCATCTTCGAGCAGCATAATATGCCCTTCAAAGATGGCTTCTTTTTCTTCACCGAACGTTTCACCAGCTTTCGTTTTGATCGTTTCCAGCTGGGCTGATGCCTTGGCACGACCGCTCAGAAAACGTTCAACTTCCTGATCAACCTGGTCGGCAGAAATTTTTTTCCGGTCAATGACAATTTCGTCTTCTTTCAGAAGCAGAGCTTTACCGAAAGCGATACCCGGGGATGCTAAAATGCCTGAAATCATAACCCTACCTTACTTGTGACTGATTTTTAAAAAGAACCCGGGAAATTACTCGAGTTCCGCCATCAGTTTAACCAGATGTTCAACCGCTTTCTGCTCGTCTTCGCCTTCTGCGAGATAGTCACAACGGTACCTTGAGTCAGGCCCAGAGTCTGCAGTTTAAACAGGCTTTTCGCGCTGGCGCTTTTGCCGTTGGAAGTCACAGTAATTTCAGAAGTGAAGCCCTTAGCTTCTTTTACAAACTGGGCAGCAGGGCGGGTGTGCAGACCGTTCGGAGCGGTAATGGTAACTTCTTGCTGGAACATTGTATTTCCCCAACTTATAGGTTAGTGTTGTGGAACTAAGTCTAGCCTGGCGGTTCGACTTTAGCCTGTATTGTTAGCGCCAGTTTTTAACAGACGCGACGCACGAAGAGCGCAATACAGTCCATTGCTGGCGGGTGTTGACCGCTGACGTTTCGTACGTCATTAAACATTATGCCGCTAAAGGAAGAATTGAACCAAATCATAAAATCGATTCAGCTTTGGCTTTTCCTGTAACGATTAATTTCGCGCATCAAAATAATTAGTCTGGTTAAATACCAGTTCCGACAGGCTGAATCAATGCCAGGAGGGGCGAAAGTTTGAAGCAGGCCACAAAAAAGCACCTAAAAAGGTGCTTTTTTACGCATTTTTAACAAGCTGGCATTACTGTTGCAGTTCTTTCTCAGTGAAGAGATCGGCAAACAATGCGGTGCTTAAATAACGCTCACCCGATGACGGTAGAATAACCACAATATTCTTGTTGGTAAAGCTTTCATCTTCTTGTAGTTTCAACGCCGCAGCAACAGCTGCTCCAGAAGAGATACCTGCAAGAATACCTTCTTCTTCCATCAGACGACGCGCGGTAGAAATCGCTTCTTCATTGGTGATGCCAATGACTTTATCGACCAGCTTGAGATCGAGGTTAGCTGGGATAAAACCAGCGCCAATACCCTGAATTTTATGCGGGCCAGGTTTAATCTCTTCACCAGCCAGTGCCTGGGCGATAACTGGAGAATCGGTTGGCTCAACGGCGACAGAGATAAGATCGGTCTTGCCTTTGGTGCCTTTAATGTAGCGGCTGACGCCAGTCAGCGTACCGCCAGTCCCAACGCCAGCAATAAATACATCAACCTGACCGTCGGTATCTTCCCAGATCTCCGGACCGGTGGTTTTTTCGTGAATTTCAGGGTTTGCCGGATTGCTGAATTGTTGCAGCAGCAGGTATTTCTCTGGATTGCTGGCGACAATTTCTTCTGCTTTTTGGATTGCGCCTTTCATGCCTTTAGCACCTTCCGTCAGCACCAGGTTTGCACCTAACGCTTTCAGCAGCTTGCGGCGTTCAATACTCATGGTTTCTGGCATGGTCAGGGTGAGTTTGTAACCGCGAGCGGCAGCTACATAGGCCAGTGCAATCCCGGTATTACCGCTGGTTGGTTCAACCAGTTCAACGCCTGGTTTCAGCACGCCGCGCTTTTCGGCATCCCAAATCATGTTGGCACCGATACGGCACTTAACGCTGAAGCTGGGGTTACGAGATTCCACCTTCGCAGAATGCGTCCGTTACCGATGCGATTCAGGCGAACCAGCGGCGTGTGACCGATAGTCAGCGAGTTATCTTCAAAAATCTTACTCATGGCCTGTCCTTAACTGTATGAAATTGGGATACAACAGGTAGCATACCCGCTCAGAGAATATGCGGAAGTAAGGATTTAGCATATCTATATACAGAAGGGAAATAATGACATGCAAGATGGAATAAGGGGCGGCATAAGCCACCCCTGTTTCACACAAACGGTTTACAAAATAACCGGTAGATTGTTACCGCCACATCGCGTGTTTATCGCGATAGCAATCGACCCACATCGCCGTCGCGCCACAAACGGCAACGGGCATGATGAACAGATTAAGCAGCGGGATCATCGTAAACAGGCTGGTTAAAGCACCAAACTGCATATTGGTGATTTTGCGTGTGCGCAGGGCGGTGCGCATCTCTTTAAACGGCACTTTGTGGTTATCGAAGGGGTAATCGCAATACTGGATGGCTAACATCCAGGCGCTAAACAGGAACCACAGTACCGGCGCGACGGTTTGCCCAATACCAGGGATTAAGTAAAGAATTAGCAATACAATTGCGCGCGGCAGATACCAGGCAAATTTTTGCCATTCGCGTTTCATGATTCGCGGCACATCTTTCATGATACCGAAAATCCCGGTATCTGGCGGTGTAGCGCCAGTCAATCGTGCTTCCAGTTGTTCAGCCAATAAACCGTTAAACGGAGCGGCAATCCAGTTAGCAATCGTGGAGAAGAAATAGCCAAACACTAACAGCACAGAGATGACAGCCAGAGCCACAACAGATAACTCAGCCATTGTAGCCAGTCCGGAACGTAACTCATGAGAGTCGGGATCCAGACATCGAGCTGTGTAAAGAGCCACCAGAATGCGCCCCCCATCAACAAAATATTGACCAGCAGCGGTAAAATAACGAAACGCCGAATCCAGGTTGCGAGACGAGCTTCCAGCCTTGCGCAAAATAGTAAAAACCGCTGCGTGGGGCAGATGTGAATGATGAAACCATAATCAGGATGAGCTCCTTTTGACCAATCCCAGGAAAATTCTGCGTATTTTACCGGGTAATTGCGCAATGGACAGTTAGGATATGTTCGAAAAAACAGCAAAAAGCACGATTTCATCTATCTTTGTGCTGTGAAAGTTAATAGTGCACTTGCACTTGAGGTAATCGGCAAATACTCTTAGTGAGTAAATGTTTGCCGTGGTGGCAAGGTGTTAGAACAACAGAGAATATAATGATGCAGGATTTGCGTCTGATATTAATCATTGTTGCGCGATCGCCATAATCGCTTTACTGGTACATGGTTTCTGGACCAGCCGTAAAGAACGATCTTCTATGTTCCGCGATCGGCCATTAAAACGAATGAATCAAAACGTGAACGACGATTCTTATGACGAGGATGTCGAAGATGATGAGGCGTTGGTGAGGTTCGTGTTCACCGCGTGAATCA
>ENA-OQER01000948-OQER01000948.1-human-gut-metagenome-genome-assembly--contig:-NODE-948-length-15092-cov-2.122152_pt1 | contig 15092 bp, 18 predicted proteins | sample MGYA00242797_ERZ504639 | MGnify/ENA primary metagenome ERZ504639 (study PRJEB26092, sample SAMD00036306) | human gut metagenome | host: Homo sapiens | study: EMG produced TPA metagenomics assembly of...
ATACGGTTGTTAATGATATTCATGATCCAGGTAGCAACACTGGAAACGATGATCATCACAAGAATCCGGCTGAGATAATACCACATCATACGGAAATTAACTTCACGTTTGGCAACTACCTGGTCAATCGCATTACCGAAAAGTACCGGTACATATAACTGCAGGATGACAGATACAGCTGCCAGAATAATGCTCAGGACCAGAAGAAAACGGTATTTTCCGATAAAGCGGAGTACTTTCCAGAGGGTTTCCATGCTGGTCGTATTTGTCTGCTGTTTGTTCTGTTTGCTCATAAGGTCACCTCCGAAGCATTAACGGATACGGCTGTATTTGATGTATTGTATTTTTCACGTTCTTCCGGGAACTGGGAGAAATAGATTTCGCGGTACGTATCGCAGGTGCGGATAAGGTCATCGTGAATGCCTTTTCCAACAAGCTCACCGTCATCCAGAACAAGGATCAGATCTGCCTGACGGATACTTGCAGCACGCTGGGACACCAGGAAGGTGGTAACATTTCCACTGAGCTGATGGAGAGATCTGCGAAGTGCAGCATCTGTTGCAAAATCCAGAGCACTGGCACTGTCGTCAAGAATCAGAAATTCCGGTTTCTTTACAACGGCACGTGCGATAGTAAGACGCTGACGCTGACCGCCGGAAAGATTTCGTCCATTCTGTTCCAATTTGAAATCAAGCTGTCCATCTTTGTTTTCTACAATTTCACGAGCCTGTGCGGTCGTGAGTGCATCCCAGATTTCTTCATCTGTTGCATTCTCACGTCCCCATTTCATGTTTTCGCGGATGGATCCTTTAAAAAGTACAGCGCGTTGTGGAACAACACCGATCTTTTCACGAAGGTCATGCTGGCTGTAGTTCTGGATATTTTGCCCGTCTATCTGTATAGTTCCGCTGGTCGCATCATAAAAACGGGCAATCAGGTTGACCAGGGTGGATTTACCGCTTCCGGTACCTCCGATGATTCCAACAGTCTGGCCTCTTTTGACAGAAAAGCTGATATTGGAAAGGCTGGGTGCGCCTGATTCTGCATAAGTAAAAGTAACATCATGGAATTCGACTGCGTTTTCGCCGCAAACTGCAGTGGAGGCAGTAGAAACCGGATGATTCATGGAAGATTTTACTTTGAGAATATCGGCAACACGGTTTGCACATGCGGCAGATTTGTTTAGTGTAATGATCAGAGAAGCAAGTTTAATGAGTTCAACGATCATCTGAGCCATATAGTTATAAAGAGCAACGACCTGTCCCTGCTGCATATTTCCGAGATTGACCTGGAGTCCTGCATTATTGATCAGAATGACTGTTGCGATATTGATCAGTACATAAGTTACCGGATTTAGAAGAGCAGACAGCTTTCCGACAAATTCGTTCAGCTTTGTAAGCTGAGCATTGCTGGCATCAAATTCACGGACGGCTTCTTCTTCGCGACAAAAAGCGCGGATGACACGTACACCGGTCAGGTTTTGATACACTATATAAGGAAATATCTAAATACACTGCCAATGGAATATCTTATGCCGCCGCAAGACAGAATGTTGTGGAGAAGCTGACGGATAAAGACACTGCGGCAATGCTTACAAGTTCTAATAACATACTTGCGGTTGAATATCTGAAAGCTATCATAAAAAATAATTATGCTATTAAACCTTATACCTTACAAAGACAGGGGGATAGTTATAATGATACAGATATAAGAAGTGAGTATGCAAGTGCGACAGCATTGAGAGAAAATCTTAAAGCGGATAATATATCGGAATATATACCTGTAAAAGCGGGATTAATATTATCTTCAAATACTAATTATATATATCCTGATGACATAACAGAAGTGTTATTTACAAGGCTTTTAGATATACTTTTTGCGAGTAATTATGATAAAAATGTATTTATAGAAAATGTTATGCAATATCCAGATGTAAGCAAGGAGATTGCTGGCAGATTATATAAGTCGGCTATGGATATGATAACAAGGACAGTACCACAGGGGGCAGAAAGTAAAGATAATGGGTTGTTTTCATTTGGAAGCCTGTGTGAACATATAAAGACGAAAGAAGTACCACTTTCCAGAATAAAAAGAGCACTTGTAAGGATAACGCTAGGGCTTGATAAAAAACATATGGAAAAATATGCGAATGAACCATATATAAGGGTGCTTGGCTTTGATAAAAAAGGGCAGGAGTATCTTTCATATATAAGAAAAACTGTGGAAGTCCCACTTATAACAAAGACCGCTGACTATAAGGAAATGCTGCTTGATGATATACACGCGGCTAATATTTATAATATGATTGTTGCTGGAAAGTATGGAGTTAAAGAACTGGGCGATTTTGTGAGAGGACCGGTCAGGGTATGATAAAAAGTGTGAGTTAAATTAAGAGGAAACATATACAATTCAACTGTTGGAAAATAGTATGCTGTTGGCACAGATTATATATTCAGGGAGTGTTAGGTATGTATTTAATATCAGCGTATTTTGATGAAAATACTAATAAAAATATTGAAACATCTGCAACAAAGAATTGCCGATAAAACAGGCAATGATTTTATGATAAGGAATAATGTTATGCCTCATCTTACAATCAGTGCAATTGAGGCAAGGAATGTTGATGTGTTAATTCCAGCATTTGAAAAGGTATGCAGGGAAAAGTTACAGCCTTTAGAAGAAAAAAGCGTTGTAAATGTAAATAATGCGATAAATATAGTAACGGTCGGACAGCTTTTTCCACATGTGATATATGCCGCACCTGTGCTTAACGAGTATATGATGAAGCTTTCGATATCCATATATAATGAATTTGCAACAATTCCAGAAACTAATATAAGCAAATTTTATCAGCCATATTCGTGGATGCCGCATATTACACTTGGCAAATGTCTTGATAAGGAGCAGATGAGACAGGCATTTGCTGTATTACAGGATTTATTTATGCCAATAGATGGCCGAATTACTAAAATAGGATTGTCTATTGTCAATCCATATAGAGAAGTGATGAGTGTAGCGTTATAAATATTCACAGATTTAACTGTGTGGTTTGGAATTAAAAAGGTTATAGATACCATAAATGATAATGCAGCAGCTTAAATAACATTGAATTATAGACATAATTCAGTAAAATTGCTTAACATTTAGAACAATTCTCACCTTGTCTTACGCTGAAAAAGGTATATAATGGGGGCAAAAGTAGCGGTAACATAATGATAAACATAATGTGCCGAAATTCATATTTTAAGGAGGAGTCAGTAATCATGGCATTTATTGACACAATTTACGCTAGAGCAAAAGCAGATAAGAAGACTATCGTTTTACCAGAATCTATGGATAAGAGAACATTCGCAGCTGCTGAGAAGATTTTAAAGGAAGGTATCGCTAATCTTATAATCATCGGTACACCAGAAGAAATCGCTGAGAACAGCAAGGGATATGATATTACAGGTGCTACAATCGTAGATCCATTCAATGATCCTAATAAGCAGAAATATATCGACAAGTTCGTTGAATTAAGAGCTAAGAAGGGTGTTACACCTGAGATGGCTAAGGAACAGATGGAGAAGGATTATATGTACTATGCATGCCTTATGTGTAAGTGCGGTGATGCTGATGGTGCAGTTTCAGGTGCCTGCCATTCAACAGGTAACACAATCCGTCCAGCTCTTCAGTTATTAAAGACTAAGCCAGGTATCAGCAGTGTATCAGGTTTCTTCCTTATGGAAGTTCCTAACTGCGAATTAGGCGAGAATGGATTATTCGTATTCGCTGACTGTGCTGTTAACCCAGATCTTGATTCAGAGAAGCTTGCAGAAGTTGCAGCATTATCTGCAGATTCATTCAAGAGCTTTGTTGGCGCAGAACCTAAGGTTGCTATGCTTTCATTCTCTTCATACGGAAGTGCTAAGCACGAGAGAGTAACTATGGTAGCTGATGCGGTTAAGATTGCTAACGAAAAGTACCCAGACATCGCTGTTGATGGTGAACTTCAGTTAGATGCTGCTTTAGTTCCAGAAGTTGCAGCACTTAAGGCTCCTAACAGCAAGGTTGCTGGTAAGGCTAATACATTAGTATTCCCTTCACTTGAAGCTGGTAACATTGGTTACAAGTTAGTTCAGAGACTTGCTAAGGCTGGTGCTTATGGTCCAGTTCTTCAGGGTCTTTCAATGCCAGTCAACGATCTTTCAAGAGGATGCTTCGCAGAAGATATCGTTGGTGTTGTAGCTATGACAGCAGTTCAGGCTCAGGATGCTGCTAAATAATTGTGTACATACATTTTGATGATATGATTGCCACGCGGCAGTCAGGTACATCATTTATAATAATATGAGGGACGATTTATTTGCCCCTCATATTGTTTGTATAACTAATATAGACTTGATTATTTAATATCATATTTTTATTTTGAATATAGTGCTATCGGTGAGCCGATAAAAAGTATTGTTAAATGATTTATATTATATTAAATAATTATATAACTTATATTTAATTTTATAGGAGATTAATAAGAATGAATATTTTAGTATTAAACTGCGGAAGCTCATCACTTAAGTATCAGTAATCAATATGGAAGATGAAGCGTTATCGCAAAGGGTCTTGTAGAAAGAATCGGTATTGATGGTTCTATCCTTACACATAAGCCAACAGGAAAGGATAAGTATGTTGTTGAAACACCTATGAAGGATCACAACATCGCTGTTAAGCTTGTACTTGATGCTCTTATGGATGCAGAACACGGTGTGATCAAGTCTACAGATGAAATCGCTGCTGTAGGTCACAGAGTACTTCACGCAGGTGAGAAGTATATCGAGTCTTGTCTTGTAACAGAAGATGTTAAGAAGGTAGTAAGAGAGTGCTTCGATTTAGGACCTCTTCATAACCCAGCTAACCTTATAGGTATTGAAGCTGTTGAAGCTGCTATGCCTGGTAAGCCAAATGTAGCTGTATGGGATACAGCATTTGGTGGAACAATGGAGCCAAAGGCTTATCTTTACGCTATTCCTCGTGAATATTATGAAAAGTATGGCGTAAGAAGATACGGTTTCCACGGAACAAGCCACAGCTTTGTATCAAAGGAAACAATCAAGTTTGCTGACCTTGACCCTAAGACAGCTAAGGTTATCGTATGCCACCTTGGTAACGGTGCTTCAATCTCAGCTTCTATTGGCGGCAAGTGTGTAGATACATCTATGGGTCTTACTCCACTTGAAGGTCTTATTATGGGTACTCGTTCAGGTGACCTTGATCCAGCTATTATCGAATACCTTTGCAACCATGAGAACCTTACAGTAAGTGAAATGCTTAACATCCTTAACAAGAAGTCAGGCGTTCTTGGTATGTCAGGTGGTATTTCTTCTGATTTCAGAGATCTTAACGCAGCAGCTAACGAAGGCAATGAAGTAGCTAAGGTTACACTTGAAGCTTATGCTTACAGAGTAGCTAAGTACATCGGTTCTTACACAGCAGCTATGAACGGTGTTGATGCTATCACATTTACAGCAGGTGTTGGTGAAAATGCAGCTTGGTTAAGACCAATGGTATGCAAGTATCTCGGCTTCCTTGGTGTTGAACTCGATGAAGCAGCTTCACAGAAGGCTTGCGGTGTTGAAGGCATCATCTCTACACCAGAATCAAAGGTTAAGCTTTGTGTAATACCTACAAACGAAGAGCTTGCTATCGCAAGAGAAACATTAGCACTTGTAAAGTAATTAACGACATATGTTAATTGATTAAATATATTACGATTGGATATATCATGATTGAATATATTGTGGTTTAATATATTACGATTACATTGCGATTAAATATATTGCGATTAAATATATTAAATTAGTTATTGACAAACCAATATCAGGTGCGTATAATAGACAAAGTGTGGTAAGCGTTATGCTTATTACTATATATAGTATGAATTGGAGACAATTATGCTAATTGATTTAAGAGAGCTTTTATCCGGTTCACAGGATGAGAAGAGTTATAAAGCAGATATTGAAATGAATACATTTAGTACAGGTTCATCTGATTATGATATAATTGATAAACCTGATCTTAATGTCAGCATTAAAAAGCTAGGTAAGAATAAGCTTTCTATAAAGGCTGATTCTTATGTTACCCTTAGTATTCCTTGTGACAGATGCTTAGAGCCAGTTGATACCAAAGTTAACTACACAGTTGATGAGGTTGTTGACTTTAATGATAATGCATCCGAGGAAGAAGCAAAAGAAGAAAAAGACTATATTGATGGATACAACCTCGACGTGGACAAGTTAGTTTTCGGCGAAATACTGATATCCATGCCGGGAAAAACCTTATGTAAGGAGGACTGCAAAGGAATTTGTCTGATTTGCGGTGCGAATCTGAACAAAGGAGAATGCGGTTGTGACAGGGATATCCTGGATCCAAGAATGTCTGTTTTCAAAGATATTTTAAAGAATTTTAAGGAGGTGTAACCGAATGTCAATTTGTCCTAAGAATAAATCTTCAAAGGCTAGAAGAGATAAGAGAAGAGCTAATTGGAAGATGAGCGCTCCTAATCTCGTAAAGTGCAGCAAGTGTGGTGCTTTAATGATGCCTCATAGAGTATGCAAGGCTTGTGTTCATACAACAAGAAAGAAATCGTTTCTGTAGACTAATCCAGTAAAATCATGGAATTATGGTGTTATTAAAGGGTTAGGTATTAAAATGATCTAATAGTAGCCCCAATTAAAGACAGAGCGATATATATTTTCAAAGGGATAAAGAGAATAATCTTTATCCCTTTTTTTACTTTGATTTGCCCTTTTTGTTTCGGATATTATTTTACAAAAAATAAAGTAATATGTTTACAATGGAAACTCTGGTAATATATCCTTGATAAAAACTTATTTTCGTAGTATATTTATTAAGTATTTTCATACATTATGATATAAGTGCAGGAAGTGTATATTGTTTAGTTACAGTGTGGATAGAATCACTAAAGTAACGATTTTAAAATAATATATTGATGCGCATTTATCTCATATAATAGAATATAAGGAATGGACAGATATATGATAAAAGTTGCACTTGATGCTATGGGTGGCGATAATGCGCCAGTTGAGATTATTAAAGGTGCCATAGCTGCTGTTAATGCAAGCAATGAATGCTTTGTATATCTTGTGGGTCAGGAAGATGTAGTCAGGGCTGAGCTTGCAAAGTATACATACAATGAAAAACAGATAGAAGTTGTCAATGCTTCTGAGGTCATCGAAACTGGTGAGCCTCCGGTCATGGCAATCAGAAGAAAGAAAGATTCTTCAATAGTTAAGGGCCTTAATATGGTTAAGAATAAAGAAGCAGATGCTTTCGTTTCAGCAGGAAGCTCAGGAGCTGTATTGGTAGGAGGTCAGGTTATTGTAGGTCGCCTTCCAGGAGTTGAGAGACCTCCTATAGGAGCTATTGTTCCAACTGATAATAGCTGTGTACTTATTGTTGACAGCGGAGCTAATGTTGATGCAAGACCTGATTTTTTAGTACAGTGGGCTAAGATGGGCTCTATATATATGGAGAATTGTGTAGGTATAAAGAACCCACGTGTAGCTATTGTTAATGTCGGACTCGAGGAAGAGAAGGGTAATCAGCTGGTAAAAGAAACATATCCACTTCTTAAGGCATGCGACGATATTAATTTTATTGGAAGTATTGAAGCAAGAGAGATTCCACGAAGTGTGCAGATGTTATAGTATGTGATGCATTTGTTGGAAATGTAATACTTAAGCTATATGAGGGACTTGCTGGAACTCTTATTTCTAAGATAAAAGGGGCTTTTTATTCAACGCTTAAATCTAAGATAGGAGCATTACTTGTAAAGGGAGCACTTAAAGATACATTAAAGACTATGGATGCATCTGAATATGGTGGAGCACCTCTTATCGGACTTAACAGACTGGTTGTTAAAACACATGGAAGTTCTAAGGCTAAAGAGATTAAGAATTCCGTTCTGCAGTGTGTTACATTTTCAAAAAGCAATATCAATGAAAAGATAGTTGAATCACTTGCTAATATGCCACACACAGATAAAGAATCCGAAAAGTAAATGTATAAAATATATGAATGATTAAATATAAGCCTGGAAATAAGATATAAACAGGCGGGAATGGAGGAATAATATGGAGTTTCAGAAGTTACAGAGAATTATCGCAGATGTTCTAAATATCAGTGAGGATAAAATCACACCTGAATCTACTTTTGTTGATGATCTTAAGGCTGATTCACTTGATGTATTTCAGATTATCACAGAGATAGAAGATCAGTTTGAGATTCAGATTCCAGATGATGCAGCAGAACATATAACAACAGTTGGTGATGCTGTGTCACAGATTCAGGCAGCTCTTGCTAAATAATCAGGATAATAACAGATATGGAGTGCCGCCAAGTATCACTGCATAACATGCAGGCGAGGCGGCATTTTTATACTTATGTGTCAACTATATGATGAAAGGAAAAATATATGCATAATAAGAATTTATCAGAATTAATGCAGACAATACATTATGAATTCGAGAATATAGATCTTCTTAAGAATGCACTCACACATAGCTCATATGCTAATGAGAAATGTATTAAAAAGTATAAAGATAATGAACGTCTTGAGTTTTAGGTGATGCCGTTCTTGAACTTACATCAAGTGATTATATATATAAGAATTATGCTGATATGGATGAAGGAAGGATGACAAGATTACGTGCAAGTATAGTGTGTGAACCAACACTTGCCATATGTGCAAGAGCTATAGGATTAGATAAGTTTGTCATGCTTGGTAAGGGTGAAGAACTCACTGGTGGAAGAAAGAGAGATTCTATTATATCGGATGCATGTGAGGCAGTTATAGGCGCAATATACCTGGATGGTGGTTTTGCTAATGCAAAAGAATTCGTAACATCATTTATTCTTAATGATCTTGAAAACAAGCAACTCTTTTATGATAGCAAAACTATTTTACAGGAAGTTGTCCAGGCAGCTCATAAAGAAGTGGTATATGAGATAATTGATGAGACTGGTCCTGAACATGATAAGAACTTTATTGCAAAAGCTTATGTTGAAGGTATGTTTGAAGTAACGGCAAACGGACATACAAAAAAACATGCCGAACAGAGAGCTGCATATGAAGCACTCGTATATCTTAAGAAGCATGGACAGGCATAATGTAATTAATGGAAAAGGAATAATAAATAAAATATGTATTTAAAGAGTATAGAGGTTCAGGGGTTTAAGTCCTTTGCTAACAAGATAGTGTTTGATTTCCATAACGGAATTACAGGTATTGTAGGACCGAATGGCTCTGGTAAAAGTAATGTTGCCGATGCAGTAAGATGGGTTCTTGGTGAACAGAGTGCCAAACAGCTGCGTGGTGCTAAAATGGAAGATGTTATATTTGCTGGTACTCAGAACAGAAAGCCGGTTGGTTTTGCATATGTTGCTATAACTCTTGACAACAGTGATCATGCATTGCCTGTAGAATACGATGAAGTAACTGTGTCAAGAAGAGTTTACCGCTCTGGTGAAAGTGAATATAAGATTAATGGACATTCCTGCAGACTTAGAGATGTCACAGAAATGTTTTATGATACAGGTATTGGTAAAGAAGGTTATTCTATTATAGGACAGGGTCAGATAGATAAGATTCTTAGCGGAAAACCAGATGAGAGAAGAGAGCTTTTTGATGAGGCGGCTGGTATTGTTAAGTTTAAGAGACGAAAGTCAGCTGCGATAAAGAAGCTTGAAAATGAAAGAAGTAATCTTGTCAGAGTTAACGATATTTTGTCCGAACTTGAGAAACAGGTTGGTCCATTAAAGCAACAGTCAGAAAAAGCAAAGGAATATCTTAACTATAAAACAGATCTTAAAAAATATGATGTTAATGCATTTTACTTGAAACTGACAGAATAAGGAAGGAAACGGCAGAGCTTAATGGCAGACTGAAAATAGTAGATGATGATTTAGAAGATTCTAATCTGAATAATGATAATACAAAATCTGAATATGAAGCAGCAGAAAATCAGCTTAATGATATTAATGCCCAGATAGACGAAAACAGTCAGACTGTATCAGCTCTGGAACTTGAAAACCAGAAGCTTCAGGGAGAGATAAATGTATTTACAGAACAGATAAAGACATTTAACGCTAATAAGCAGCTTCATTCTGAAAGATTACTGGACATTGAAAAGGACAAGCAGAATAAGAATAACTCAGTTAAAGAGCTGAGGGAGCAGTATAATGACCTTAACACAGAACTTTCAGAGTATAATGATAAGTTAGCGGCTATTAATGATACAGCTAAGGCTCTTAACGCTGAGATTGAAGGAATATCTGGACAGATTGATAATCGTCAGAACAGCATCTATGATAACCTGACAGAGCAGTCTACTATCAAGGCTGAAAATCAGAAGTTTGTTACTATGCTTGAACAGCTGGAAATAAAAAAATCTGAGCTTACAAGTCATATTATCAAAGGCAAGAGTGATGAAAGTGCACAGAAACAGGTCATTAAGTCTCTTACAGCAGAGCTTGATAATGCTGTTGGAAAGCTTGAAGATATTAATAATTCGATCGAAGAAAGTAACACGTCAGTAACACAGCTGAAAGCTGAAATCGCTGAAAAGAATAGTGAACTTGATAAGCTGACACAAAACTACCATAGAGAAAAGTCACGTCTTGAATCTTTGATAAATATTACAGAAAGATATGATGGTTATGGCAACAGCATAAAAAAAAATCATGGAATTAAAGGATAGCAATCCTGGTATTCTTGGTGTTATTGCTGATATAGTAAAGGTTGAGAAACAGTATGAAACAGCTATAGAAACTGCACTTGGAGGAACAATCCAGAATATAGTTACAGATAAGGAATCTACAGCAAAAGACTTATAGGTTATCTAAAACAGAATAAGCTTGGACGTGCTACATTTTTACCTTTGAACGCCATACATGCCAGAAATACGTTAGAAAATGAAGCGTGTATAAATGAAAAAGGTGTTATAGGTGTGGCAAGTAACCTTGTACGTGTTTCTTTCGAGTATGAAGGACTTGCTAAGTATCTTCTTGGACGTATTCTTGTTGTCGATAATATTGATAATGCACTTCTGATCGCTAAAAAATATAAATACACGCTCAGAATCGTAACACTTGAAGGTGAACAGCTAAACCCAGGTGGTTCAATGACTGGTGGTGCATTTAGAAATTCCAGCAATCTTCTTGGACGTAGAAGAGAAATAGAAGAATTAAAACAGTCTGTATCTAATACTAATAAGCAGATAACACAAGAGAAGGCAGCTGTTGCTGATTTAAGGAATCAGGTTGCAAAGTACCGCGAGGCACTTGATTCTTATAATAAGCTGTTAAGAGAAACTCATATCAGAAAGAATACTATAGACGTTAATCTTAAGCAGGCAGATCTTAAGCTGTCAGAGATTATTGCTTCATATGGTGATGATATAAAAGAACAGGCATCTATTGATTCTGAAATCTTAAAGATAAGTGAAAGCAGGAATCAGGTCAGTGGTAATCTTAATCTGCTTGACAATCAGAACGAGGCAGCCAGAAAAGAGATAGAGAATCTTGGCAAAACTCTTGAAGCAAAAAAAATCAGAGGAAGCAGCTGTTGCACTGAAAATAGAGAATCTGAAAATATCACATTCATCTATAGAGCAGAAAGCCTCATTTATCAATGAGAATATAGAAAGATTATGTAAAGAGCTGGATAATCTTGAAGAAGAAAAAACTTCTATACAGGAAAAGATAGGTGAAACAAAAGAACTTGTATCAGCTAAGCAGGCTGATATTGAGCTTGTTAAGAATTCTATAGAAGAGTCCGAAAGAAAAATAACAGCAATAGGTGAAAAACTTGAAGATTTAAGAGCCGCCAAAGAAAAGGTTAATGCAAGTCATAAAGAGTTCTTTAAGAAACGTGAAGAATTAAATGAAAAAATAATTCTTCTTGAAAAAGATAGTATGAGACTTCATAACCAGTATGACAGACTTGAAGAATCTTATGACTCACTTGTAGATTATATGTGGAATGAATATGAGCTTACATATAGTTATGCTCTCGAGTTAAAGAGCGATGAGCTTAATAATATTAACGATATAAGAAAGCAGATTAACATATTAAAAAGCTGCAATCAAGAAACTTGGAGATGTCAATGTAAATGCTATCGAAGAATATAAGTCAGTAAGTGAAAAGATATGAATTCATGAAGACACAGCATGATGATATGATTGAAGCAGAAGAATCACTTATGAAGGTTATTGAAGAACTTGATGAAGGCATGAGAGCGCAGTTTACTGCTAAGTTTGAAGAAATAAAAGTTGAATTTGATAAAGTGTTCAAGGAACTTTTGGTGGAGGCAGAGGAACAATAGAGCTTGTAGAAGGAGAAGATATTCTTGAAGCTGGTATTCTTATAATATCCCAGCCACCTGGAAAGAAACTTCAGAATATGATGCAGTTATCTGGTGGAGAAAAAGCGCTTACCGCTATTGCACTTCTTTTTGCAATACAGAATCTAAAACCTTCTCCATTCTGTCTTCTTGATGAAATAGAAGCTGCACTTGATGATTCAAATGTTGGAAGATATGCTAATTATCTTCATAAGCTGACAAAACATACACAGTTTATTGTTATCACTCACAGACGTGGTACAATGTCAGCAGCTGACAGATTGTATGGTATAACCATGCAGGAAAAGGGTGTATCTACTCTTGTATCGGTTGATCTTATAGAAAATGATCTTAATGACAGGAAAAAAGAATCGTAGAAAATATATTGATTAAGAAAGAGAGGCTGTATATGGGACTTTTTAGTAAATTAAAAGAGGGTCTTACAAAGACACGTAATAATATAGTGTCAGGTATTGATAATATATTTAGTGGTTTTTCTTCGATAGATGATGATTTTTATGAAGAACTTGAAGAAACACTTATCATGGGAGATATCGGTGTAAGAGCAACAGACGAAATTATAGAAGAATTAAAATCTAAGGTTAAAGAAAACAAGATTAAGGATCCTAAGGATTGCAAGCAGCTGCTTATTGACACCATCCGTGAAAAGATGAATCTTGGTCCTAATGCGTATGACTTTGAGAATAAAAAATCAATAGTCATGCTTATAGGTGTTAATGGTGTTGGCAAAACAACATCAGTAGGTAAGCTTGCGGGACATTTAAAGGCGCAGAATAAAAAGGTTATCATGGCTGCAGCTGATACCTTTAGAGCAGCAGCTATAGAACAGCTTACAGAATGGTCTAACAGAGTCGGAGTAGATATTATTGCTCAAAGCGAAGGCTCTGATCCTGCCGCCGTTATATATGATTCAATAGCAGCTGCAAAGGCAAGACATGCAGATGTTTTATTGTGTGATACAGCAGGAAGACTTCAGAACAAAAAGAATCTTATGGAAGAGTTAAGAAAGATAGACCGTGTTATAGAAAGAGAATATGAAGATGCTTACAGGGAAAATCTTATTGTGCTTGATGCAACAACAGGACAGAATGCTCTTTCACAGCTAAGAGAATTCAATGACGTAACAAACATAACAGGTATCATCCTTACTAAGATGGATGGCACTGCTAAAGGTGGCATTGCAGTTGCTATCCAGGCTGAATTCGGAATACCAGTTAAGTATGTTGGTGTTGGTGAAAAGGTTGAAGATCTCCAGAAGTTTGATTCTGATACATTTGTTAATGCATTATTTGATGTTGAGATAGATGATGAAGATGAAGATCAGGAATAATATCATCAAATTATTTATTAAATATTATATAAAAAAACTTGAATGATTACGGTAATAGGAATAATATATAAAATGTCAGAATTTTATTTTGACATTCATATCATTTTATAAAATTCAGGAAAGGAAAGTACTGTCGTGGTATAATGGGATTTTTAGTATATATAGAATAATGCGTTGTTTTATGCACTTGTATGATATACATTTATTGCGATAGCACTATATAAGTAATAATGGAAGAATTAACACTTAAGAAATTCGAAGAAGCTGCTGAAAAGGTAAAGGAAGCCACACTTCCAACTAATCTTGTATACAGCGAATATTTTAGTAACCAGACAGGCAACAAAGTATATTTAAAGCCTGAAAATATGCAGTACACAGGTGCTTATAAGGTTCGAGGAGCTTATTATAAGATAAGCACTATGTCAGAAGAAGCTCGTAAAAAAGGTCTTATAACAGCTTCAGCAGGTAATCATGCACAGGGTGTTGCATTTGCAGCTAAGAAGTATGGTGTTAAGGCAACTGTTGTTATGCCAACAACAACACCTCTTATAAAGGTAAACAGAACAAAAAGTTATGGTGCAGAAGTTGTGTTGTATGGTGATGTTTATGATGAAGCGTGCGAGTATGCTCTTAAGTTAGCTGAAGAAAAAGGACTTACTTTTGTTCATCCTTTTGATGACCTTGATGTTGCAACAGGTCAGGGTTCTATCGCTATGGAGATTATAAAAGAGCTTCCAACAGTAGATTACATACTTGTACCAGTAGGTGGCGGCGGACTTGCCACAGGTGTTTCTACACTTGCCAAGCTTCTTAATCCTAATATAAAGGTTATTGGTGTTGAGCCAGCAGGTGCTAATTGTCTTCAGGCTTCTATAAAGGCTGGAAAGGTAACAACACTTCCAACTGTAAGCACTATCGCTGATGGTACAGCTGTTAAGACTCCTGGAAGCAAGCTGTTCCCATACCTTCAGAAGAATCTTGATGATATAATCACAGTTCCGGATGAGGATTTAATCGTATCTTTCCTTGATATGGTTGAGAATCATAAGATGATAGTTGAAAATTCTGGTCTTCTTACAGTTGCAGCATTAAAGCAGATTAAGGATAAAGATAAGAAAATTGTTTCTATCCTTTCAGGTGGTAATATGGATGTCATTACTATGTCATCAGTAGTCCAGCAGGGACTTGTTCAAAGAAGCAGAATCTTTACAGTATCCCATCTTGACCGCACCACTTGCAGGCAGACTGGTAGAGAAAGTACATCCCGGATTGCTAGGAGGTATCGGCATGACTATCTTCGCTACCGGCCTATTCACACTCTATCTGCTTCCCACCCATCCGGC
>ENA-OQER01000951-OQER01000951.1-human-gut-metagenome-genome-assembly--contig:-NODE-951-length-15080-cov-1.721862_pt1 | contig 15080 bp, 24 predicted proteins | sample MGYA00242797_ERZ504639 | MGnify/ENA primary metagenome ERZ504639 (study PRJEB26092, sample SAMD00036306) | human gut metagenome | host: Homo sapiens | study: EMG produced TPA metagenomics assembly of...
TGAAAGACTGCGTAGAACATTTGTAGAGCCTGTGGCATCGACCGTCCGATTTACTGTGGGGTAGGAGTTCATGCTCCAGAAGATGTGAAGCTGGTAAAAGAGTAAGATCTCATCCCGGATGGAACCGATCAGCGCCAGACGAAGTCCAACTTTCTGATCCTCAAATTTCGGCCAGAGAATTCCCGGAGTATCCAAAAGCTCTACACTTTTGCTCAGACGTATCCACTGTTTTCCCTTCGTTACACCCGGCTTGTTTCCGGTCTTTGCACACGCTTTTCCCGCATACGAATTGATAAATGTGGATTTTCCGACATTCGGAATTCCAACAACCATGGCACGGACCGCCGGCTTTTGATTCCGCGCTTACGGTCCCTCTCCATTTTTTTCCTTACAGGCTTCCATAATAATATCGGTAATGGATTTCATTCCGTTTTTGCTTCGCGCGTCAAGGCTTACCACATAATATCCTTTCTTTTTGAAAAAAGCAGACCACTGCTCGGTTGCCTTGCGGTCCGCCAGGTCCGCTTTATTCATTAAAATCAGACGATATTTGTTTTTTCCAAGTTCGTCAATATCCGGATTTCTGCTGCTGAGCGGGATCCGGGCATCTACCAGTCGATCACCAGATCTATCAGTTTGATGTCTTCCTGCATCTGTCGTTTTGCTTTGGTCATATGACCGGGATACCATTGAAAATTCATCTCTTTTTCCTCATTTCCTAAATCAGCCGCTTAATCGATCAGTCCCATCTTTCCAAATCCCTTAAAATGGAACCACGCTTTTCCAATTATATAATCTTTTTTCACATTTCCGATATTTGCCATACGGCTGTCCTCACTGCTGTTTCGATTATCCCCGAGAACAAAATATTCGTCATCCCCAAGTTTCACTTCATCTGCTGCCACACCGGGATCTTCGATGGAAGCAGAAACAATATCTTCCTTGTAAGTTCTCCATTAATATATACTTTCCCATTTTTGATCTGTACCGTATCCCCCGGACAGGCAATGACCCTCCGGACATAATAATGGGATTTTTCATTTCCATTCGGCAAAAAAACGACGACATCGCCCTGCTTTGGCGCGCGTACCATATAGACAAAGCGATTGACAAAAATCTGTTCCTCGCTCTGTAAGGTATCCTGCATGGCATTTCCCACAACTGTCGTCCGAAAACCAAAAGAACTGACCAGTGCATATGCAATGGCAATTACAATGGCACATTCTAATACCCAGGTCATAATTTCTTTAAACAGGGGTACATTAAACTTTTTTCTTCTTCTGCTGAAATTCAGTCCGCTTCTTCTTTTCACTTTTCCACCTCTTTAATTCAAGTTAGAAAAAAGGGATGCCGCATTCTGTGGCATCCCTTCCATGAAGCAAATTATTTTACTAACTCTTTTACCTTTGCAGCTTTGCCGACACGGTCTCTTAAGTAGTAAAGTTTTGCACGACGTACTTTACCTTTACGAACGATCTCTACCTTCTCAACGTTTGGAGAATGTAAAGGCCATGTCTTCTCAACACCTACACCGTTTGAAATCTTTCTTACAGTGAAAGTGGTACGGTTGCTTCCACCCTGCTTCTTAATAACAGTTCCTTCGAATACCTGAATACGCTCACGGTTTCCCTCTTTGATCTTTCCGTATACCTTTACAGTATCACCTACGGAAAACTGTGGTGCTTCAGCCTTTAACTGCTCTGCCTCAATGTTCTTGATAATTTCACTCGCGTTCATTTTGTGACCTCCTGATTATTTTGACGTTCTTAAACTCCATCTATCGGTGCCAGAGGACCGTCACTTCTATTCACATTTGTAACTATCCGTTCCGTAATATTACCGGATAATTACACCGCAACAATTATAAACTTTAGCATACTCATTCCGAAAAATCAAGTCCTTTTTCATCATTTTTCGCACATCCAGAAAATTTTGTCACGCGACAGGCAAAATCCCTCTTTTTCCTGCAATCCCTTGGATTTTTCGTTGTCCGTGATAATCTGTGCAAACGGAATTTTTCCCTGTTCGAGCATACAGTTTGCTGCATACGTTTCGAGCGTCATGGCAATGTGTCTGCGCTGAAATTTTGGTGCTACCATAAGCATTCCGATACTTCCCTCACAATGCTGCCCGATAAATCCGGCAAGCTTTTCGTCATAAAAAGCCCCCACAAGCATACCATCCTGTATCCTCGACCGCAGGTAGTCCTCATCACAGCAGCCGTGATAAAAGGAAACCACCTGTGGAAAATCTTCTCTTTGTAATCTGCGCATCGACAATCCATCCTCACGCGTCAGATCCGGCCGGTATAACCCGCGCACCGGAAGCTTTTCATGTCTGGTGTACACAGCCTGATAACATTCACACTCCTGATTAAGTCCGTATCTCTTTTGAAAATAAGGAATCATTTCCTCCTGATGCAAAACCGCCAGCGGTATTTTTTCAACCGGAAGCGTCCATGTACGGATATCCGGAAGTCTTGACGGATCCACACATGCATGAAAATAGATCTCGTATTCCATATCTTTGAGCAATATCTGTCCCTGCCCGAAATACAACAGTTGTGCGCGTCCACGATTGATCAGTTCAATCATATCGATGTGCAACAGTTTCTGTTTCATAAGCAGTTGTCTGCATTCCTGCAGCCGCACATAGCGGGCATACAGATCCGGCCTGCGTTCCTTTGTACGCAGGATGGACTGTTCCTTTTTCCATGCATCTATGTGTTTCTGGTTTCCGGAAAGCAGCACCTCCGGCACCTTTTTCCCGTGCCACACATCCGGTCTGGAATATTGCGGATGTTCCAAAAGCTCTCCGTGGAAAGATTCGGTCAGGGCCGACTGTTCATTTCCAAGCACTCCCGGAACCAGGCGTGCCACTGCATCGACAATCACCATGCTGCCAGCTCGCCGCCCGTCAGTACATAATCACCGATGGAAATGTAATCTGTGACCACTTCCTCAAGCACGCGCTCATCAATGCCCTCGTAATGCCCGCATAACAAAAGCAGCTCATCCTGTGCCGCCAGTTCCCGTGCTTTTGCCTGTGTAAAAGGAATTCCCTGCGGGGTTACATAAATCACCCGCTTTTTCTTATTCTGCGGTATCTTTTCCATAACACTCTGACATGCATCATATACCGGCTGTGCTGCATGAGCATCCCTGCACCGCCGCCGTAAGGATAATCATCCACCCTGCCATGCTTATCCTGCGTATAATCACGGATATTCACCGCATCAATATCTATTTTTTTCTGTTGCACGGCTCTCCCTGTGATGCTTGTCATAAGCCCCTGCATCACCATATCCGGAAAAAGTGTCAAAACATGAAACTTCATTGTCCACCCTCCGTTTAACGCAGTCCCGGCAGCAGATGTACTTCCATCTGTCCCGCAGCCACATCCACGTTCTGGATACACGCATGGATTGCCGGAATGAGCAGATCTTTTGCGCCGTCTTTACTCACAACATAGACATCATTGGCACCGGTCTGCAATACATCGGAGATTGTTCCAAGTTCTTCTCCTTCATCCGAAACCACCTGTATTCCGATCAGATCTGCAATAAAATACTCGTCTTTTCCTAATTCCACTGCATTTTCCCTGGTAACAAGCAGCTTTGCCTGCCGCATTCTCTCCACGTCATTTCTATCATCTATCCCCTTGAATTTCAGGATCACCATATTTTTAAAGAACTTAACACCTTCGATTTCAAGTTCTCTGGTTCCCCGACCCTGATCAAGGAGGACTGTTTTCAAATTTTTAAACCGGGCATTATCATCCGTGGTAGGAAACACTTTCACCTCTCCACGTACCCCGTGAGGAGCCGTAATCACTCCCACCTGAAATAAATCTTCCATAAAATCTCCTATTGTGCAGATTCTCTCACGAATTTGTTTCATAGAAAACAAGCACCTCGCAGCTGCGGGGTGCTTAATGCGGTACATCTTCGATGTATCGCCTGTGGTACATCAGAGATGTACCGCTTTCATTTACGGTATATCCTACCGTTATGTTATTGCATGATTTCCACAATAACTTTTTTGTCTTCTTTGGATGCCGCTGCTTTCACAACCGCACGGATTGCTTTCGCAATGCTCCCTGCTTTCCGATTACTTTGCCCATATCAGACTGTGCAACCCTAAGTTCCAGCAGAGTTCCTTTTTCATTCTCAGACTCCGTCACAACAACTTCATCCGGGAAATCAACGAGTGACTTTGCAATTACTTCAACTAATTCTTTCATTAATTACATCCACTTCGGAATTATTTCTCGATACCAGCTGCCTTGAAGATTCTGTTAACGGTCTCTGTTGGCTTGTGCGCCTGTAGATAACCACTTCTTAGCCAGCTCAGCATCTACGTGATACTCGCTAGGATCCTTTGTTGGATCATATGTTCCGATCTCTTCGATGCATCTTCCGTCTCTTGGTGAGCGGGAATCTGCAACTACGATTCTATAGAAAGGAGCCTTCTTCTGTCCCATTCTTCTTAATCTGATCTTTACTGCCATGATTTCACCTCCTCATAGGTTTTGTTTTTTATTTAAAAGGGAAGTCCTTTGAACATTCCTCTTTTACCACGTTTGCCGCCCATCATGCCGGGCATCTGTTTCATCATTTTCTTTGTCTGCTCAAACTGCTTGACCAGACGGTTGACTTCTGCCACCTGTACACCCGCACCTCTTGCAATGCGGTTCTTTCTGCTTGGATTGAGCAGATTCGGATTTTTACGTTCCTGCGGTGTCATGGAATGAATAATTGCCTCTATTCTCCGCATGTTTTTCTCCGCTTCGTCCGTATCAATCTCCGGCATCTTTCCACCGCCGAGTCCAGTCCCGGCATCATGCCCATCAGACTGGACAAACCGCCCATCTTTTTCATCTGACTCATGGACTCTAAATACATTTCAAAGTCAAATTCATTCTTGCGCATCTTCTGCTCAAGTTCTTTGGCTTTTTCCTCGTCGAGATTCTCCTGTGCTTTCTCAATCATGGTAAGCACATCACCCATACCAAGGATTCGGGATGCCATACGATCCGGATAAAACTGTTCCAGATCCGAAAGTTTCTCCCCCATACCTGCGTACAGAATCGGTTTTCCTGTCACTGCGCGGATGGAAAGAGCTGCACCGCCCCGGGTATCTCCATCGAGCTTTGTCAGAACAACACCATCGATTCCTATCTTGTCATTAAATGTCGAAGCAACATTTACCGCATCCTGACCAGTCATTGCATCAACAACGAGAATGGTCTGGAATACATCCACCGCTTCTTTGATCTCCACAAGCTCATCCATCATCTCTTCATCGACATGCAGACGACCTGCCGTATCAATGATCAGAACATTGCAGTCTTCTTTCTTTGCATGTTCCACGGCTGCTTTGGCGATATCCGCAGGTTTGTTTTTATTTCCCATGGAAAATACTTCCACGCCCTGCTTTTCTCCATTGATCTGCAACTGTTCGATTGCAGCCGGACGATACACATCACAGGCTGCCAGCAGTGTCTTTTTCCCTTTGGTCTTTAATTTGCCTGCGATCTTTGCCGTGGTAGTTGTTTTACCGGCACCCTGCAGACCTACCATCATAATGACGGTCAGTTCTTTTCCCGGCCGAACGCAATCTCGGTTGTCTCGGAGCCCATAAGCTTAACCATCTCTTCGTTTACGATCTTGATGACCATCTGTCCCGGATTGAGACCGCTCATCACATCCTGTCCGATTGCGCGTTCCTGCACATCTTTTACAAACTTCTTGACCACACGGAAATTTACATCTGCCTCAAGCGTGCCATCTTGACTTCTTTCAGTGCTGTCTTGACATCGTCCTCTGTCAGTCTGCCCTTGCTGCGAAGATTCTTAAATACATTCTGCAATTTTTCAGAAAGACTGTCAATGCCATACTACAGCTCCTCCAAAATCTGATTTGAAATCGTTGCGATCTGTTCTACGATCTGTTCATCTTTTGTTTGATGAAACTGTTCTGCCAGTCTGTGAATTTCCTCCACATCCTGCTTCACAGATAAGAACTTCTCTACCAGATGAAGTTTCTTTTCATAATCCGAAAGCTTCTTTCCACAGCGTTTGATCATATCTGCCACGCCCTGTCTGGTAATCCCCTCCTCCCCGGCAATCTCACCGAGAGAAAGATCATTGAACACGAAGTCCTCATAGATCCGGCGCTGATGTTCATTCAGTAACTCGCCATAAAAATCATATAAATAAGCCTGTTGTAACTTTTCTTCCACATCAATCACCTTGGATACTTTACCATAAAGAAAACAAGGTGTCAAGTATTTTTTCTTGACACCTTGTAATTTATTTTTAAATCATGGTTCTTACGATCTTTGGCTTATATCCGGCCTTTTCCAGCGCCTTGATAATCTGCTTCTTGTGATCGGTACCAAAACACTCCAATGTAATCCGAAGTTCAACTGCGGCATTCCGGTTCGTGGAAACAAACTGATTGTGTTCGAGTTTGATGACATTTCCCTGCTCTTTTGCCAGTGTCTCGGAAACTTTCGCCAGTTCTCCCGGCTTATCCGGAAGCAATACCGAAACGGTAAAGATACGGTCACGGAAAATCAGCCCCTGCTGTACCACGGAAGACATCGTAATCACATCCATGTTTCCACCGCTTAAGATGGATACCACACGCTTGTCCTTGACATTTAAATGCTTTAATGCCGCTACCGTAAGCAGTCCGGAATTTTCTACAATCATCTTGTGGTTTTCCACCATATCCAGAAAGCTTACGATCAGTTCATCATCCGTTACCGTGATAATGTCATCCAGATTTTTCTGGATATATGGGAAAATTTGGCTTCCCGGTGTCTTTACGGCAGTACCGTCGGCGATTGTATTTACTGTCGGAAGCGTTGTCACTTTTCCGGCTGCAAATGAAGCCTGCATACAGTTTGCACCAGCCGGCTCCACACCGATCACCTTAATCTTTGGATTAAGCAGCTTTGCAAGTGTGGATACACCGGTTGCCAGTCCGCCTCCCCCAATCGGGACAAGAATGTACTCTACCAGCGGAAGTTCCTTAAAGATCTCCATTGCAATGTTCCCTGACCGGTTGCCACTGCCAGATCATCGAACGGATGAATAAAGGTATATCCTTTTTTTTCTGCCAGCTCCAGTGCATGTGCACATGCCTCATCATATACATCTCCGTACAACACAACTTCCGCACCGTAACTCTTGGTACGATTCACCTTGATCAGAGGCGTGGTGGTTGGCATTACAATTACCGCCTTACAGCCGTAGCACTTTGCGGCATATGCCACTCCCTGCGCATGGTTTCCGGCAGATGCTGTAATCAGTCCTCTCTGACGTTCTTCCTCTGAGAGCGTGCTGATTTTATAATAAGCACCTCTTACTTTGTATGCACCGGTAAACTGCATATTCTCCGGCTTTAAATATACTTTATTGCCTGTCTGGTCACTTAAGTAATCACTGTATACAAGTTTTGTCTCCAGAGTAACCTCTTTTACTTTTTTCACTTGCTTCTTCAAATTTTATCTAGCGTCAGCATCTTCATCGTTGTCCTCCTTATTTTTTTACGTCAAACAATGCATTCACAAATTCATCCGGGTCAAATTTCTGGAGGTCATCAATGGTCTCTCCCACGCCGATATATTTGACCGGCACTCCAAGTTCCGCCTGAATTGCCACCGCAATTCCTCCCTTGCTGTTCCATCCATCTTTGTCAGCACAATTCCGGAAATCTTTGCCACATCGGAAAATTCCTTTGCCTGAACCAGCGCATTCTGTCCGGTTGTCGCATCCAGCACAACCAGCGTCTCCCGATACGCCTGTGGATACTCTTTTTCGAGAATCTTGTTAATTTTTCCAAGCTCATTCATCAGATTTTTCTTGTTGTGCAGACGTCCTGCCGTATCGACCAGAAGCACATCTGCATTTCTGGCCTTTGCTGCAGCCGTTGCATCATAAACCACAGATCCCGATCTGCGCCTTCCGTTCCGCCAATCATGTCAACTCCCGAACGGTCCGCCCACTCTTTGAGCTGATCTCCTGCTGCTGCACGGAAAGTATCCGCACCGGCAATCACAACCTTTTTTCCCTGCTCCTTCAGTTTACCTGCAAGTTTTCCGACGGTTGTGGTCTTTCCCACACCATTGACTCCGATCACAAGGACAACGGATGTCTCTTCTTCAAAGCGGTATGCCGTCTCACCGACCTGCATCTGCTGTTTGATGCTGTCGATCAGAAGCTGTTTGCATTCTGCAGGCTCTTTCACATGGTTTGCCTTTACTTTTTCACGCAGATCATCCAGAATCGCCTCGGTAGCCTTAACGCCCAGATCACCCATAATCAGAATTTCTTCCAGTTCCTCGTAAAATTCATCATCAATTTTAGAAAAACCGTGAAATACCGAATCAATTCCGGATACAATATTATCTCTTGTCTTGGTCAGTCCTTCGACAAGCCGGCTGAAAAAACCTTTCTTTTCTCCCATATCAGTTTCCTTTCTTATCGCTTCTTTCTTTTTACATAATCAATCAGTTCAAATCATGTTCAATCAGATCTACCGACACAAGTGTCGATACACCTTTTTTCCTGCATGGTAATTCCATACAACCGGTCCGCTGCTGTCATTGTACCACGCCTGTGTGTAATAACAATAAACTGTGTATTTTTTGTCAGCTTATTTAAGTAACTTGCAAACCTTGAGACGTTAGAATCATCAAGTGCTGCTTCAATCTCATCCAGAAGACAAAACGGTGAAGGTTTCAGTGCCTGAATCGCAAACAGCAGTGCAATCGCCGTCAGTGCTTTCTCACCACCGGACATCTGCATCATATTCTGCAGCTTCTTTCCCGGCGGCTGCGCGATGATGCGGATGCCACATTCGAGAATATCCTCATCCTCCACCAGTTCCAAAGCTCCATGTCCGCCACCGAACAGGTGCTTGAATGATGCATTGAATTCTTTTCTGGATTTCCGCAAACTTTTCCAGAAACTGTTTTCTCATGCCGCTGTCGAGATCTTCTATGATGCCGAGCAGTGTCTGCTCTGCCTCAACCAGATCATCATGCTGCCCTTTCAGGAACGTATAACGTTCCGAAACTTCTTTGTATTCTTCAATGGCATTGACGTTGACTGTTCCCAGCTTCCGGATCTCATCCTTTACTGCTGCGATCAGTTTCTTTAAAGCAAGCGGATCTTCGTATTCACTGTTTCTTAATTCTGCTGCCGCATGCGGTGTCAGTTCATATTCTTCCCACAGATAATTTGTCTGTTGTTCTGCAGATTCATTCAGCTTTTCCCGCTGGTTGTTCAGACGGAACACTTCTTTATCCAATCCGTTACACCGCTCGGAAATTTCTCCTGTTTCCGGAAAAATCCCCCGGTATTCCGCAGACATCTGTTCTTTTTGTTCTACGCTTTCACGAAGTTTCTGTTCCAGTTCCCCATGGGAATCCGAAGAAGCAAGGATCGTCTTTTGGATTTCTGCAATATCGTGCTGTTTCTTTTCCACATCTTCTTTGAAATTTTTCGCATTCTCCAGAAGCCCGGTCTTTTCCGTCTCAAATTTTTCCAGATCTCCATTGATACGTTCCACGTTTGTCTGGGCAAATTCTACTTTCTGCCGGATATTCGCTTCCTCAAGCTGAATTCCGGAAAGTTCCGATTCCGCTTTATTTTCCAGTTCTTTCTGTTCTTCAAGCATCTTCTGAAACACTTCATTCGCATGCTGGATTTCCGTTTCCCGTTGTCTGGAATGTTCCAGTTCCTCCTTAATGCCTGTCTGATCTGCACGGATTTCTTCTACCTGCCGATCCATCTGCTGCCGTTCCTTCATGAGACTTGAAAATACTTCTTCACTCTCATTTTTCTGCTGCATTGCGCGATCCACATTGATCTTTGCAGTATTCTGACGAATAAATTCTTTCTGCAGGGTTTCTTTCACCTGTTCCAGCTCTTCCTCATTCAGCTCAATGGCCGTAAGAAGATCCTCCCTGCGGTTTTTTATCTGCGCAATCTCCTGAAGCAGACGATTCGTTTTCGTTTCCAGTTCCTCCACTTCGCGGCGTCTTGCCAGCAGATTGGATGAATTTTTAAATGCTCCACCCGTCATGGAACCACCGGGGCTTAAATATTCTCCCTCGAGAGTTACAATATGTAAACTGTAATGATTCTTCTTTGCAAGTGCAATCGCATGATCAATCGAATCTGCCACAAGCACACGCCCCAGCAGATACGCCGCCACTTCCTCATACTTTTGCTCACACTTTACCAGCTGACTGGCAATTCCAATGACTCCGGGCTCCTTCAGTGCCGCTTCATTCTTCGGATTTTTTCTTGCGCTTACACTGGTCAGCGGAAGAATGTTGCACGTCCGAAACGGTTCTGCTTCAGAAATGCAATCATTTTCTTTGCCGTTGCTTCATCTTCCGTCACAATATTCTGAATGTTTCCACCCAGAGCGGTCTCAATCGCAATCTCATATTTCTTATCCACCTGAATCAGATCTGACACAACCCCGAGTAATCCCGGATTATGTTCTTTCTGTTCCATCACTTTGCGGATACTGTTTCCGTATCCGTCATAGCGCTCCGCAATATTTTTAAGCGACTCCAGACGAGACTGCTGCCTGTGAAATTCGTTTTTTCTTTTCTTCCAGTGCACGGTCATTTTCCTTTGCCTTAGTTCTCCATTCTTTTTCCTTTGCACTTAATTCTTTTTCCTGCTCCGAAAGTTTTCGGATATGCGCACTGACCTCTTCGAGATCTTTTTTTGCAGTCTGCAAGAACCGAATCCAGATCCGTTTCCTGCGTTTTTCTGTCCAGCAGACGCTTTCCAAGCTCTGCTTTTCGTATATTGATCTGCTCCACCATGGTATCGGAACGCTGCTGTTTGGCCTGAATATCTGCTCTGCGGTTTAACAGCGCAAACAATTCTTTCTGCCCCTGTTCCATTCCCTCATTACAGGATGCAATCTGTTTCTGTATCTCTGCCAGTGTCTGTGCTGCTTCTTCCTGTCGTTTCCGTACCTGTGCAAGCTGTTCATCACCGGAATGTTTTTCTTTCTCGTAGGAAGCTTTTGCCTCCTCCTTTTCCTTCTGTTCCCGCGCAATGGCATCCAGACGGCTCTGCAGATGTTCATCTGTCATCTCTGCCGTATGGATCTGCTCTGCCAGTATCTGGATCTGGCTTTCGAGTTTTTCCTTCATCACAGACGTATTGCTGATATTTTCCCGGATTGCATTGATCTTTTCGTCCATTTCCGTGATGCTTTCGCCCAAACGGTCATATTCCTGGCGGATCTTTTCCCTTGCATCCGTGCTTTCTTTCAGCTGTTCATCTGCAATTTTGAATTTTTCCTCTACTTCACGCTGCTCGGATGCGATTCTCTCTGTTTCCATGAGAAACATGTTGACATCATAATCTTTCAGCTCATTCTTCTTTTTTAAATAGGTTTTTGCCTTTTCCGACTGCAGCTGTAACGGTTCCACCTGGCGTTCCAGTTCCGACAAAATATCGTTTACACGGACCAGATTGTCTCTCTCATTTTCTAACTTTTTTTGTGCAGTCGCTTTTCGTTTTTGAATTTTACTATTCCTGCCGCCTCATCAAGTTCGCGCCGTTCTTCCGGTTTGCCGCTTAAGATCCGGTCAATCTGTCCCTGTCCAATGATCGAATATCCTTCTTTTCCGATACCGGTATCATAAAACAATTCTGAAACTTCTTTCAGTCGGCACGGACTGCCATTGATCAGATATTCACTCTCTCCGGAACGATACAGACGTCTGGCAACGGTGACTTCCTCATAGTCGATTGCCAGTTTATGGTCGGAATTATCCAGTGTAATCGCTACATACGCATAGCTGAGCGGTTTCCGGTTCTCCGTACCCGCAAAAATAACATCCTGCATGGAAGACCCACGCAGCTGCTTGACCGACTGCTCTCCAAGTACCCAGCGCACCGCATCCGCAACGTTACTTTTTCCACTTCCGTTCGGTCCTACAATGCCCGTGATTCCCTGGTGGAATTCAAATACAATTTTTGTTTGCTAATGATTTTAAATCCCCTGCACCTCAATACTTTTTTAAATACATGTACTATCCCCTTTGCTGGTTTTTAAGCATCAGAAGTGCCTGATACGCAGCCTCCTGTTCCGCTGCTTTTTTGGTATGTCCGGTTCCACTGCCAATGACACGCTCTCCAATACATGCACGGACAGTAAAACTCTTATTATGATCCGGACCGGACTCATCAGTCAGCACATAAGTAAGCTGTTCATGTTCTCCCTGCACAACCTCCTGCAGGATAGTCTTGCTATCATAAAAGAGCTGTTTGTGTTCAATATCTGTCAGAATATATTTATGAATAAACTCTTTTGCATTAGCAAAACCACCATCCAAATAAATTGCCCCGATCACAGCTTCCAGTGCATCAGACAAAATAGATTTGCGGCCTCTTCCTCCGGTCTGGTCTTCTCCTTTCCCGAGTAAAAGATACTCTCCTAAAGCAATATCCTTGGTACAGAGTGCCAGTGTCGGCTCACAGACAATGCTTGCACGAAGTTTTGTCAGTTCTCCTTCCGGCTTATCCGGGTATTCTTTGTACAAAAATTCACTGGAAATAATCTCAAGCACGGCATCGCCCAAAAACTCCAGTCTCTCATTGTCCGAATGTTTCTTTAAGTGCTTCTCATTGGCAAATGAACTATGCGTCAGTGCCTGACGAAGCAATTTCTCATCATGAAAGTGATATCCGATCACTTCCTGAAATTTTTTAATATCTGTCACTTCTTTCCCCTTTCTGAAATAAAGGAGTCCGCCACCGGACTCCTTTCGTATCTGTGTTTAGTTTTCGTTCATTGCAGCTTTGATCTGTTCTACCGCATCTCCTACCGTAACAATCTTTTCTGCCTGCTCGTTTGGAATCTCAATATCAAATTCCTTCCTCAAGTCCATAATGATCTGGAATACATCCAGGGAATCCGCTCCCAGATCATCGATGAATGTGGTATCCATCGTAATCTCATTTTCATCCACGTTTAATACGTCCACAATAATCTTCTTTAATTTTTCGAATTCCATAATACTTCATTTCCTTTCTTATTCTTCTTCATTATTTTTGGAATCTACAATTCTTTCTTTGATAATTTCGTTAATATTCTCTTCACGGAATGTCACACACTGGTAAATGGAATTGGTAATTTCCTTTGCCTTGGAACTTCCATGGGTCTTTACCACAAGACCATTCAGTCCCAGAAGCGGTGCTCCGCCATACTGGCTCGCATCAAATGCTTTCAGTGTTTTTTTCAGTGACGGCAATGCCAGTGCCGCACCAATCTTGCTCTTTAAATTGCTCATCAGTCCCGCTTTGATCACACCGACCAGTGTTGAACTGAGACCTTCGTATAATTTTAAAATGACATTTCCGACAAATGCCTCACACACAATGACATCTGCACCACCATGCGGAATCTCTCTTGCCTCGATACTTCCGACAAAATTGATATCCTCACATTCTTTCAACAGCGGAAATGTTTCTTTTACCAGGGCATTTCCCTTCTCCTCTTCCGCACCGATATTTACAATCGCCACTCTCGGATTCTTGATCCCCACAACGTTTTCCATATAAATGGAACCCATCTTTGCAAACTGTAATAAATGTTCCGGTCGTGCATCCACATTTGCACCACAGTCAATCAACAGCGAAATTCCGGTCTCTGTCGGAATGATCGGTGCCAGCGGCGGGCGCTTGATTCCACGGATACGTCCGACAATCGTCTGTCCGCCAACCAGAACCGCGCCGGAACCTCCTGCGGAAACAAATGCATCCGCTTCTCTTTGTTTTACCATATTCATACCTACAACGAGGGATGACTGTTTTTTCTTTCGAATTGCCTGAACGGGTGGCTCTGCCATCTCAATTACTTCAGGCGCATCCACAACCTCAATACGCTCCTGCGGATATGGATACTTCTGCAATTCTTCCCTTACCACATCTTCCTGTCCAACCAGAAAAACTTTGATATCTTCACGGGAAGAGACCGCATCAACTGCTCCCTTAACAATTTCTGCCGGTGCATTATCACCGCCCATTGCATCAAGAGCTACTTTCGTGATTGTCTGCATGGTCTGTTCCTCCTTATGCATCTACTAGAAAATATACTATATATCATTCCATAAATCAACGATAAATTGGCTCTTTCAGACACAAAAATCAAGAGTCAGCAAAACCGCCAACTCTTGATTTTTAAAGGCCTATCCTTATTAGTCCTGCGCGATAATCTCTTTTTTGTTATAAGATCCGCAGTTCTTGCATACACGGTGTGGCATCATTAATTCGCCGCACTTGCTGCACTTTACTAAGGTCGGAGCAGACATTTTCCAGTTTGCTCTTCTCTTATCTCTTCTTCCCTTAGAAGATTTATTCTTTGGACAAATTGACATTTGTTTACACCTCCTTAAACCTGTTAAATATATCTTGGATTGCTGCCATTCTTGGATCAAGTTCTGTTCTCTGGCAACTGCAGGCTCCCTTATTCAAGTTCATCCCGCAGACTTTACAAATACCTTTGCAATCGTCTTTGCACAGAACTCTCATTGGCCAGTTCACCAAAATCTCGGCGTAGACAAGTTTATCTACATCGAGTTCAAACCCAATCAGGTAATCCGGTTCCTCCATCTCTTCATCGACAAGTCCCTCTTCCCGAACAGTGAGTTTCTTATCTATGTCAAAACGGATCGGCGTCCGAACTTCTTCAAGACACCGCGCACACGGAATCATCACATCAATATCAACCGTACCCTTAACGAATACCGCTGCATTCTCCTCATTACGGATCTGCAATGTCACCGGCGCTTTGCGAACAATAGGAAAATCTCCCAAGCGGGAACGAAAGGAAGTGAGCGAGATGTCCGCCTCCTGTGTCAATTCCTTGTTTATGGATTTTGTAATGATTGAAAGATCAATTTTCACACTATTCTCCTATTCACACCTAAACAATTATACATAGGGTGTCCTGCTTTGTCAACTAATTTTTACAAATTATCAACAAAATTTATCAACATTTATTTTTACCAGTGCTACGGTCTCACGAC
>ENA-OQER01000953-OQER01000953.1-human-gut-metagenome-genome-assembly--contig:-NODE-953-length-15061-cov-15.263894_pt1 | contig 15061 bp, 16 predicted proteins | sample MGYA00242797_ERZ504639 | MGnify/ENA primary metagenome ERZ504639 (study PRJEB26092, sample SAMD00036306) | human gut metagenome | host: Homo sapiens | study: EMG produced TPA metagenomics assembly of...
CTGCTCAGTTTGACTTAACGAAACGTTTCGCTTACGCGCACCTTTTCTCGTCATGGCAGAGGGAAAGCAAGCTTTACTCTGCTCATTTGACTTAACGAAAACGTTCCATTTCCTGCTTCAATCTGTTGTTGAGCAAGTTGGTAACTCATAGTTCTTCAGTCCCCACTTGGGAGCAATCAGCAGTTCTGCTGGCGACTGACTCACAAAACGTTCGAGCACCAGATCTTTTCTTAGAAACTTAATATACCCCACTATGACTTCTATATACTCTTCTACCGTATATACATGGAAAGGATGCTCTGCATACTGTTGAGCAAGACGGGTGCCCTTGATAACCTGCATCTGATGTATTTTCAGTATGTCAAGAGGCAACGAAGATATAATAGGAGCCTGACGCAGACTCTCCTCAGCATCCTCGCCGGGAAGACCGATAATAATATGTCCTCCTGTCAATATTCCCCGGACATGTGTCTGCTCCACCGCCTTTCTGCTGCAGGCAAAGTCATGACCGCGATTAATTCGCAAAAGAGTTTCATCATTGGCAGTTTCTATGCCATACTCCACCAGTACAAAGGTGCGTTTGTTCAGCTCTGCCAAGTAATCCAACAGCTCCTCGCTCACGCAGTCTGGACGCGTCCCGATGACTATTCCCACTATATCCTCTACCCGAAGTGCTTCCTCATACATTCTGCGAAGCTCTTCTAACGAGGCATAAGTGTTGGTATAAGCTTGGAAGTAAGCCAGATACTTCATATCAGGATATTTCCTGCCAAAGAAGCGCTTGCCTTCTTCCAACTGTTCGGTGATTGTCTTTTTGCGATTGCAGTAGCTTGGGTTGAAAGTCCGGTTGTCACAATAGGTACAACCGCCACTGGATATTTTCCCATCCCTGTTAGGACAGGAAAACCCAGCGTCTATAGATATCTTTTGCACTCTGAAGGGAAACTGAGTACGTATCCAGGAGCCAAAGTCGTTGTAATAGTTCATCGCTAAAGGATCTCAGCCTTAAGGGCTGTCTTATCATAATTAAAATCTCCCAGACGAACCTTGATAAGCTGGTTGTCATACTCTTCCTTTGCCAAAGCCGGCGACAGTTCCACACGTACATAGTTCTTGGTAAAGCATGCATGGCCTTGCCACGTGGCGCTTTCTCAAAGAGTACCTCTGCCTCCGTTCCTATATACTGGGCATAAAAAGCTGGGTTTTCTCTTCACTCAGTTCGAGCAGACGCTTAGAGCGCAACTTTTTCTCCTTGTCGCTTACCACATAAGGGATACGCAGAGCTGCAGTACCTGGTCTTTCCGAATATGGGAACACATGAAGCTGTGTGACAGGCAGACTCTTCAGAAATTCATAGCATTCCTCAAAACACTCAGGAGTCTCACCACGACAGCCCACCATCACATCCACACCAATAAAGGCATCGGGCATTTTCTCCTTGATAAGGTTTACCTTATGGGCAAAGAGAGCCTTGTCGTAACGGCGGTGCATCAGCTTCAGCACCTCGTCGCTACCGCTCTGTAAGGGGATATGAAAATGCGGCATGAAGGCACGGCTCTCAGCACAATAAGCTATCAAGTCATCGTCACACAAGTCTGGTTCCAGACTTGATATACGATAACGCTGAATACCAGTCACCTGGTCGAGCGCCTTTACCAAGTCAAGAAAACACTCATGGGTAGTCTGTCCGAAGTCACCAATGTTGACACCAGTAATCACGATTTCCTTTCCTCCTTCGCTTGCAGCCTGCCCAGCCTGCTCAACCAACGAAGCAATACTTGGGTTGCGCGAGTTGCCTCGTGCAAAAGGAATGGTACAGTAGGTACAATAATAGTTACAGCCGTCCTGCACCTTCAGAAAATAGCGTGTACGGTTACCACGCGAACAGGAAGGCTGAAAAGTCTTGATGTCCTTGGTCTTCACGCTGTGATGTTCATGCAGCGCATTCACACCAACTTCTTCCAGTCCTGACTCAAAAGCGAACTTCTGTGCCCAGGCATCGCTGAGATACTGCAACAGATGCGCCTTCTCATTAGCACCCAATACCAGGTCAACACCTTCTATCTTACTTACGTTCTCCGATTCAAGCTGCGCATAGCAACCCGTAACAATAACAAAAGCGCCAGGATTCTGTCGCACCATACGGTGTATAGCCTGACGGCATTTATGATCGGCAACTTCTGTCACCGAGCAGGTGTTGATCAAACAGATGTCTGCACGCTCTCCCTTTTGGGCAGTTATCACGCCCATCTCTTCGAGCATTTTTCCAAAAGTAGAGGTTTCCGAAAAGTTAAGTTTACAACCTAAAGTATAATAAGCAGCCTTTTTGCCTTGAAATGCACTTGTGTCTATCATAAAAAGAGTTTGGTGTATATAAACGAAAAAGCCGCCAGACCATAGGTCCAGCGGTGTTTCTCTCATTTTTCGTTCGTTAAGTATACTAATACTTAATTACTTTGCAACTGAATCAGTAGCAGCTGAGTCAACTGTAGCTACAGTATCAGCTGAATCAACAGCTGTTGTATCAACTGAATCTGCAGAGTTTGCATTTGACTTTGTGTTACCACCGCAAGATGCGAAAGAGATAGCTGCAATAGCTACGAACATCAAAACTAATTTCTTCATTTTCTTTGCTTTTTAAATCTGTAAAACAATCATTTGTTTATTAAAACGATGCAAAGGTAAGTATTTTTTTAATACGTTGTTCTTTTTTTTGTGACTTTTTTTAGGGCCTTTTTGTAACTATTTTGTAAACCGCTAACAATCAATAACTTACAAACTGCTAACAAAAGTTAAAGTTTTTCTCGTGCTCGGCAACAGCCATTTTTTAACACTTTTAGCGCTTTTTCCTTGCATCTTCCTTACAGTTCAATTACCTGTCCATCATAACCAAACTGGAAACCTTTCGGCAGCCGTTTGTTGGCAGCATCATGTAAGCCTATATCATGCGTCATGTGGGTAAAGTACACTTTCTCGGTTCCTATCCTTATCGCAAAGCGGATGGCATCGTCCACCAGTTGATGACTGTGATGTGGTTTATCGAATCTCAAGGCATTGACAACGAGCACTTCCAAGCCTTTCAGGTAAGGCAGTTCCTCGTCAGGTATAGTTTTCATATCCGTGATATAAGCAAACTTGCCAAAACGAAATCCGAGGATGGGCATTTTGTCGTGCATCACTTTGACAGGCATCCATTCTATATCACCTATTTTATATATATGATGGGGCTCGATGGTATGCAACTGCAGTTTGGGAGCACCAGGATACAGTTCTTTAGAAGAGGCAGGAAAACAATATGGCATAGTAACAGGCAACGATTTCGTAACACCCTTGTCACCATAGATATTGATATCACCATATTTGCAGAAAGGACGCAGGTCGTCTATTCCCCCTACATGGTCATAGTGTTTATGGGTAATCAGCAACCCATCTATTTTTCTGAAAGGCACTCTGAGCATCTGCTGCCTGATATCCGGACCGGCATCTATCAGCAGCCGGGTGCTCTCTGTCTCTATCATGGCAGCACTCCGCAGCTCTTGTCCTTAGGATCAGTACTGCGACACACGTCACACTCACAGCCCAAAGCAGGCACCCCACCCGAGGTACCCGTTCCTAACAGTGTTACCTTCAACATATCTTATTTGTGTATTTTTCAGAATATATTCACTTCGGGATAGATGTCTATACCGAACTTGTTCTTCACATCCTTTTGTACCGTACGACAAAGCGTCACCACTTCCGCTCCTGTAGCTCCGCCACGGTTTACCAACACCAGTGCCTGTTTGTCGTGCACTCCGGCACGTCCAAGGCTCTTACCTTTCCAGCCACACTGGTCAATCATCCATCCTGCCGGTATCTTCTCATGCTCGGCATCTATGGTGTAATGAGGCATTCCCGGATACAGGGCAGCCAACTCGTCATACTTACCCTTGCCTACAATAGGATTCATAAAGAAACTGCCGGCATTGCCCTGCACATCTGGATCGGGCAGTTTGGCTCGGCGTATTTCTATGATCACCTGGCGCAACTCTTCTGCTGTAGGTTTTTCTATACCTTTGGCTGCCAGAGCGGAATTGATATTGCCATATTCGAGCGAAGGAACGAAAGTACGCGAAAGCTCATATACCACATGCGTGATAAGATACTTGTTGTGCCACTCGTGCTTGAATCTACTCTGTCGGTAACCATATCCGCAGTCTTCGTTCGACAGCCACACCACTTTTCCTGTGGCAACCTCCACCGCTTCCACCTTATATATAATATCCTTGGCCTCTGCTCCGTAGGCGCCAATATTCTGTACAGCACTGGCACCCACCTCACCTGGAATAAGCGAAAGATTCTCTGCTCCATGGTATCCATGCTTGACGCATAAGCCACCACATCATCAAACACCTCACCGCTGCCACATTCCAAGAACACCTTGTCGCCCTCTTCGGCTACAACACGAACACCAAGAATGGCTGAGTGAAGCACGGTGCCAGGATAATCCTGTGTAAGCAACAGGTTGCTGCCACCGCCCAAGAGCAACAAAGGTTCATCTGCCTCACTCAAGGAGGCGACTATCTGCTGAGCCTCTTCTACAGAGGCATACTCCACAAATCGACGGCAACAGGCATCAATACCAAATGTGTTGTGCCCCAACAAGCTGTAATTTATTATATCTTTCATTTCTATATACCTTATTATATATAAAGAGGTGTATTCTCTACTACATATTCAGCTTCATCAGCAACCACTTGCCCTTCACACGACGGAAAGTAAGCTGAGTTTCCATTCCATTGGCAATACCTCTGATAACAAATATCTTCTGGCTGCTCTCCGTATATTTCTGTCCGTAAATGATGTTGTATATCATCCCGTTAGGCAACTTGGGAGCAAAGGCAGGCCATGTTTCCGGTTCGATATCACCCGTCATCGTACTGAAGTCATCATCAGGATCAGGACCAACAAACTTCACAGGATTGTGCAGATGCTGCGACTGGAAGGTGGAATCCGAAGCAAAAGATCCATAAAACTTCAGGAAGCTGGCATTCATATTGGCATACATCGGCTTGTAATTAATCGAAGTCATCATCCATTGACCATTGATACGATTGAACAGGAACTGCTGCACCGTCTTCGTTCTGAAGAACACTTTCTCTACCACCACATGATCGATAGTTGTGTCCTTTACAAGATTCATCTGACGCTGGTTGTCAAATATCAGCGTATAGTAATCCTGTCGCATAAAGAAATGCTCCATTCTCCAATGACGCTTGTCAATGGTCTTCACTACCTTGTCGTGTCTGTAGACAGGCAGAGGAAAGTGTACACGTTTCAACTGAAGCTTTCGGTTGGCGGCAAAATTAAAGATAAAGTCATCAAACAACTCATCTGCCGCCTTTGGCATAGGAGTTTCCTCTATCAGAGCCTCAGTAGAGTCCATAGCCTGTGTGTCTGCCACTAAGGTGTCAGTATTTGCGGAATCTGCAACAGCAGCCGGTTTTTTGTCAGAACACGCTGTTGCAGAAAATCCAATGATGGTCAGTGCCGCCATGAAGACGGCAATAAAAGAAAGTTTTTTCATAAACCAACCTATTTTTCTCAAATTTTGCATGCAAAAGTACACATTTCTTTTGAGATATTTCATATTTCAACCGAAAAATGTTATCTTTGCACACAAATTAGACTTAATTAAGTTAGAAATATGTTATTAGAGAAAATAGAAGGACTCTTGAAGGAAGTCAGCGCACTGACAGCAAAGAATGCCGAAGAGGTGGAGCAGCTTCGCATCAAGTACCTAAGCAAGAAGGGCGAGATCAATGCCCTTATGGCAGACTTCCGTACAGTGGCTGCCGATCAGAAAAAGGCTATTGGCGTTAAGATCAACGAGTTGAAGCAGGTTGCCCAAAACAAGATCAATGGTTTGAAGGAGCAGCTCGAAGAGGCTGAAGCCTCAAGTGACGACATCGATTTGACCCGTACAGCCTACCCTGTAGCATTGGGAACCCGCCATCCTCTTACGATTGTCAAGAATCAAATCATAGACATCTTCTCTCGTATGGGCTTCACGCTCTATCACGGACCTGAGGTTGACGACGACAAGCACGTGTTCACCATGCTTAACTTTGCAGCCGACCATCCTGCCCGCGATATGCAAGACACCTTCTTCATCGAGCAGAGCGATCCCAATGATGTCACCAAGAACATCCTCCTGCGCAGCCATACCTCTGGCGACGAGGCTCATTATATGGAAACTCACGAGCCTCCTATCCGTGTACTTTGCCCAGGTCGAGTATATCGCAACGAGGCCATCAGTGCCCGTGCACACTGCTTCTTCCATCAGGTAGAAGGCTTGTATGTTGACAAGAATGTAAGTTTTACCGACTTGAAGCAGGTGCTTCTTACCTTTGCCCGCGAAATGTTCGGTGCAGACACCAAGATACGTTTGCGTCCAAGTTACTTCCCTTTCACCGAGCCAAGTGCCGAGATGGACATCTCATGCAACATCTGTGGCGGTAAGGGATGCAACTTCTGCAAGCATACCGGTTGGGTAGAGATTTTAGGATGCGGTATGGTAGATCCTCACGACCTTGATGCATGCGGCATTGACAGCAATGTCTATACCGGCTATGCCTTCGGCATGGGTGTGGAGCGCATCACCAACCTGAAATATCGCGTCAGCGACCTTCGTCTCTTCTCTGAGAACGATACCCGCTTCCTCCGCGAATTTGAATCTGCAAAATAACAACAAACCATATCCACTCAATAGCCTCGGCAATCCCGAGGCTATTTTATTTATCCCCCTCCCTCATCACTATCAACACTTTTCTCGAGTGAAAAGATACACTCTTCCGAGAATCAAACTTTTTCGACGGCAACTCGCCGCTGTCTTCAGGCAACTATATAAGCAACAACAGCAAGGGAAATTCATGAATAAATATTCAGGAATACGATTAGCTTAGTTGAGTTGAAAAAATCACCCAGTTGGGAAAAATTATTTTTCCAGTTGACCGACGACTTTTTCATAGTTATATAATTATTTTTTAGCAATTATCGCATAATTATACTGTATAAGTATACACATACACAGCTGACTTAGAATGCCCTTTCATCTATTTGTATTTAATGAAAGAACAAAAAAAAGGTTTGTCTCACGACAAACCAAATTTCCGAAACGTCGCATAAGCGCACCTTTTCTCGTCATGCCAGAGTGAAAGTAAGCTTTACTCTGCTCATTTGACTTTACGAAAAAACGTTCCTATATTATATCAAAAACCTAATTTATTATATTACCTTTAAAAAACACTGCTAAAAACTATTCGAATGTACTTATCCTGACATCTGGTATTATTTTCATTTGCTGGTACAAAATTATAGTAAATACCAGAAAATGATCCAAAAGACCAAAGATTTTTCTCCTTTTTGCCATGCAAACGATTGCATTTTGCAACGCACCTAACTTCGCAGGTTCAATAATGTATTGAACCCAACGAAAGATCTACACCTTATTATATATATAGCGCGCAAATCACAATACTATTCTGTCTACACAGCAGAAAAAACGATCTGCACAGAATCATAGTTTACGTTACAAGTCGGAAAGATGGCGCTCTACGGGAATGCCACGGTTCTTGTCCTCATTATCTTTATTGATGTCAATCCAGTTTCGCAGAATATCCATGGCAGTGCGGGTGGCATGACGAAGACTGTCTCCGTCTCTCAACCTTCCTACAATGATGCTCGAAAAAATATCGCCCGTACCAGGAAACTGTACCGGTATTTCCTCGTAAGGAGCAGAAAATGCTCATTGTTAAAGTGATTGTAGCCCACCACGGCATGTTGCTGGTCGACAATGCAAGTAGTGATGAGAACGGACTGCGAGCCAAATACCCGCAACTTGTCGACAAGGACATAAGCCTCAGCTTCGGTCATTCCCTCCTCCTTATAAGGCACATCTGCCAAAAGACAGGCCTCGGTATAGTTGGGAAAGCAAAGATGAGCCACACCCAGCATTTCCCGCATGCACCGCACGGTACCCTCGTTGGCTCCAGAATAAAGGCGACCATAGTCGCCCATCACTGGGTCCACAAATATCTCCGTCCCCTGCTCTGCCTGTTCACGACAGTAATGCGCCACCATCTTGGCTTGCTCCTCAGAGGCAAGGAAGCCTGTGGTGATAGCATCAAAATGAATTCCCAACTCGTCCCACTTCTGCATGGCGTCCTTCATATACGAAGTACTTTCCATCACGCATACTTGCCATAAGGAAAGGTGTTGCTGATCAACATGGTGGGCAGATTGAACACATCGTGACCCATATAGGAAAGGATGGGCATCTGCACAGCTGCCGACACCTTGCCATAACCACACATATCGCTAATAATCAGAATATTGCTTTTTGCTTTCATCGTATATGTATGCTGATTAATAGCTGGCTGTACACTTGATACCCAACGCCTCCACACGTGCCTTGATGGCATCGAGTTCTTCGTGAGTAGCCTTTGCCAAAAGCTTGTCGGGAGTTTCACGGTCGATGGTGTAGACCATTACCTTTTCTGGCTGGATGTCCTTGACTGCCTCCAACCAGGGTGCCACATAGTACTCGCTCACATTGTCGGTTCCGTCGCCATGCATAAACATGGTCTGGATGATAACATGTCCATCAAACATCTTGAGATAACGGATGACATCCTCCACGTTGTAAGCAGGCTGCTGCGGACGGTCCACCTTGCGGATATAGTCCATATCCACGGTATCGAGCTTCAGGATGTTGTTCTCCACCAACATAAGAGCCTCCCGCACCTCAGGCTTATAGATATAGGTGGCATTGCTCAGTACCGACACCTGCACCTTGGGAAAATACTTGTCGCGCAGCGCTATGGTATCCTTGATGATGCCCAGGAAATCGGGATGCCCTGTAGGTTCACCATTACCAGCAAAGGTCATGTCGTCGAGGGGTTCGTTGTTGGCCTTGCGCTGTGCCAGTACCTGCTCAAGGGCTGTGCGTACTTCCTCACGTGTGGGGCGCTTCTTGTGAGGACGGAAGTCGGCATTGAAGCCACACTCGCAATACAGACAGTCGAAAGAACATACCTTGCCGTCGGAAGGCATGAGGTTGATGCCCAACGATACTCCTAAACGACGGGAGTTGACGGGACCAAATATAGGTGACGGATAAATAATTGTTGACATAATAATAACGAATTTCTTAATGTTGTAATACCTATTCTGAAATCTGGCTGCAAAATTACGAAAAAAATACGAGACACGCATCATAATAAAAAGTCTTTTTCTGCGTTTTATGAATAATGAAACGTTTCTTTCTAATATTCACGATAATGACAGTCGCCGCCATACAGGCTGTGGCTCAAAGTTTTACGCTCCGGGGAAGAGTGACCGACCAGGACATGAACCCCGTGGAACTGGCTACTGTGTCGGTAGCCAAGCAAGGCAAGATAGCCTTCACATCACTCAAGGGAGAATTCTCCATGCAACTCATGTCGGCAGACAGTGTGGTGGTGAAGTTCTCGATGATAGGCTATAAGACAAAGACCCGTGTGCTGCGACGTCCAAGGGGAAAACAGACCCTGCAGATAGTGCTGCATACCGAAGATAATATGATAGACGAGGTGCAGGTGACTGGCGAGAAGATTCAGACCAGTCAGACCCAGGAACTGAAGACCAAAGATGCCAAGATGGCACCTTCTGCCAGTGGCAATGCTGTGGAGAACCTCATCCAGCAACAGGCAGGTGTGAGCACCCACAGCGAACTGTCATCACAATACAATGTGCGAGGCGGTGCCTTCGACGAGAACTCTGTATATATTAATAATGTGGAAGTATTCCGTCCGTTCCTGGTACGAAGCGGACAGCAAGAGGGTCTTTCGGTCATCAACCCCTATATGGTAGACAAGATAGGCTTCTCTACAGGAGCTATGCTGCCAAATATGGAGACAAGATGAGCTCGGCCCTCGATATCACCTACAAGACCCTGAAGCCCAAGGCAGGCAAGAAACAGATTGTAGAAGGAAGTCTGGCTGCCAGTATGCTGGGCGCTGATGCCTATATAGGATTGGGAACCAAGAAACTGTCGTGGCTCAACAGCGTGAGATACAAGACCAACTCATACCTGCTCGGATCGATGGAAACCAAGGGTGAGTACAAGCCCAAATACCTCGACTACCAGACCTATCTGAGTTATACTCCCAACAAGAGATGGAAACTCGACCTCATAGGCTACATATCCGACAACCATTACGACTTTGAGCCCGAAAACAGAGAGACCACCTTTGGAACGATGGAGAATGTGAAGAGTTTCAAGGTGTATTTTGACGGACACGAGAAAGACCGCTTCATCACCTACTTCGGAACTCTTGGCATCACGCGCAACTTCGGTACGAAGACCAACCTGTCGCTGATAGGAAGTGCCTTCTATACCAAGGAACAGGAGAAATACGACATTCAGAGCCAGTACTGGCTCGACCAGACCGAGACGAGTGAGAACCTGGGTGTTGGCACCTACTTTGAGCATGCACGCAACTATCTGACAGCCCGTGTACTGAGTACCAAGCTGATGTTCAGACACAAGGCGCAGCACCACGAGATGGAAGCTGCCTTCACCTATAAGAAAGAACACATATCGGAGAACTCTGTGGAATACGAAATGCGCGACAGCGCCGGCTACAGCGTGCCACATACAGGAAAAGACCTGATGATGATCTACTCGCTCAAAGCCCGCAACACCCTCGACGCCCACCGCATAGAGGCATATCTGCAAGACACCTACCGCTTTGCCAGCAAGGGAGGACATACGCATTTCACCCTCAACTATGGTGTACGCCTGAGCCAATGGAGCTTTAACAAGGAAACCATCCTCAGTCCACGCATCTCGCTGGGCATCATTCCAGCCTATAGCGAGAACACCACCATCCGTCTGGCAGCAGGTCTATACTATCAGGCACCATTCTTCAAGGAACTGAGAGACACCTCTACCGTCAACGGAATGACCATCGCCTCACTCAACCAGAAGATAAAGAGCCAGCGAAGCATCCACTTCATAGCAGGCTACGACTACCGGTTCCGCATGGCCAACCAGCGATTCAAGTTCTCGGCAGAAGCCTACTACAAGGCATTGAGCAATCTGGTGCCCTATTCTGTCAACAACGTGAAGGTGACCTACTACGGCAACAATGAGGCAAGCGGACATGCAGCCGGACTCGACCTCAAACTCTACGGCGAGTTCGTGCCAGGCACCGACTCTTGGATCAGCCTTTCCATCATGAATACCAAGATGAAGTTGGGCGGCAAGTCCATCCCATTGCCTACCGACCAGCGGTACGCCATGAACCTCTTCTTCACCGACTACTTCCCCGGAAGTGACCGATGGCGCATGTCACTCAAGTTGGCCTTCGCGACGGACTGCCTTTCTCGGCTCCTCACCGCGAACTGGAGACCAACACCTTCAGGGCCACCTCATACCGAAGAGCAGACATCGGTATGAGCTACCTGCTCTACGACAACACCAAGCGAACAAAGAAATCGTTCCTCAAAGATATATGGCTGGGTGTAGACTGTCTCAACCTCTTCGGAATCGACAATGTGAACAGCTACTACTGGGTGACAGATGTGACCAATCAGCAGTATGCCGTGCCCAACTATCTGACAGGAAGACAGATAAATGGACGTATTTTAATAGAATTCTAAATATTTAACCGTAGATAGCGTGCTATCTGCGGTTTTTTCGTATCTTTGCCACCGATTTGTGCGCATCTGTCGCCTACATCCACTATAAAAGAAAAGAAAACTATACATAATAATTAATTATGAGCAAACAAATAGAAAAGATTAAGGAGCTGATCGCCAAGCGCGAACAGGCTCGTCTTGGCGGTGGCGAGAAAGCCATCGAGAAGCAGCATGCACGTGGCAAATATACAGCTCGTGAGCGTATCGAAATGCTGGTAGATGCCGGCAGCTTCGAGGAGTATGACATGTTCAAGTTGCACCGCTGCACTAACTTCGGTATGGAGAAGAAGCAGTATCTTGGCGACGGTGTGGTTGCTGGTAGTGCTACTATCGCTGGCCGCCTGGTATATGTATATGCTCAGGACTTCACCGTAAATGGTGGTTCGCTTTCTGAGACTATGGCACAGAAGATATGCAAGGTGATGGATATGGCGATGACCATGGGTGCACCTGTTATCTGTATGAACGACTCAGGTGGTGCACGTATTCAGGAAGGTATCTGCGCACTCGCCGGCTATGGCGAGATCTTCGAGCGCAACATCCTTGCTTCAGGTGTTATCCCACAGATCTCAGCTATCATGGGTCCTTGCGCCGGTGGTGCCGTTTACTCTCCAGCTTTGACCGACTTCATCATCATGAAGGAGCAGACTTCTTACATGTTCCTGACTGGTCCTAAGGTTGTCAAGACCGTAACTGGTGAGGATATCGATGCAGAGCACCTCGGTGGTGCTTCGGTTCACGCTACCAAGAGTGGTGTAACCCACTTCGCTGCCAAGACAGAGGAAGAGGCTATCGAAATGATCAAGAGCCTGCTCTCTTACATCCCAAGCAACAACACAGAGGAGGCTCCACGTGTAGAGTGCACCGACCCTATCGACCGCATGGACGATTCTCTGAACGAGATTATCCCAGAGGATCCTAACCAGGCATACGATATGTATAAGGTGATTGGCGCTGTGACCGACAACGGCGAGTTCTTCGAGGTTCAGCCTAAGTTTGCCAAGAACATCATTACTGGTTTCGCCCGCTTCAATGGTCAGAGTGTAGGTATCGTTGCCAACCAGCCATCAGCATACGCTGGCGTACTCGATGTGAATGCCAGCCGTAAGGCAGCCCGCTTCGTACGTTTCTGCGATGCTTTCAATATCCCTATCGTATCTCTCGTTGACGTACCAGGATTCTTGCCAGGTACAGGTCAGGAGTACAACGCTGTCATCCTCCACGGTGCACAGTTGCTCTACGCTTACGGCGAGGCTACCGTGCCAAAGATTACTATCACATTGCGTAAGAGCTATGGTGGTAGCCACATCGTGATGGGTTGCAAGCAGTTGCGTGCCGACTTGAACTTCGCTTGGCCATCTTCAGAGATTGCTGTAATGGGTGCCAGCGGTGCCGTTGCCGTTCTCTGTGGTAAGGAAGCTAAGGCTAAGAAGGAAGCCGGCGAGGACGTGAAGGCATTCCTGGCAGAGAAGGAGCAGGAGTATACTGACAAGTTTGCTAATCCTTATCAGGCAGCTCAGTATGGCTACATCGATGACGTCATCGAGCCACGCAACACCCGTTTCCGCATCTGCCGCGGTTTGGCTCAGCTCGCTACCAAGCGTCAGAACCTGCCAGCCAAGAAGCATGGTTGTATGCCAATGTAATGAGATGATGTTTAATGTTTAGTGCTTAATGTCTACTTTGTGTACATTTAGCACTAACAATTAAACATTAAACATTAATAATTAAACATTATATTAAATGGACAAAAATATTTATGCTGCCATTGCCATGGCACTCTACGAGTATCAGGGCAATAACGTACACGACAAGGAGCCGGGCATCATCACCATACAGCCACGACAGACTATGTGGAATGCCAAGTTCCTGAGTTTAACAGCTAAACCATAAAGTAACAGAAATGAAAGAGTTTAAATATACAATCGACGGAAAAGAGTATAAGGTTCAGATTGACGCTGTAGAGGGAAACATCGCAAGCGTGAACGTGAACGGCGAAGCTTACAAGGTGGAAATGGAACAGGAAGCTGAGCCTGAGAAGAAGAAAGTAGTGCTCGGTCAGCCAGCCGCATCGGATGATGCAGAGGCTACTCCTGCTGCCAACGTAAATACCGCCAATGCCGTAAAGGCTCCTCTGCCAGGTACCATCACCAGCATCGAGGTGACTGTTGGTCAGGAAGTAAAAGCTGGTGATACTGTTGTCGTTCTCGAGGCGATGAAGATGCAGAACAACATCGAGGCTGAGAAGGACGGCAAGGTAACCGCTATCTGCGTGAAACCAGGTCAGGCTGTTCTCGAAGAGGATGCCTCGTAGTTATCGAGTAATTCCAAGAAACATAGAATTATACATTCTAAAGACTAAGAAGCTAAAAGCTTTTCATCATAAACGGGCAGACTCATGGTTCTGCCCGTTTTTCTGTTTTTTTATCATTTTTTTCAAAGAAAAGGGTCCGTTTTTGAGAATTTTATTATACTTTTGCATTGAAAAAGTAAAAAATAAAAAACTATGAACCCATTATACCTACTTCAATTTGCATGTTTAATCTTCATGCTCATCAACGCTTTCATCTTGGCTATGACCCATCTTCACGTGAGTTGGAAGAACAAGCGATTCGAGCGTTCGCGTGGAATGATATTAATCGCCATGATAGGCTTGGCATTGCAATATTTCATGCAGATGTTTTTCGGATTCAGGCGACAGACGCCAACTTGGGTGCTATAATCAACATCCTGATCTATACCCCCTGCTTCACCCTCATCTCCATGGGTATCTATAACATAGAGGCAACCCATGCCAACAGAAGGAAGTTCCACTTTGTATGCTCAGTCATCTATATCGCCATTATCGCCATCTTTGCCCTAAGTTCCTACCTCAATCAGGGTCTGTACATCGGCAAGTGGCTCTACGTCATGCTGGCACTCTATTTCGGAAATGTGGTGTACTGCATTTATATGATTGTGCAGGAAATGATCAAGCGCAAGAACATGCTCGAAACAATGGCGGCATCCGATATGCTCCCCTATGTGAGATATGCCCGTTCCAGCGTGGTCATCCTGTTTTTGGCTGCCATCATCATGCCTTTCGCTATCCTCTCCAACACATTGTTGTTCATCGCAGGACCTTTTGGCCTGCTCGCCCTTCTCTTCTTCAACCTCAGCTTTGTGGCACTCGGCAGCAGCTACACTCCTACCGAAGAACTGTTGGACAAGGAAGAAGAAGAACAGGAAGAAGCCATCAAGGCGAACGCAAAGAGGAAAAAAGCAAAGTCAGAAAAAAAGACAGAAGAGTCCAATGACAACGAGATGGATGATATCGACAATACGCCCCAATTGCCAG
>ENA-OQER01000954-OQER01000954.1-human-gut-metagenome-genome-assembly--contig:-NODE-954-length-15061-cov-9.350944_pt1 | contig 15061 bp, 17 predicted proteins | sample MGYA00242797_ERZ504639 | MGnify/ENA primary metagenome ERZ504639 (study PRJEB26092, sample SAMD00036306) | human gut metagenome | host: Homo sapiens | study: EMG produced TPA metagenomics assembly of...
ATGCCAGCAACTGTGGTTCACCTCACTGACGGCAGGGCCGTGGTGGCATCGACAAGATAGTGATGCTGATAGCCTGATCGTGTTCCGCATCGGTTGGTGGGCGACGATATACTGTCAGCAGATATTGCTCGGAATGCTCACTATATTCGGTCCAATACAATGGGCATTTTCGTTGCTGCCCAAGTGGGAAGGAGCGTGGGCGAAGTGGCTAACCCGTTATTTGACAGTTCATTTCTACGGAGCCATGCTCTACTTCGTCGGTTTCTACGTCCTGTTGCTGTTTGATATTGTGCTCTGCATACAGGTAGAGAACCTGACGGCCATCACCGCCAGTGAGCAGACGATGGCAGCCTATCTGCAAAACTCGTTCTTCTCGGCAGGCTATCTGATGGCAGCGAGCATCGTGCGTTGAAATGCCTGAACCTCGTGCCCGACCTTGCGGCATGGATGATACCAGAGGGCGACACCGCCTTCTCAACCCGAAACTTCGGCGAGGGCGTGGCACAACAAGCCAAGATGACGGCTACGGGAACCATGGCGACCGTGATGAGATAACATGTGAGTGTGCGGTGAGTCACCGCACCTCCTATTGAAACAAATAAAAGTAACCATCAAGAAAAATGAAAGCAAAAAATGAAATTGAGCGTTGGCTCAAAGATGAGAAATTCATGGCGTTGCCAACAAGCGTGCAAAGGAAGAGTTTTTCAATTCCGAAAACAACTACATCGACCACAGTATGAGGAGATGGCAGAAGGCTTTGAGGATAACGACGAGTATGTAGTGCCTATGGTAGATTACCTGAGTTATCGCTTGCATCGTGCCAAAATCTACAGAAATCGACGGAGACGTGAACGTGACATCTGGTGGGTGTGGATCCAACTGAAATACGAAGGCATCTACGTAGAGGCTTGCATCAAGTATTACGCCAAACTGGTGGAAGAAGTTGAGAAGGACATATACACCATCCTGCACCGTGAATATGTGAGAATGAAGAGAAATCAGACCTCAAACAAGCAGTAACGTATGGTAATCAAGAACTTAGAAAACAAAATCAAGCTGGTGGGCATCATCTGCTCTGCGTTCCTCATGGGCTGCATCATCATCTCGGTGTCGAGCATCTGGACGGCGCGCTGCATGGTGACGGACGCGCAGCAAAAGGTGTATGTATTGGACGGCAACGTGCCCATACTGGTGAACCGCACCACGATGGAGGAAACGCTGGATGTGGAGGCAAAGAGCCATATCGAGATGTTCCACCATTACTTCTTTACGCTTGCTCCCGATGACAAGTACATCCGCTATTCGATGGAGAAGGCGATGTATTTGGTCGATGAAACTGGTTTGGCGCAGTACAATACGCTGAAGGAAAAGGGCTTTTACAACAATATCATGGGTACGAGTGCCGTGTTCAGCATCTTTTGCGACAGCATCAAGTTCAACAAGGAGAAGATGGAGTTCACCTACTACGGTAGGCAAAGGATAGAGCGAAGGAGCAATATTCTGATGCGTGAATTGGTGACGGCGGGACAGGTGAAGCGCGTGCCGAGGACGGAGAACAATCCTCATGGACTGCTCATCACGAACTGGAGAACCTTGCTCAACAAGGATATTGAGCAGAAGTCGAAGTCAAACTTCTAATATCCTAGCGGTATGAGTGTAAAAGGAATCAGACGGATGCTTGTGGGCGAGGATATGCCCGACAAGAACGACCCCAAGTACAAGAAGCGGTATGAGAAGGAGGTGGCGGCAGGGCGCAAGTTTGCCAAGACCGCGAGGATAGACCGTGCGGCGGCTAAGGTGCAAGCTTTGCCAATGCCCACAAGACGCTGTTTCTCGTCATCGTCTTCGGCTTTGTCGCCACGTGCTTCGGCATCAACATCTACAGGATGGTGCGGTATTACGGTCATCGGACGGAGCTGCAAGTGCCATCGAGCGGCAGGAAGGGCGCATGAAGCAGATGATGAATGCAGCCCATTGCATCACTCCTCCCGTGACGCATCGAACCAACGAGGAGAATCGAGACAAGTCAGTAACATCAAAATCAGACAGCGATGAGAATAACAGATAAGATAAACTTCCGTCAGCCGAAGTACATGCTGCCAGCCATCGTGTACATCCCGTTGATTGCCACAGGCTATTTTGTCTTTGACATGTTCAATACGGAGGTGGCGGAAACGCAGGACAAGAACCTGCAGACCACCGAGTTTCTGAACCCCAACCTGCCCGGAGCGCAGATTAAGAATGGTGACGGCATCGGTGGCAAGTATGAGAACATGGCGAAGTCGTATGGTCGCATAGCAGACTATTCGGCTGTTGATAACATTGAGCGTGACAACGAAGAAGAGAAAGAAGCGTATGAATCCAAGTACACAGAAGAAGACCTTGCGGAACTCGTCCGTCAGGCAGAAGAGAAGGACGATGCAGCCGAAGTGGCCGATGCCAAGGCGCGAGAAGCGGAAGCACTCGAAGCACTCAACAAGGCACTCGCCGAAGCGAGGCTGAGAGGACAGGCGGCAGTTGCCCCCGTGGCCCAGGATACCACACAGGCTGGGCCTCCCAAGGAGCAGATTGAGGTGAAAGGTCAGATTGCCGAGGACAGCAAGGCGGTGAAGGCACTGGACGAGGAGGACAAGGCACAGGAGGTGGTGAAGAAGGTGAAGGTGACTTCGGACTATTTCAACACCCTGACGCAGAACGAGCATGAGCCAAAGCTCATCAAGGCCATCATTGACGAGGACGTGAAGGCTACGGACGGGTCGAGGGTGCGGCTGAGACTGTTGGACGATATTGAGATTGGTGAGACCGTGGTGAAGAAAGGGTCGTACCTCTATGCCACCATGAGCGGTTTCGGTTCGCAGCGAGTGAAGGGTAGCATCAACTCCATCCTTGTGGATGACGAGCTGATAAAGGTTTCGCTTTCGCTTTATGACACGGACGGACTGGAGGGACTGTATGTCCCCGGCAGCCAGTTCCGTGAGACCACGAAAGATGTGGCGAGCGGTGCTATGCAGAGCAACATGAACATCGACCAGAGTGGAGCGAACAACAGTTTCTCGCAATGGGGAATGCAAGCCGTGACCAATGCCTACCAGAAGACAAGCAATGCCATCAGCAAGGCTATCAAGAAGAACAAAGTGAAGCTGAAGTATGGGACGTTTGTTTACCTTGTAAATGGGAAAGAGAAAAGGAAATAGACACTGCCCGACAACGGAATTGTCGGGAACGGTGGCTCATAGAGTATAAACATCAAAAAATCAACTAATATGAATTGTTTTCAGAAAATGAATGTCTGTGCATTGCTTTCGCTGAGCGTGCTTTCAGCCAAGGCGCAGACCACCTACATGGAGATGGAGCAGCTGACGGTCAACGACCAAGTGACCACCGTCATCACCGCCTCCGAACCCATCCGCTTTGTCGATATATCCACAGACAAGGTGGTGGGCGACCAACCCATCAACAACACCATCCGCCTGAAGCCGAAGGACAACGTGTATGCCGACGGTGAGGTGTTGGCGATAGTGACAATCGTGACGGAACGCTACCGCACGCAGTATGCACTGCTCTATACCACGAGGATGCAGGAGGCAGTAACCGATAAGGAAATAGAATGCTCGGAGCGCAATGCCTACAACAATCCCGCTGTAAGCCTGTCCACTGCCGACATGACCAAGTATGCACGTCAGATATGGTCATCGTCTGCCAAATACCGCAACGTGGCGACGAAGATGCACCGCATGGTAATGCGCCTGAACAACATCTACAGCGTGGGCGAATATTTCTTCATCGACTTCTCCGTGGAGAACAAGACCAACATCCGCTTCGACATCGACGAGATGCGCATCAAACTATCGGACAAGAAGCAGAGCAAGGCTACCAATGCGCAGATAGTGGAACTGACCCCATCTCTTGTGTTGGACGATGCGAAGACCTTCAAGTATGGCTATCGCAACGTGATTGTGGTGAAGAAGATGACCTTCCCCAACGACAAGGTGCTGACCATCGAGCTGTCGGAAAAACAGATAAGTGGACGCACCATCTCGCTCAGCATCGACTATGAGGATGTGCTGTCTGCCGATTCGTTTAACCATATACTGTTGGAGGAGGAATAATGAGAATTAGGAATGAGGAATTAGGAGTGAGGAATTGGCTTGTGCATACCTTACTCGTTGTCATCTGTTTTATGGCAAGCATGACTCCGGCAATGGCGCAGCAGAATAGCGACCGCATATCCTTGGGGTTCGGATGCCTGTATGAGCGAGGACTGGACGTGACGCTGTCCTACGAGTATGAGACGAAGTACCACAATGCGTGGGAGTATTTTGCAAACGGATATATCAAGTGGAACGAGTGCGCATCGTGCGGTCATGTCTGTCCTGAGAGTTTTTGGAACAACTACCGCAGTTATGGTTTCGGCTTTGCTATAAGCCCTGTGTGGCGAAGAGGAACGCAACCACCATGGCGAACATGCGCATAGGAGCATCGGCAGGTAGCGATACTGACAGGTTCTTGGGTGGCATCCACCTCGGCTATGAGCAAAACTATACACTCAGACACGGCTGGAAGCTCTTCTGGCAGGTGAAGACCGATGTGATGATCAAGGTGAAGACCTGTTCAGAACGGGTATTGTCCTGGGTGTGAAACTTCCTGTAAAATGACTATGCGTATGAAGAAACTGTTTTCAATCTTGGCAGTTGCGGCAACGGTGTTGCTGACTGCCTGTGACGAGCATCAGGACTTTCCCGACACAGCATGAAGGTCACCCATATCTTGACCACTGACGGCAAGGTGATGCCCTACGAAACCTACGAGCAATCGTGCAAGCAAGCCATTGCAGTGGTGTTCAACGTCAATCAGAGGGAAGAAATGGAGGGAAACGGATATGCCGTCTATCTGTGGGACATCGCTCCCGAAGCCTTTGCTGACAGTATCGGTGTGGAACAGGACACATCCTGTGACCTCACCGCCTACGACGGCAACAAGAACACTTTTGCCCTTTATGGCACGACCGATGTGAAGTCGCCTTTGGCTGAGCGTGTCTTCGACATGTGGCGTTACGGGCAAAGTGCCTATATCCCCAGTGTGGCACAGATGCGTCTGCTCTATCATGCCAAGGACATCATCAACCCATACATCCTGAAATGCGGCGGCACACCTATCCCCGATGAGGATGATGACTGTTGGTATTGGACTTCAACGGAGGTAGAAGGACAAGCGACCGCCAAGGCATGGCTTTACTCACTGGGAAGCGGTGCCATACAGGAGACTCCCAAGTGGCAGCCGCATAAGGCGAGACCCATCATCACGATTATGGATTAGCCCATATACAGACATCGAGTATCACCCGTATCATCATCAAAGTACAACAATTAAAAAAGAAAAAGCATGAAAAAGAATTTGTTTCTAATGTTGGGACTTGGAGCCATGCTCCTCACGTCCTGTGACCAAGACATCGTCAATGAGATTTACCTGCCCGGTGGCGGAGGTTCTGTGGTCGTGACCGACAGCACATCAACCAAGCAGCTTCAGGTATTCACCAATCTGGAGATGCTGCAACCTGCCGTTTCCACACGAGCCGTTGACAACCAGTGGGAACTCAATGATATGATTGGCATCTCTTCCACAGGATGATCAACAATATGAAGTTCACCCGAAGCGGCGGCACGAATCAGTTTGTGTCAGCCAACAAGGTGTTTTTCACGGACACAGACACTCACACCTTCAATGCCTACTATCCCTATACGGCAAATCCTACCAACGACCTCATAGAGTTCCAAGTGCCGGAGGCAGCTGTACAGAGTGAGCAGAAGGTCAATGATTTTCTGTTTGCCAGTGGAGCGGCATCATACGCCAATCCGAGCCTTACATTGAACTTCACCCATCAGATGGTGCGTGTCATCATCAAGGTCTATACCTCACCAGAATACGGTTTCACCACCAATGATTTTGCAGGAAGCCTACTCACGTTCGTCGGTTATTTTGACAGCGGTACTTTCAACATCAAGACCGGAAAGGTAGAATGCAGTGACGAGTCGGTGACGACCTATTATTTCGGCGACCCACAAAGTGACCACATGGAATATACGCTTTATGTTCCTGCACAGGTTATGCCAGACATGACATTGCAACTCAGCAATGGGGAGAACTTCGTATTCCTCACAAACGACACGTGGAAAGCGGGTCATTCCTACAGCTATTCATTGAAGCCTGTACGCAACACCTTGGAGGTCATATCTGCAACTATTTCTCCGTGGACAGTAGAGTCTGAGAAGACCATCAACGGCTACGAATAAAACTCATAAGAGGATTGGAGGGTGTCCACCGTGGCATCCTTCATCTTTTCTCATTATCACCCAACATCATCGTAAAGTAAATGGAAGAAAGCAAAGAGTTACAGGGTTTTTACAAGATATTCAGGGCGGTGATTTATGTCTCCATCCTGATGGAGTTCTTCGCCTACGCACTGGAGCCGGAGCAGTTGGACTTCTTGGGCGGCGTAGTGACGGATATCCACACTCGCATCAAGCGGTGGATGATTTACCATGACGGCAACCTCGTGTATAGCAAGGTGGCTACGTTCCTGCTGATATGTATCACCTGTGTGGGAACGCGCAACAAGAAGCATCTGGAGTTTGACGCTCGCAGGCAGGTGCTCTATCCGCTGCTGTCGGGAGTGCTGCTGATTGTGCAGTCCGTATGGCTGTTCGGTCATTCGATAATGCCCTGTTTCTATACCCTCCGTTTGAACACTTGGCTCTATATGCTCACTTCCATCGTTGGTGTCGTATTGGTGCATATCGCCCTCGACAATATCTCTAAGTTCCTGAAGGAAGGGCTGCTGAAAGACCGCTTCAACTTCGAGAATGAGAGCTTTGAGCAATGCAGGGAGTTGCAGGAGAACAAGTACAGCGTGAACATCCCTATGCGCTATTATTACAAGGGCAAGTTCCGCAAGGGATGGGTGAACATCGTCAATCCGTTCCGTGGCACATGGGTTGTGGGTACTCCTGGTTCTGGTAAGACCTTCTCCATCATCGAGCCGTTTATCAGGCAGCACAGCGAGAAGGGCTTTGCCATGGTGGTGTACGACTATAAGTTTCCCACTCTCGCCACCAAACTCTACTATCATTACTTGAAGAACAAGAATGCCAAGGACAGCAAGATGCCCCATGGCATGAAGTTCAACATCATCAACTTTGTGGATGTGGAGTATTCGCGCCGTGTGAACCCCATCCAGTTGAAGTACATCAACAACCTTGCCGCAGCGAGCGAGACCGCCGAGACCCTGCTTGAATCCCTGCAAAAAGGCAAGAAGGAAGGCGGCGGTGGCAGCGACCAGTTCTTCCAGACCTCTGCCGTCAACTTCCTTGCCGCCTGCATCTATTTCTTCTGCAACTACGGCAAGGAGCCCTACGACAAGGACGGAAAGATGCTGATTGCCGAGCGGCGTGAAGACCCAAAGACGAAAAGGCTGATACCCACAGGACGGGTGTTCGACCATTCGGGCGCGGAGGTGCAGCCCGCTTATTGGTTGGGCAAGTACAGCGACATGCCACATATCCTATCGTTCCTCAATGAGAGTTATCAGACCATCTTCGAGGTACTTCAGACCGACAACGAGGTAGCCCCCTTGCTTGGCCCGTTCCAGACTGCCTTTGCCAACAAAGCCATGGAGCAGTTGGAAGGTATGATTGGCACGCTACGTGTCTATACCTCCCGTCTCGCCACCAAGGAATCTTACTGGATATTCCACAAGGACGGCGATGACTTCGACCTGAAGGTCAGTGACCCGAAGAATCCAAGTTATCTGCTCATTGCCAACGACCCCGAGATGGAGAGCATCATCGGTGCACTGAATGCCTTGATTCTCAACCGCCTTGTAACGAGGGTGAATACAGGACAGGGCAAGAACGTTCCTGTCAGCATCATCGTCGATGAGTTGCCGACCTTGTATTTCCACAAGATAGACCGACTGATAGGCACAGCCCGAAGCAACAAGGTGAGCGTGCACTTGGCTTTCAGGAACTTCCGCAGTTGGAAGCCGATTATGGCAAGGTGGGTATGCAGAAAATCATCACCACCGTGGGCAATGTGGTGAGCGGTTCGGCAAGAGCCAAGGAAACCCTCGAATGGCTGTCGAGTGACATCTTCGGTAAAGTAGTGCAACTCAAAAAGGGCGTGACCATCGACCGTGACAAGACCTCCATCAACCTCAATGAGAATATGGACAGCCTGGTGCCTGCAAGCAAAATCTCCGATATGCCCACAGGTTGGATATGTGGACAGACCGCCCGTGACTTCGTAGTCACCAAGACCGGGATGAACGGAAGCATGAACATCCAGGAGAGCGAGGAGTTCAAGACATCCAAGTTCTACTGCAAGACCGACTTCGATATGACGGAAATAAAGAAGGAGGAATCGGAGTATGTCCCTCTCCCTAAGTTCTATAAGTTCAAGTCGAAAGAAGAGCGAGAGCGCATCCTCTACAAGAACTTCGTTCAGGTTGGGGAGGACGTGAAAGCCATGATTAAAGAGATTCAGCAGTTCCGCACTATGATGTAGTGATATTGATTAGAGTGCGGTGAGACATCGCACCTCCTATATAAAATAATGTAATGAGAAGATACATCATCGTACTATTGAGCATGTTGGCCATCTGTAGCGTGCCTGTCAAAGCCAAACCATTGACAGGGCACTGTTTGAACGGATGGTAGCCATTACCAAACACTTCGAGGGTTGGCACGACCCAAAGACCACACCGGGCTATGTGGCTATGGTCACCAGCTACAGAAGGGAGAGCGTTTCCCGAAAACACTGACACGTCAGCGTGCAGATTTGCTGTTACGGACAGACCTCCTCCGGCACCTGCGCCTATATGCCGTTATGGCAGGGATGCTTATCTGCTTGCCACCCTCTCGTACCAGATTGGACCAGCCAAGTTGTTAGGCAATGGACGATACCCGAAAGCGTCCCTGCTCACCCGATTGGAACGTGGCGACAGGGACATCCTGCCACTCTATCTGAGCTATTGCAAATGGAGGGGAAAAGCAGTGGCATCCATTAGGAAACGGAGGTGGGTGGAATATCAGCTGTTGTATGCCGAGCGGTGAGGCACCATCCCTCCTATACCTGTTTGTCTGTCACTTATATTATATATAAAGGTAATAATTGCAATTTCAATGTTAAAGTCAGAGCATTATGGCATCCATCAAATTAAAGTTCAGAACATCATCTGTTCAAGAGAAAGAGGGTCGCCTGTATTATCAGGTGATACACAATCGTGTGGCACGTCAGATCCATACAGAGTACAGAATCTATTCCTCAGAGTGGGATGCGGACCATTCAAACATCATTTTGCCAACTTCCGTCACTCCACAACGTCAAGCCTATCTTCTTTCCTTGAAAGATACATTGGATGCTGACAGGAAGAAACTGCTGTTGGTCATTGCACGGTTGGACAAGGAAGGGCAGTCATATACAGCAGACACCGTCGTTGACAACTTCCATGAGGGAAAAGAATTACATGGCATTATCGGCTATACGCTGGAGTTGAACGAAAAACTGAGACGCATCGGCAAGAAGCGGATGGTAGCAAGGTACAAAACCACCCTCAACAGCCTCCAGCGTTACCTGAAAGGAGGCGATGTGCCATTGGAGGAAGTCGATGGGACAACGATACAAGGCTATGAACAGTGGCTGAAAGACAGCGGACTGTGCCGCAACACCACCTCTTTCTACATCCGCAACCTGCGCACCATCTACAATCATGCCGTAGATGACGGACTGGTCATCTCTTCCTCACCGTTCAAGCATGTATATACCGGCATCGACAAGACCGTCAAGCGGGCACTCCCCTTGGAAATCATCAAGCAACTGAAAGAGCTGGACTTGAGTCTGAACCCCCGTTTGGAGCTTGCAAGGGATATGTTCCTGTTCAGTTTCTATACCCGTGGGATGTCGTTCATCGATATGGCACAACTTACACCAAGCAATCTGCATGGCAGTACGCTCATTTACCGCCGTCAGAAGACCTCACAACAGTTGCACATCAAATGGGAACCTGCCATGCAGGAGATAGTGGCGAAGTACAAAACAGATGATTCTCCCTACCTGCTCCCTATAGCAAAAGGAGAGGGAGCCATATTCTGGAGACAGTACAAGAATGCCTATAGCCGTATCACCAAGCAGTTGAAGAAAATCGGAGAATGATAGGCCTGTCCGTACCCCTGACCACCTACGTAGCCCGCCACTCCTGGGCAAGCATTAGCCAAGAGCAAGAACGTGCCCGTATCTACTATCAGCGAGGCATTGGGGCATGACTCCGAGAAAACCACACAGATATACCTCTCCTCATTGGACACCTCTGTCGTTGACAACGCCAACAATCTCATCATCAATTCTCTTTAGGAGGTGCAGCGTCTCACTGCACCTTTATTTCAATATTTATAACTATTGTATTGCGGTGTGATACCGCAACTATAATAAAAAAGTCGGGGATTGTTGAGCAAAAAGGTGTTTCTCTCTTTAAGAGAAACTCTTCGGGATGCAAAAATATGAAAATAACTCCAATTCACCAAATTATATAGCGACTTTTTTACAAAAATGCTAAAATTTGTTGATTTCCGTCAAGCAATTGTTGAGCAAATATGTCTTTTACGATAAAATGATACCTCAATATCAACTGTTTAGCAAAACGATATTTCTCTTAAAGAGAGAAACATCTTTTGCATACCTTTTCCGACCGAATTTTTATGTCGTAAAGAGGGGCTTTGCAGGGGGTGGACTCAGAAAGATGAGAATAGATGACTATTGTAGTTGAAACACATAGAAAGTTGCTGATATACAGACCGATACGCATATCGGGATGAACCATGAGTACGTTCTTTTCTCAAAAAACACATGTCAAAACAGTATGGTGAATGTATTGGACAAGGATAAGATACTGTGGTATGTCATGCGGGCCTACAAGAACGAGAATACTGCCGAAGATCGGCTCTCTAATGAAACGTATGGCTTAGAGTATTTCATACCCAAGCAGAAAGTCCTTCGCACTGTCAAGGGCAAGAAAGTCTTTTTCATGGTACCCGTCATCCATAGTCTGGTGTTTGTGCATGCAAGTCATCAGAAGATTGTTGATTTCAAACACAATTATTATTACGACCTACAGTTTGTCACATGGAAAAGTGGCGGAGAACTTGTCTATCTGACTGTACCTGATGAAGACATGACCAACTTCATCAAGGTGTGCAAGCAGGCAGATGAAGAGGTACACTTCTACAAAATCAGCGAAATCAACAAGGAAAAAGATAAAATCAACATTGAAAAAGGTAAAAGAGTAAGGGTACATGGCGGACCGTTCGACCAGGTGGAGGGCTACTTCATAAAAGTGGCAAAAAGAGAGGTCGGCAGCTTGTCGTCATTATTCCCGACCTACTGGCGGTTTCAGCTGAGGTGAAGCCGGAATATATTCAAATCATAGACTGAGATTATGGAAACACGAATTACCCCCCCGAATTGATTGATACAGAGGGATTAGTACAGGACAGACCGACACAAACGGCCTATTAAAGTTAGATAGAGAATGAGTTTAATTTGGATTGTCAACATCCTGTCGGTATTCTTCCTGTGCGTGTTTTTCGCAGGAATCGTGATACCGCAGATTCTGCTCATCGCCTTCCGCAGGCGACTGTTCGACGAGCCGGACGAGCGGAAGATACATCAGTGTGTAGTGCCTCGCCTTGGCGGTATGGCCTTCAAGCCCGTAGTGTTCTTCTCCTTTGTCCTGCTTTTGGCGGTCAATGTCTCAACCGGACATGATGAGCTGCTTAAGGAAATAGGCGCAGAAGCGTTGCCATTGGCATACGCCTTCTGCGCCATCATCATGTTGTACCTTGTCGGCATTGCCGATGACCTTATCGGTGTGCGCTACCGTGCCAAGTTCTTTATCCAGATAGTCTGCGGCATCATGCTGGTGGCTGGCGGAGTGGAACTGTCCGACCTTCACGGAATGCTGTTCATCCATTCCATGCCGTCGTGGATTAGCATCCCTCTCACCGTTTTCGTTACGGTTTTCATCATCAATGCCATCAACCTCATCGACGGCATCGACGGACTGGCCTCTGGGCTGTGCAGCATTGCCTTCCTGTTCTACGGGATGACCTTCATCTGGTTCCACCAGTATCTCTATGCCATGCTTGCCTTCGCTACTTTGGGCGTACTCATACCATTTTATTATTACCCTTAATTCCGCAACATAATTGATAATTATTTTTATAAGTTCCTGAGCAACATTTTGTTGCCCAGGTTTTTGCCATGTCAGCGTTTTCACTTACCTTAGTGTTGCGAATCCAAAGACAAAGAAAACCGCAACAGGCATGGCAAAGGTAGCAATAAAATCCGAAAGACTCACTCCTTTTGGAGGCATATTTCCAATCATGGAGCAATTTACCTCCCTTCTCTCCTCTACAATTGACTCAACACTTGGGTTGAGATGCAAACTCTATGGTTATCAATACAGCGAAATCATCCGCTCCCTCCTATGCGTTTACTTCTGCGGCGGTTCTTGCGTTGAGGATGTCACCGCCCACTTAATGAGTCATCTTTCCCTTCACCCCACACTCCGCACCTGTAGCGCCGACACCATCCTTAGGGCAATAAACGAACTGACCCGGGAAAACATCTCATACACGTCTGATGCCGGAAAGTCCTATGATTTCAATACGGCAGACACACTCAACACATTGCTCCTGAATTGCCTGTTGTCCACAGGGCAGTTGAAAGAGGGCGGGGAGTATGACGTTGACTTTGACCACCAGTTCATTGAGGCGGAGAAGTACGATGCAAAGCCCACGTACAAGAAATTTCTTGGTTACAGGTCCGGTGTGGCCGTTATCGGCGACATGATTGTCGGCATAGAGAACAGCGACGGCAACACCAATGTACGCTTTCACCAGAAGGACACGCTAAAGAGGATTTTGGAGAGACTTGAAGAGAAGAAGCTGACAGTCAAACGCTTCAGGGCCGACTGCGGCTCATGCTCTGAAGACATTGTGGATGAGGTCAGGAAGCATTGCAGGACATTCTACATACGCGCCAACGCTGCTGCTCGCTCTATGATGACATCTTCGCGCTCAGAGGGTGGAAGAAGGAAGAGATAAACGGCATCGTGTTTGAGTTGAACTCCATTCTCGTTGAGAAGTGGAAGGGCAAACCGTATCGCCTGGTAATCCAGAGACAGAGACGCATGGGCAGTGGACCGGACCTGTGGGAGGGGGAATATACATACCGCTGCATCCTGACCAACGATTACGAATCATCCATGAGGGACATCGTGGAGTTCTATAACATGCGCGGTGGCAAGGAACGCGTCTTTGATGACATGAACAATGGGTTTGGATGGGACAGACTGCCTAAATCCTTCATGGCGGAAAATACCGTGTTCCTGCTCCTGACGGCACTGATACGCAATTTCTACAAGGCCATCATGCAAAGGATTGAAGTGAAGAAGTTCGGGCTCAAGGAAACCAGCCGTATCAAGACGTTGTCTTCAAATTCATTTCAGTACCTGCCAAGTGGATTAAGACCGCAAGGCAATGTGTGCTGAATATCTACACCGACAACCATGCATATGCAGAAGCCTTCAAAACTTCTTCCGGATGATTTACATCACTTGATGGCCACTGATTGCGTATTGCCTCAAGTCGCTTTATGGGGTAAGGGGATGGTATGCGCATTGAAACGGACGCGAGGACTTAATGGTTATCTTACGAATCAAAAGTCCATTTCTCTTTATGTAGGTAGCACTTCGGGAATGGAGTTGCGGATTTAAGGTTTCCTTAATTCCGCAACACTTTGATTTAACTTTATTTATAAGTTCCTGAGCAACAAAAAGTTGCTCAGGATTTTGCCATGTCAGATTTTTCACTTATCTTAGTGTTGCAAATCAAAACAAGCGTAAATCGTAACAAGACATGGCAAAGGTACAAATAAAATCTGAAAAACTCACACCTTTTGGAGGAATTTTTTCAATCATGGAGCAATTTGACTCCATGCTTTCACCTATTATCGACCAGACACTTGGTCAGAGATGCCGCAGTATCATCGGATACCAGTACAGCGAAATTATTCGTTCTCTGATGAGCGTATACTTCTGTGGCGGTTCATGCGTGGAGGATGTAACATCGCATCTGATGCGTCATCTCTCGTATCATCCGACCTTGCGCACATGCAGCTCTGATACCATCCTCAGAGCCATCAAGGAACTGACACAGGAAAACATCTCATATACTTCCGATAAGGGCAAGACCTATGATTTCAATACTGCAGACAAGCTCAACGCCTTGCTTATAAAAGCCTTGGTTTCCACTGGTGAACTGAATGAGGTGGAAACCTACGATGTTGATTTCGACCATCAGTTCCTTGAAACAGAGAAGTATGATGCAAAACCGACATACAAGAAGTTCCTCGGCTACAGACCTGGCGTATATGTCATCGGTGACATGATTGTCTATGTCGAGAACAGCGATGGCAACACAAATGTGCGCTTTTATCAGGCTGAGACCCACAAGAGATTCTTTGCCCTACTGGAAGCCAACAGCATCCGTGTGAATCGCTTCAGAGCCGACTGTGTTCGTGCTCGAAGGAAATTGTCAGTGAGATAGAGAAGCATTGCACGCACTTCTACATCCGCGCCAACAGATGCAGTTCGCTCTACGATGACTTGTTTTCACTGAGGGGATGGAAGACGGAGGAAATCAACGGCATCCAGTTTGAACTCAATTCCATTCTTGTTGAGAAATGGGAAGGCAAGTGCTATCGTCTTGTCATTCAGAGACAAAAGCGCATGGATGGAGAGCTTGACTTGTGGGAAGGTGAATACACCTACAGATGCATTCTTACCAACGATTATGACTCATCAACAAGAGACATCGTCGAATTTTACAACAAGCGTGGGGGCAAAGAGCGTATATTCGATGATATGAACAACGGATTCGGCTGGAACAGGCTCCCCAAGTCGTTCATGTCAGAGAACACCGTATTCCTTCTGCTTACGGCATTGATACAC
>ENA-OQER01000955-OQER01000955.1-human-gut-metagenome-genome-assembly--contig:-NODE-955-length-15050-cov-4.070428_pt1 | contig 15050 bp, 12 predicted proteins | sample MGYA00242797_ERZ504639 | MGnify/ENA primary metagenome ERZ504639 (study PRJEB26092, sample SAMD00036306) | human gut metagenome | host: Homo sapiens | study: EMG produced TPA metagenomics assembly of...
GACCCTTATGGAGTTATCGGGATGATGAGGACCAGGGCAGATGGGAGCGTTAGGTGTCCTGATGGCTATCGGATTGTTTGAAGTAGATGGCGGCTGTGCGGAAAAGCCTTTTTATGAGATCACGTCTCCACTTTTTGATAAGGTTACTATTCATTTGGACAACCGTTATTATCCCGGCAAGACATTTCAAATTATAACGGTAGGAAACTCGGCTGATAATATGTACATTCAGCGTGCTTCCTTTAATGGAAAAAAGTGGAATAAATGTTGGTTTTATCATGAGGATTTTATTAAAGGAGGTACTTTGGAGTTACAATTAGGAACAACACCCAATAAAAAATGGGGTATAGAAGAATTTCCTCCTTCCTCTGTGTCTTCAGATAAAGATTGAAAATCGGAATGAATCATCTTGTGGTTTCTAACGAAATCAACGGAGCTTGTCATACCTGGACACCGATAAAGAATCTGTGTACACATAAAATAGATGTAAACAGATTCTTTACCAGTGTTTTAATGAAGGGCTGTATGTATTGCAGTTTGAATGCTCTTATCATTTTTATTTGTGATACTAACAGGAGGGATTAGCCGATGAATTGTAATTGTATTACGGTGCAATTTCAAATCGTCCGTGCAGTCTGATATCTGTAGAAGAGGAGCCGATCATTACTTTAAACTTACCCGGTTCCACACGGAAATTCATATTCTTGTCCCATAATCCTAAATCTTGTGGACGCAATCTGAAATGGACCATTTGCTCTTCTCCGGCTTCCAGACTGATACGCTCAAAACCACGTAGGACTTTGGTATAGGTAGTGACGCTGCTGACTTCATCCCGCAAATAAAGTTGTACCACTTCATCTCCTTTTATTTTTCCTGTATTCTTGATTTTACAACTTATATTTATATCTCCTTGTACTCCTTGACGTAATGGCGAGATCTTCAAATCACCATAACTGAAAGTCGTATAGCTTAAACCATGGCCGAAAGGATAGAGTACTCCATAAACAGATGTGAAGAACTTTCATCCGATCCCGGTTTGAAAGGAAAAGCAAAGGGAATCTGTCCTACAGATTTTGGGAAAGTCACGGCAAGCCTTCCTCCCGGATTATAATCTCCGAACAAAGCTTCTGCCACGGCTTGGCCGCAGAATTCCCCAGGGAACCAGGCGTGCAGAATGGCAGGTACATGGGCTGCTGCATAGTTTATGGAAGAAGCGCGTCCGTCGAGCAGCACTAAAACGACCGGTTTTCCGGTTGCACAGACAGCTTTTAAAAGTTCTTCCTCCTTCCGGGAAGATTAAGGCTGGTCCGTGAACGATCTTCTCTGACTGTCAGTTCGTTGCCGCCTAATACCATCACTACCACTTCGGCTTGTTTGGCTGCATGAATGGCTTCCTCCATTAATCGAGCTTCCTCTGTTGTTTTCGGGAAATCAAGAACTTCACTTTCAGGAAAATGAGGATCTATGATATCACATCCTTTTCTATAAATCACTTCTGTATGGGGCAATCGTTCTTTTATGCCTTGGTAAACGGTTTTAATAGGCGCATTGGCAGGGCCGTACCGGCAAATCAATTGAGTCCGTTCATCGGCATTGGGACCGATAACAGCGATAGAACGGAGCGATTTGGATAAAGGAAGCAGATTCATTTCATTTTTTAATAATACAAGTGACTGACGGGCTGCTTCCAATGATACAGCCTGATGTTCCTTGCTATGGACGATTTGTTCCGCTTGTTTACCATTACCCCGATAGGATTGTCAAATAATCCCAGCCAGAATTTGACACGAAGTATCTCGGCTACCCGTTTGTCAAGAGTTTCCTGAGAGATTTTACCGTCGGCAACAGCTTTACGAAGAGGCAAGATAAAATCAGCAGGCGGAGTGAAATGGGTACGGATATTCAGTCCTGCATTGACAGCCTGCGCTATTCCGTCTTCGTATGTATTCGCCACTTTATGTTTACTGGAGATAAATTCCACAGCTTCACTGTCCGATACGACATATCCTTTAAATCCCCATTCCTGACGTAATATTTCAGTCAGGAAATGATAACTTCCCGTAATGGGCTCTCCGTCATAGTCATTATAAGAACTCATCACTCCCAATGCTCCGGCTTCTTGAAATGCCATCCGGAAAGGTTCTATATATAAGGTACGCATTTCTCGTGGAGCTACGTGTGGATCAGTCCGCGTCTTTCCGTCACGCCCACCTACCGGAATGCTATAAACTGCAAAATGCTTTGGAGTAGCCACCAGGTTATGTTTTTGCAGACTGGTAATCATTTGTTTTCCCAGTTCTCCTACTAAATAAGGATCTTCTCCGTATGTTTCCACGCATCTTCCCCAGCGAGGATCTTGGGCGATATCAAGGATAGGAGAATAGATATTGGTATACCCCAGCGCTACAGCTTCTTTGGCTTCCACTTCACCGATACGGGCTATCAGCTCTTTATTCCAAGTAGCGCCCTGTCCGCATTGGGCGGGGAAATAAGTTGCCCGGTCATGACATAATCCGCGAATACCTTCATTGGTGAAATCTACGGGGATGCCTAAACGTGTTTCTTCTACAAACCAGCGTTGAATGGCATGCTTGGCATCCACATGTTTGGTGTAGGGAAAAGAATATTCGGACTTGAAAGTTCCCAGTCCGTTATGTTCTTCATCTATGTTCCCTATTCCGTCTTTCCATACCTCTGTTTTCCAATTGTCTTGGGGCAGGGCATCTTTCAGTACACGTCCTGAACCATAGAGGGTAGCCATCTGGCAACTTTTTTCTTCCAATGTCATTTGTGAGAGCAAGTCTTGTACCCTCTCTTCCAGTGGGGCTTTAGGATTTTCATATAGATCCATTTTTCCATTCTTGTTGAAATCTATCCATCCTTTGTGATAAATTCCATCCGGCGTATCTCCTGATACTTGTGTACAAAACAGGAAAGAGGCTACTGTAAATAAAGTGTGTTTATTCATGTTATCTAGGTTTTGTATATATGCTTAATACGTACAAAGATAGAATTACTCATCTCTCCGGAAGATATTCATAACTAAAGTTGAGTGTTTCTTGATTGTGATTCGTCTTTGTAATAAAAGTGAAGATAACTATGAAACATGTATTTTTATTTGGAATATTCGGTTGGTTCTTATCATTTACGCTTGTCGCACAAACAGGAATCTGGCAATGGTCCGTACCCGTTCGTAATTTTAGCACTCATCCCAAGAATCCTGAGTCAAGGGCTTACTTGTGGATTCCCAGTCAGTGTGAACAAGTAAAAGCAATCTTGGTTGCCCAACACAATATGGAGGAAATTTCTATCCTTGAAGATGAGGTTTTCCGGCAGCGTATGGCTGAACTTGATGTTGCTCAAATATGGGTATGTCCTTCTTTCAATCACGGATTTGATTTTACGGATGGGGCATGGGAAACTTTGGATGGTCTTTTGGCAGATCTTGCTGAAGAATCTGGATATAAAGAGTTGTCTACAGCTCCTTTAATAGCTATAGGACATTCGGCAGCTGCTAGTTGGCCTTATTATCTTGCAGCCTATAAACCGGAACGTACATTGGCATGTATTTCTGTCAGTGGTCAATGGCCATATCATCGTGATAAGTGGTTATGTCCAGATATTTGGGGTGAGCGTAACATCAATAAAATCCCTTGTCTGGAAACCATGGGAGAATATGAATCAGCACATACATGGAGCAATGAGGGTTTGAAAGAACGTAAGGAACATCCATTGCTACCTTTAAGTATGTTGGCCTGTCCTGCTGAAGGCCACTTTGCCTATACCCCGGAAAAAGCACAATATATAGCTCTTTATATTAAAAAGGCAATGTACTATGGACATGTGGATCCGACAAAGGAAGGATGGTTGATGGAGCGATGGAAAAAAAATGAAAAACCTTCTTGTATTCCGGCACCGGTAAATCAATTTAAAGGTGATCCTGCACAAGCTTTTTGGTTTTTTGATCGTGAGATGATAGAGGCTACTTTGGCGTATCAATCCCGATATTACAATATGAAGCCACAATTGGTAAGTGTGTCTCAAAACGGAAAAACAGTATCCCAACAGAATACTCATTTACAAGTTCACCCGGCTTTTATGCCACAGGAAGATGGTATCACATTTCAATTGACTCCTGTTTTTCTGGATACTGTTCCAGGAGAAAGCCCCCGACTTTCCAATTGGACTGATTTACCTGTCGGAGCATCTATTGGTCATGCCGGAAAATCCCCTGTCTTGCAGATGATTACCGGTCCAGCTGTTTTAGTTGATTCTGTGACATTTCGAATTCAATGGAATCGGGGAACTTTATGGACGGACAAAAAATCGGATATTGTTTTTTCAATAACTCATCCGGGAGATAAAGAATATAAACCGGCTGTTCAGCAAGCTCAGATTACAATTCCGGTTAAAAATAGGGAAGGACAGCCGCAACATATTGAATTTGCAACGTTACCGGACATAAAGCGTGGTACTAAGTACGTTTCTTTATCTGCTGTTTCCAGTTGTGGCTTGCCGGTTGATTTTTATGTAGAATCGGGACCGGCTTATGTGGATGGTAATCGATTGATATTAACTGCTATTCCTCCTAAGGCTGCTTATCCGGTGAAAGTGACTGTGATAGCCTGGCAATACGGAAAAAACTCATATCCAAAGATAAAGACAGCAGAGCCGGTAAAGCAAACATTTTATATTCAATAATTTAAAACTGAAGATATGAAGAACATCAGAATTTTGGTAATGAGTCTCTTTTTGACAGGTAATCTTATTCATTTATCTGCTCAACAGGTATCTGAGAGTGATTTTCATTCAAATATGCATCCCCGGATTTTTGTAACTGCGGGCGATAAAGAAAAACTGTTACAAAAAATAGAACAAGTAGGTTGGGCTAAAGATATTTATGAAAGCCTTAAACAGGAGGTGGACCCTATACTTGTTATTCATAAGAAAGATCCTAGTTATGTTATTTCCCGTATGCAGATGCATTGGGAACCTGGAAAAAGATATACTCATTTTTATACAGAAGGTAATTTTATCCCTCATAGAGAAGGTAATGCCAAATATCCTACTGTACGAATAACTTATGGGCGTGCCGCCAGTGGTTCTGTACCTTTGGCTCCATTGGATAAAATCATTCCTTATGGAGATGGGGCTTTGACTAAACCTGTTAATATGGATCGTGGTATTGTGAAGTTGACCGATGCCAGTATGAATACACTTTCACAATTAGATCAGACTATACCTTATGATACCGTACCCTTTCATAAAACTGGATTAGGTACTGAGACCGTAAATCGTGCCTTTATTCATTTAGCATGGAAATCTTCTATTCTTTATTATTTTACAGGTAATAAGGATTATGCGAAACTGTCGGCTGATATTTTATGGAATTTTGTGCGTGGTGCATCCCAACAAGAACAGGTAAATCCTGATTTTGAAAAACGTACCGGAGGAAAGCATAGTTCCAATGGATACCTTTCTTTTGAAACGTTGGGGGATACCCGTCATTTTGCTACTCTTCCTTTGGCATACGATATGATTTATAATTACCTGCATCAGGAATATTTTGATTTGGAACAGTTTACAAAGGGTATTTCCGGTGAAATGTGGGCTCCTGCACATACTGAAGGAAAGGAGTGGGCATTACAACGTTTTGAAATCATGTTCAAACGGCTCATTGAAAATAAACTGAATCGTGGCGGCGCCTTACATGGTAATTGGAATACGAATGAACATCAGTCGGCCATGCTTTATGCTTTGGCATTGGATGCCGATACATCTTATGCGGATGGAAAAGGGCGTGCTTATTATGTGAATAAATTAATTTATGGCCCTACTACAGATACTCATGGAGCTTATGTGGATGTTTTACGCGCCAATGTCAGTCCGGCTACCGGATTATGGCTGAGGCACCGGCTGGTTATGGACAGGGATCCATTTCTCAATTGATTCGTTTCGGGTTTATTTATTACAAGAATGGCATTGATTTGTTGTCTAAAGACCCGTTATTGAATAAAATGTCAGGTTCTATGCCTCAAATGCTTTTTCCTAATGGGTATGTGACGAATTATGGAGATGCGTCTTATGCGGGGATTAATACAGATCAATTGGAATTGATGATGGCTTATTCTAAAGAAAAGAAAGACACCCTTCGTGAAAAGCAGTTTGCTGCGCTGATGAAATATGCCAAGAAACGTGAATTGATAAATGAATTTTATTATTCGTTATTTTTCTATTTGCCAGAACTACCGATGGTAAAAAGTGAACCTAAATTGGAACGTACTTCTTACTCATCTGTATATTCATTGATATTTGAGCGTAACAATGCACCTGATTATCGGGATGCTTTAGCCTTTACTTTGATGGGCTTTGGCAAAGATACAGGTCATCGTCAGCCTAATGGTATGAATATGGAACTATATGGACGTGGGCATGTCCTGGCTCCGGATCAAGGGATTGGTCAAGACTATTGGAGTCGGGATACCCATGAATATAAAATAAATGTGGCAGGTCATAATACTGTCAGTCCCAATGGTAAAGGAGCGGATAATAATATGCCTCAAAATTTGGAAATACTTTGTGCGGAACCAACAGTAAAAGATGGTGGAGCTCCTGCGATGGAAATCAGTCCGAATCACCAGTTTATAGAAGCAGCCAATCATTTTTATACCAAAGAGCTGAAAGCTGAACAGCGTAGGATGTTATCCATTGTTCGCACTTCTCCTAGAAATGGATATTTTGTTGATATTTTTAGTTCGAAGATTATAGATGGGGAAAATAAATATCACGATTATATTTATCATAATATGGGGACTGGTTTTGAAATGTATACTTCGCAGGGGACTCCATTGCCTTTGACAGATGCTCCTTTAGATTCTTTATCAGGAAAAGGATATAGTTATTTCACAACTTTAGGTTCTTTGGAAACTGATCAAGGTTTCCGGACAGATTTTCATCTAGGAGTGGATGATACTCACATGAGCATGTTTATGCTTGGTGCGAAAGGACGCACTGTTTATCAGTTGAATTCTTTATTTAATCATCGGTATTATGAGCCTTCATTGCGGCAGCTTCCTGTACCGGCGGTATTGGTCCGTCAGGAAGGTGAGGCATGGGATAAACCTTTTATTGCAGTATACGAACCTTATGGAAATGGTGCTGAACCACAAATAAAATCTATTTATAAAGGTAGGACACAGGAACAGGGTGGTATTTCCAAATTAACTGTGAAGTATCGACAATCTGGACTCGTGGATCATATTGTGTATTCTGTTTTACCGGAAAATGAGGCTGATTATATGGGGATGAGATTTAAAGGTACTTATAGTGTCCTCTCTCTTGATGGGAAAAAGATGAAGTCTCTTTATATAGGGAATGGTATTTCCTTTATTGTGAAAGAATTAAAGGTGGTGTCTGTGTCCGGAGAACCGTTTAATGCATATTTTGAGCTACAAAATGGTATCCTTTCTTATATTTCAGATAAAGAATTGTCCATTATAACTCAATATGATTTGAAGAAGCAGATTATAAAATGATTCATTTGGATTGAGTGGAAGATTTATATTAAGCGTTTTTATATAAAAGAAAAAATTGAATTATGAAAAAGATAGTTTGTCTTTTATCATTCATAATCATTCCTTTCTGTATTCTAGCACAGCGTGTTTCATATTCATTAAATGATTCATGGCTGTTTTTTAAAGGGCAAGCAAATGTTATGACACCAACCGATAATTGGCAGGAAGTTACCTTACCTCATAGTTGGAATATGGAAGATGGGCAGTATAGTGGAAAAAATCGGTTAGATGATAACGGACATGCCCAAATACAGAGAGGAGATACGGTTTCAATTGTGGATCCGGCTATAAAATTTGGCTATTATCGGGGAGTGGGGTGGTATGCCCGTATAATCAACATACCTGTAGAATGGGAAAAAAACGTATTTTTGTACGTTTTGAAGCAGCAGGTCAAGTTGCCCGTGTGCATGTTAATGGGCAGATGCTGGGGGAACATCGAGGGGCCTTTACCGCTTTTTGTTACGAACTAACCCCTTATATTATAATAGGAAAAGCAAATGAGCTTCGTGTAGAAGTGGATAATATCCAACGTCAGGATATTCCTCCTTTGTCTGGTGATTTTAATGTAAACGGAGGTCTTTACCGACCTGCACAATTAATAGTGACAGATCAGGTGTGTGTATCACCTTTAGATTATGCTTCTTCCGGAGTTTATATCACGACTAGAAAATTGGATGTTGATAAAGCTACAGTTGAGATACGTTCATTGGTTAATAATGGAGTTCATGCTGCCATGAGTAATAAGCCTGAGGTATCTGCGGAGGATGTTGTTGTTGAAACGGTTATAAAAGATACTGCTGGAAATGCTGTGGCTACGAAGCGAACCTTTAGAACTATAGAACCTGACTGTACAAAGGAAATCATTCAAGAATTGAAGATAGAGAACCCTCATCTATGGAATGGTAGAAAAGATCCTTATTTATATCAAGTAGAAGTAAATGTGTTACGCAATGAAAAAATAGTGGATCGTATTATACAGCCTTTAGGATTACGTATTTTTCGAATTGATTCGGCTTTAGGCTTTTTACTTAATGAGCAACCATATCCTGTTTATGGTGTAGGTCGTCATCAGGATTTTAAAGACAAAGCGTGGGCGTTGACTGAAGAGGAAAATGAACTTGACTATTCTATCATAAAAGAAATGGGAGCTACGGCTATTCGTTTTGCGCATTATCCACAGAGCCAAAATATGCATGATATAGCTGATAGGGAGGGATTTTTGGTATGGGATGAAATTCCACTTGTTAATGAAATAAGACAGGATTATGGCGCTAGACAGAATGTTTGGATAATGATGAAAGAGATGGTAAAACAATTATATAATCATCCTAGTGTGGCTTGGTGGGGTATTTATAATGAAATAGAAAATTTATATACCCCTCCTTCGGAGGAATTTTTAATTAAACTGCGTGATGGAATACGGGCTCTAGATCAAGTTGTCGTATTATAACAGGGGCTAGTGATCATGGGTTACGTGCACACAACTTGGTTCCTGAAGCTACTTGTTTTAATAATTATCCAGGATGGTATCATGGTAATTACCCGAAGGAGGAAGGTTATACAGGAGAACATTCACAATTCTCTAAATGGATACAAAACAGGGCAAAAGAGATAGGTATGCGTACTGCAATTTCAGAATATGGGGCTGGAGGAGACTATAATCAACACTCAGAGGGAAAGCCATATAAGCCTCAACCGGCGCATGGTGGACCTTTTCAACCTGAAGAATGGTTGGCCTATGTGCATGAAGAGGATTGGCGGATCATGAAGGACAACGATAATTTATGGGGAACTTTTCTGTGGGCGATGTTTGATTTTGCAAGTTGTATGCGTAATGAGGGCAGCGTTCCTTCAATAAATACTAAAGGAATTGTATCTCAAGATAGGACAATAAGGAAAGATCCTTATTATATGTATAAAGCTAATTGGAATAACGAACCAATGGTATATATTGCATCTCGTCGCGCTATAAAAAGAAAACTAGCGGTAACAGATATAAAAGTATATAGTAATTGTCAGGTAATAACATTGAAAGTGAATGGGGAAACAGTGGGGTGTATGCAGCCTGATGATATCAAAGTTTGTTTCTTTAATAATGTATTGTTAAAAAAGGGTAGTAATCAAATAGAAGCGATAGGAAGCACAGTGCAAGGTAATGAACTTGTAGATACTTGTGAATGGATTTTGGAATAATAAAAAACTAATATGATGAGAAAATATGAATTATTGTCATCAGATAGATTTAAACTTGATGTTAATAGTTTGTTGACTGGAAATGTTGGCTAATAATTGTATATATATGAAAAATACCATTTTATTGATGTGCTTGCTTATAACAAGTGTATTGTATGCCCAAGAGTATCCTTTGTCGGTAAAACTGCCACAAGGTCATCCTCGTTATTTGACGAACAGCAATGGTAAAGCCGAAACGAAGAAGTTGATAAAGAAAGAACCGTGGGCACAGGAAGTGTTTGAAAAGTTAAAGCAACGGACAGACCAGTATGCTGACCGAGGCCCGGAATGGCTTACTTCCCGTTTACAAATGTATTGGAAAACTCATGCAACGGAAGTATATATTAAAGGAGAATATTATGATCATGCAGGAGGAGAAAAGGCTCCGGTTCCTACAGTGATGTATACAGGTGCGCGTAGTCATGGAACAAACTATGTCCGTCCCAAGTTGGACGAGCTGAAGCCTTATCAGGAAGATGTTCGTGGTATGTATTTGGTTAATGGAATGTTGGAAGGTAAACCATATGAGTGGGTGAATATTAGTAAAACCGGAAATATTATACAAAACATTAATGTAGAAATCTTAGGTATAGCTCGTGATGCTGCTTTTTTGTGGTGGATAACCGAAGAAAAGAAGTATGCTGAACTAGCAACTTCAGTTTTTGACACTTACATGACCGGAATTTATTATCGCAATGTTCCCGAAGATTTGAATCATGGTCATCAGCAAACATTGGTTGGTATGAGCAGTTTTGAAGTGATACATGAAGGAGCATTGGATGCATTAGTACCTTTGTATGATTTTCTGTATGATTATTTGAAGGTTAATAAGCCGGATAAAATGGATATTTATGCTGCTGCCTTCAAAAAGTGGGCGGATAATATCATAGACAATGGAGTTCCCCATAATAATTGGAATTTAATTCAGGCACGTTTTATCATGAATATCGGATTGATTTTAGAAGATGACAATCAATATACCGATCGCAAGGGACGGGAATATTATATAGACTATGTATTGAATCAATCTTCTATCCGACAATGGTCACTTTCGGAATTGGCTGATTATGGTTTTGACAAGAATACAGGTATTTGGGCGGAATGTCCCGGCTATAGCTGTGGTGTGGTGGCTGATTATGCAGACTTTGTCAATTTGTTTGATCGTAATTTGAATATGGATTTGACCAAACACATTCCTGTCATACCAAAGGCGATAGCTGCAACTCCACAATATTTGTTTCCTAATAGAATGATTGTTGGCTTTGGAGATACGCATCCCGGCAAGTTACGTACTGATTTTTTGAGCGTATGATCAGTAATGCACAAAAATATGGTAAGAAAGAACAAGAAAAGCAATTTACATCCATGCTAAAGTTGTTTAATCCTTCTTTTGCCAGATCGTCTGCTGATAAAAAAAATGTACGTGTGGCTGTTACTTCCTTTTTCGGTGATAAACCTTTGATAATTGATGATAAAATTTCCGTTGGGAAAATAGATGATTATGTAACTCCTACATTCTATGCTCCCAATGTCAGTTGTTTGTTCAGCGCAATGGTATGCATCCTCGCCATAGTCTGATGATATCATTGAATGCCAGTAAGGGCAATCACATGCATGCCAACGGTATCAGTATGGAACTTTATGGTAAAGGTCTGCCTTTGGGCCCGATGCCGGAATCGGACTGACCCTTTATTCCGGTCAGGATTATTTGGAATATTATAGTCAGTTTCCTGCCCATAACACCGTTTGTGTAGATGGAATATCAGCCTATCCGGTTATGAAAAGCAACCATGCATTTAAGTTATTAAACTGCTATCCTCAAGCGGGAAAGAAAGTGGCATATCAGCCTGTCAGCTATAGCGATATGCTTTTTCGCGAACCAGAGTCACAGGCAGATCAAAACCGCCTGATGAGTATTGTGACTACAAGTGAAACCACAGGGTATTATGTAGATATCTTTCGTAGCAAGAAAATAGAAGGAGGTGATAGAATGCATGATTATTTCTATCATAACATGGGACAAGTCATGAATTTAACGGCTGTTGATGGGACGGATTTGAACTTGCAACCAACAGAAGAATTGGCTTTTGCTGGAGCAAATCTTTATACCTACTCTTATTTGTTTGATAAAAAGAGTGCTTTGACGGATAAGGATATTCGTACAGTTTTTACCATACGAATGTCTGATAAGGATGATATCAGTATGAATATGTGGATGAAAGGGGAGAAGGAGCGTAAAGTCTTTACAGCCTTGAGCCCTATGACGGAGGGATTGAGTCGTACACCAGATATGCCTTATCATATAAAGGAACAACCTACCCTTACATTTGTAGCCCGTCAAGAAGGAGAGGCGTGGAATCGTCCGTTTGTAGCTGTCTATGAACCTTCATCCGTGAAAGAGCCCGGTAATATTGTTTCCGTTACTTTTCCTGAAGTTCAGAGTGAAGAGAAAGGAAGTCATATAGGTATTTGTATCAACCAGAAAGATGGACGTGTGGACCATATTCTGTCTTCGGACAATCGGTCGGATATATGTCGATTAGGACAGATGAGTGCATCGGCTTCTTATGCATTATGGGGCGAAAAAGAAGGAAAAGATTGTATGGCTTTCTTGGGTGGAGGTACTTTTTTACAAACACCTCAGATTATGATAAAATCTGTTATACCGGTCAATGTATTGTTGGAATCAAAACAGGGTAAATGGTGTTATACAGCATCAAATAATTGTACAATAATTATAAAGGGAAAAGAGTTTCAAGTCGAAGCTTCTTCTGATTTAAGTGAGATTAAATAACAGAATAAATATAGATACTGGTTAAAATTCGGCTACTTTGAGACTTTTTCAAAGTAGCCGAAATCTTTTTCGTGTTTATTAGTAGAAGTTTTAGTGCTTTTTGTTATATTTGCTTCACTTAGGTGTATTAATTTGATAACAAGCGCAATATAATGAAAAACATATTAAAATATATTTTGACGTTCTTCTTTCTATTTGCTTGCATCGCTGTTTATCCACGTTCTTATTCCTTTCGTGGTTTGTCTTTGACTGAAGGACTGTCTGATCTGGTAGTGAATGCTATCTATAAAGATTCTCTTGGTTATGTATGGATTGGTACAGGTAATTCGCTCGAACGTTTTGATGGAATTCATATTAAGCATTATCTTATTGTCGGTGATGATGAAAAATTAAAACGTGTGAATGTTATTACAGAAATGCCAGATAACCAGATTTGGATGGGAAATGGTATGGGATTATGGCGTTTGAATGAAGAAAAAAATGACTTGGAACCTATTGCACGTGAAACAATAAATCATGGAGTGCATTCATTGTTGCATGATGGGAAAGGGACTCTTTATATTGGTACTGAAGCGGGATTGTTTATTTATAGAAAAGGAAATATAAAAAGATTTTGATTGATCCTAATGTATTATCTTCGGCAAACTCCATTGCCGGATTGAATTTGGGAGAGGATGGAGTACTTTGGTTGGCTACAGGTAATGGCCTTTATTCATTGCAGCTTTCGAATGAAAAAATAAATTCATATCATAATGTTGTGAATGATAAACATGTTTGTTCCTTTAATAATATAGCCCGTGTGGGTAGTAAACTTTATATGGGGACTATGGGACAAGGTATAATCAGTTTTGATATACATTCTAAAACTTTTGAACGCTTTGTTGATGTGGGATGCAATGTGATATCTTCCTTATCCAGCGATGGGCGGAGTTTGTTGTATGTCGGTACGGATGGTAATGGTGTGCATTTTGTATCTACGGATAAGAAGAAAATAATCCGTTCCATGCGACATGAAACAGGTAAAGATGATACATTACGTTCTAATTCAGTGTATTCGGTACTGGTAGATAGAGATGGTTTGATTTGGGTAGGATTTTATCAGCAGGGGCTTGACTATACTTTGTATCAGAGTGGCTTGTTCTCTACATATACTTATTCTCCTTTTTTTAATTCGAAAGATATGTCAGTACGTGCTCTTGTCATCAGAGAACGTGAGAAACTGATAGGTTCACGCGACGGACTTTTTTATATTGATGAAAAAAATCATCGTTTTAAAAGTTTCAAGATTCCACAATTACGTTCCAATATGATTTTTTGTTGTTTGTTTTATCAGGGTGAATATTATATTGGAACCTACGGAGGAGGAATGTATATTCTCAATCCGCAAACTTTGATGATAAGAGATTTTGAATCTGATGGAAAAATGCCTTTCAGTAAAGGTCATATATTTTGCATTAAACAAGACTATGATAACAACCTGTGGATTGGTACTTCAATGGGAATTTTTTGCTATAAGGACGGTAAGAGGATTGCGCATTATACTAGTGCCAATTCTAAACTTCCGGATGGAAATGTTTATGAAATCTATTTTGATTCTACGCAAAAAGGATGGGTCTGTACGGAGAATGGGATGTGCATATGGGATCCTTCTACGAAGACATTAAAAACAGATGTCTTTCCTGAAGGGTTTATAGATAAAGAGAAGATCAGAGTGGTGTATGAGGATTCTAACCATGATCTTTATTTCTTTCCGGATAAGGGGGCTTTATTTATTTCTGATTTGTCTATGACAACTTTCAGACGTTTACCTCCTGGTACTCCTTTAGAGGGAAATGATGGAATGTTTGTGATAGAGGATAATGAGAAATGGTTGTGGTTTGGTACGAATAATGGTTTGATCCGTTATGATAAAAAGGATAATTTTATTCCTTACAATTTTGTAGATGGTATCCCCAGTCCTATTTTTACCCTTTGTCCTCCTGTACATGATAGTAAGGGAGGAATATGGTTTGGAAATTCCAAAGGCTTGTTATATTGGGATGCTGTACGTATGAATAAAAAGAAATTGAATAATTATTTTATTTCAATAACCGATGTGTATGTGAATGGTAAATCAACACTTCAGCCTGTCTTCAAAAAAAGTAATCAGACCGAAATTTTGTTGGAACCGTCACAGAAAAATGTGACTTCTGTTTTTCCGATTTCAGTTATACATCTCCTGCTTTCATGGCATATGAATATCAGTTGGTTGGTGAGGATACCAACTGGGTGGCTGTAACGGGACGTTCGGATGCAACTTATTATGATTTACCGTCCGGTACTTATACATTTAAAGTCAGACGGATGGGAGATCCTGATTCAGAAATGCAGATGACGGTTAAGATCGCTTCTTCTATCAGTATATGGGGTATATTATTTATTGTAATAACAGTAGTGACTGGGAAGTATTG
>ENA-OQER01000956-OQER01000956.1-human-gut-metagenome-genome-assembly--contig:-NODE-956-length-15048-cov-1.564976_pt1 | contig 15048 bp, 27 predicted proteins | sample MGYA00242797_ERZ504639 | MGnify/ENA primary metagenome ERZ504639 (study PRJEB26092, sample SAMD00036306) | human gut metagenome | host: Homo sapiens | study: EMG produced TPA metagenomics assembly of...
AATTCCCAAACGGATAATGCTAAACTAAGAAAGACATAAGAATCAACGGAACTGTTGAGACAATGAACAGTTTCGAATGAGTTCCTTAAGGAGGAAAAGCAAATGAGAATCTTAGTTACAGGTGGTGCTGGTTATATCGGAAGCCATACATGCGTAGAACTGCTGAATGCAGGTTATGACGTTGTTGTTGTGGACAATCTGTACAATGCCAGTGAGAAAGCTCTGGAGAGAGTAGAAGAAATCACAGGAAAAAAAGTAGTATTTTATAATGCGGATATTCGTGATAAAGAAGCCATGAACGATATCTTCGACAAAGAGAAGGTAGACGCAGTTATTCATTTTGCCGGACTGAAAGCGGTAGGAGAATCTGTAGTAAAACCAATCGAGTATTATGAAAATAATATTGCAGGAACTCTGAATCTGTGTGACGCCATGAGAAATCACGGAGTTAAAAATATTATCTTCAGTTCTTCTGCAACTGTATACGGAGATCCGGCATTTATCCCGATCACAGAAGAATGCCCGAAAGGAACCTGTACCAACTTACGGATGGACAAAATGGATGCTGGAACAGATCCTCACTGACCTGCATACCTCAGATCCGGAATGGAATGTTATCCTGCTTCGTTACTTTAACCCAATCGGTGCTCATAAGAGCGGCATGATCGGTGAAGATCCGAAAGGAATCCCGAACAATCTGCTTCCATATGTTGCACAGGTTGCCATCGGTAAACTGGAATGTCTGGGAGTCTTCGGTGATGATTATGATACTCCGGACGGAACCGGTGTACGTGATTACATCCATGTAGTAGACCTGGCTGTAGGTCATGTAAAAGCATTGAAAAAACTGGAAGAAAAACCGGAAGTTCGTGTATACAACCTGGGAACAGGACATGGTTACAGTGTACTGGATGTGGTTCATGCATTTGAAAAGGCATGCGGTCATGAAGTAAAATACCAGATCAAACCGAGACGTGCAGGTGACATCGCCATGTGCTACTGCGATCCTACCAAAGCAAAAGAAGAGCTGGGATGGGAAGCGCAGTACGGCATCGAAGAGATGTGTCAGGATTCCTGGAGATGGCAGAGCCAGAACCCGGATGGATATGCAACCGAAAAATAATAGCTGCTCGGCAGGTATCCCGTAACCGGGAAGATACTGGAAAGTTACGGGAAATGAAGTATAAATAAAAAACATATAGCCCATTCATACAGCGTGAAATCCGGGGCTATTTTTTAAATTTACGCAAGCAACGAGCCAAATTCGCAAAGCGTATTTTATCTCGTTGCGTTGTAAATCAATTATGCATTATGAAGAATTGATTTGTGTTCGTAAATCGGTTCGCAGGTCAGCTGGATACCGAGACGTTTGAAGGTCTGGATATCAACCTGAGACAACATCACACTTGTGTGTACCTGACAGCCTTTCAGGTTCGGGATCTGTTCCAGTGCTTTCTGAGCAGCCGGGTTCAGAGCAGTACTGCTGGAGAGCGCGATCAGGATCTCATCGGTGTGCAGTCTCGGGTTGCGGCTTCCCAGATAAGAAGTTTTCAAAATCTGGATCGGTTCGATGGCAGCAGGGGAAAGAATATGTGTTTCATGGGAGATGCCAGCCAGCTCTTTCAGTGCGTTCAAAAGAAGAGCAGCAGAGGATCCCAGCAGATCAGAGGTCTTTCCGGTGATGATTTTACCGTCGGGCAATTCCATGGCAGCAGCCGGTGCACCGGTCTGTTCTGCGCGATTCAGGGCAGCACTGACAACCTTACGATCCTGTGGTGTGATATGTGCCTGCTTCATCAGCAGTTCCAGCTTGAAGACTTCGTCTTCTTTTTTGGAACCATCTACCAGTCCGGTCTTTGCCTGATAATACCGGCGGATGATTTCCTGACGGGAAGCCTCCTGGCATACCTCATCATCGATGATACAATTTCCAGCCATATTGACCCCCATGTCTGTCGGAGATTTGTAAGGGCATTCACCGAAAATCCGTTCAAACATGGCTTCCAGTACCGGGAAGATTTCCACATCACGATTGTAATTGACTGTAGTTTCTCCGTAAGCTTCCAGATGGAACGGGTCGATCATATTGACATCGTTCAGATCAGCAGTGGCAGCTTCGTATGCCAGATTAACCGGATGCTTCAACGGAATATTCCAGATCGGGAATGTCTCAAACTTCGCATAACCGGCACGAACACCACGTTTCTGCTCATGGTACAGCTGAGACAGGCAGGTAGCCATCTTTCCGCTTCCCGGACCCGGAGCTGTGATAACAACCAGAGGACGAGTGGTTTTGATGTAATCATTCTTTCCATAGCCTTCGTCACTGACAATATGAGAAACATTATTTGGATATCCGTCAATGGAATAAAGAATGTATACCGGGATATCTAAGTTCTCCAGTTTCTTTTTGAAGGCATCTGCACTTTTCTGACCGGTGTACTGGGTGATTGCAACGCTTCCCACATACAGACCTTTTCCGCGAAATGCTTCGATCAGTCGCAGCACATCCAGATCATAGGTGATACCGAGATCTCCACGAACTTTGTTTTTTTCGATATCTCCGGCACTTATAACAACAACGATTTCTGCCTGGTCAGAAAGCTGCATCAGCATCTGTAGTTTGCTGTCCGGAGCAAAACCGGGCAGCACACGGGATGCGTGATAATCATCAAAAGTTTCCTCCAAACTCTAGGTAGAGTTTGTTGTCAAACTGATTGATACGTTCCCGGATGTGTTCAGACTGCATGGATAAATATTTTTGATTATCAAATCCGATTTTCATCTACCTTGTCCTCCTGTATAAAAAATAAATAACATAACTGTTCTGTGTCTTTTATAACACCGCCTATCGGACAGTTAAAAAATACATTCTCTAGTATACTACAAAAGAGACGAGAAATGCTATACAGAAATGAAAAAAAAAACAGTAATTTGAAAATCGATGACGAAAGGGGGAAAAGAGTTGATTTATCGGGAAGAAATCTTTATAATAATGTAGGTATTAAAAGGAGGAATTATGGACCAAAGACCGAATAATTATAACGATCAGGGCCGAACGGACAGGGAGCGAATGGAAATGGCGGACCCGGAGGCCCAAAGAATAAATCATCTCTGCTGGTGCTGCTGATCTGTGTACTGGCAACCCTGCTGATCTGGACAGTGTTCAGCAATATTTTACAAAGTTCCACATCGAAAGAAATCACTTATGATAAATTTCTGGAGATGCTGGATAAAGGAGAAGTCAAATCAGTAGAACTGCAAAGTGGTGTGCTGACTATTGTTCCAAGGGAACAGAAAGTGGAGGGTGTGGAATTTGAATATTCTACCACTGCGATGGAAGACAGCACAACATTGACAGCGAGACTTCTGGAGGCAGAACAGAAAACCGGAAATAAGATCACTTTTAATGAGATCCAGCCAGACCCAACCGGATCGATCATCTATACTATTTTAAGTCTGCTGGTACCTTTGTATTCCTGATTATCCTGATGAACTGGTTGATGAGAAAGATGAACAAAGGCGGCGGAATGATGGGGGTTGGAAAAAGCAAAGCCAAAGCCTATGTACAGCAAGAAACCGGTGTTACGTTCAAAGACGTAGCCGGTGAGGATGAAGCGAAAGAATCCTTGCAGGAAGTGGTGGATTTCCTGCATAATCCGGGAAAATATACGACAATCGGTGCAAAACTGCCAAAAGGAGCCCTTCTTGTAGGACCTCCGGGAACAGGAAAAACTCTGTTGGCCAAAGCAGTTGCCGGAGAGGCGCATGTACCATTCTTTTCTTTGTCAGGGTCTGATTTTGTGGAGATGTTTGTCGGTGTGGGTGCTTCCCGTGTCCGTGATTTGTTTGAAGAAGCTAAGAAGAACGCACCGTGTATCATTTTTATTGATGAGATTGATGCAATTGGTAAAAGCCGTGATAGCCGGTATGGTGGCGGTAACGATGAACGGGAACAGACACTGAACCAGCTGCTTGCGGAGATGGATGGTTTTGATTCATCCAAGGGTATTCTGATCCTGGCGGCGACCAATCGTCCGGAGATTCTGGATCCGGCACTGCTTCGTCCGGGTCGTTTTGACCGTCGGGTTATTGTGGAACGTCCGGATCTGAAAGGACGTGTCAATATCCTGAAAGTGCATGCAAAAGATGTGTCACTGGATGAAACCGTGGATCTGGATGCGATTGCAACTGGCAACTTCCGGAGCAGTAGGATCTGATCTTGCCAATATGATCAATGAGGCTGCCATTCTTGCTGTAAAAAACGGAAGAAAAGCCGTTTCTCAGAAAGATCTCTATGAAGCAGTGGAAGTTGTCCTGGTCGGTAAAGAAAAGAAGGATCGTATTCTCAGTCAGGAAGAACGTCGGATCGTTTCTTACCATGAGGTGGGTCATGCACTGGTAAGTGCACTGCAGAAGGATGCGGAGCCTGTGCAGAAGATTACGATTGTACCGCGGACCATGGGAGCACTCGGATATGTCATGCAGGTACCGGAAGAAGAAAAATATCTGAATACCAAAGCGGAGCTGGAAGCGATGCTGGTAGGTCTCCTTGGTGGTCGTGCTGCAGAAGAAGTGGTATTCGGGAATGTAAACAACCGGAGTCAATCTAATTGAAATATTGAAAAAGCTACACAGATTGCGAAGCATGATCACCCAGTACGGCATGTCTGAAAAGTTCGGACTGATGGGACTGGCGAGTGTGGAACATGAATATCTGAACGGCCGTGCAACTCTGAACTGTGGCGATGCAACAGCAACTGAGATTGATCATGAAGTGATGAAGATGCTGAAAGAGTCTTACGAGCAGGCAAAACAGATGCTTTGCGAAACACAGGAAAACACTGGACAAGATAGCCGCATTCCTGATCGAACGCGAGACGATCACCGGAAAAGAATTCATGGAGATTTTCCATGAAGCAGAAGGTACAGAGGGAAAGGAACCGGAACCCGCAGAAACACCAGTGGAAGCAACACAGGAAACACCGGATGCGGAACCGATGACAGAAACCGCATTGCAGGAGGAAGAAGTAACTGTGGATCCTGTCAGCGATACACCAGAAGAAAAGAAAGTACAGGAGCCGGTGAAGGAAGACTCACAGGAATAAAAGAAATATCTGCCGGAAGGCAGGCAAAGAGAAAGGAAAATGGAACAGGAGACTGCGCCATTTCCTTTTTTCAAAAACAGAGATCTGAGAAACATAGGAAAGAAGGGAAAACAGGGGTTATGTTTGATATACAGGAAGAACTGAAAAACTGCCGGGAAAACCGGGAGTTTACATTATGCACGATGCGAAAGATACAATCATCTATGTGGGAAAAGCCATCAGTCTGAAAAACAGGGTCCGGCAGTATTTTCAAAGCAGCAGAAATCTTGGAATCAAGAAAGAACAGATGGTGCAGCAGATCGCCCGGTTTGAGTACATCATCACAGATTCCGAGCTGGAGGCTCTGGTGCTGGAGTGTAACCTGATCAAGGAACACCGGCCGAAGTACAACACGATGCTCAAGGACGACAAAACTTATCCTTATCTGAAAGTGACGGTTAATGAGGAATATCCACGGGTACTGTTTGTGCGGCAGATGAAAAGGACAAAGCAAAATATTTCGGACCGTACACCAGTTCCAATGCGGTCAAGGATTCGATGGAGCTGATCCGCAAGCTCTACCATGTCCGTACCTGCAACCGGAATCTGCCACGGGATATCGGCAAGGAGCGCCCCTGCCTGTATTATCACATCAAACAGTGTAAGGCACCGTGTCAGGGGTATATTTCCCAAGAGGAGTATCAGAAGCAGATTGAGGGGGTGCTGGATTTCTTGAACGGGGGATTATAAAAAACTGTTAAAAGAACTCGAAGAGAAGATGCTTGCGCATCAGAAGAGCTGCGTTTTGAGGAGGCCGGGGAATATCGGGATCTGATGCAGAGTGTACAGAAGATTGGTGAGCGTCAGAAGATCACCGGAAGTCAGGGAGAGGATAAGGATGTGATCGCGATGGCGATGGATGAAGAAGATGCAGTGGTACAGGTGTTTTTTATCCGGGAAGGTAAAATGATCGGAAGAGATCATTTCTATCTGCGGATCGCAGCAGATGCCACACCATCGCAGATCCTTCTGAATTTTGTGAAACAGTTCTATGCAGGGACACCGTTTATCCCGAAAGAGCTGATGCTGCAAAGAGATATTGATGAGATTGAAGTGCTGGAGGAGTGGCTCAGTAAAAAACGGGGACAGAAAGTGCATATCAGGGTGCCGAAAAAGGGAACGAAAGAGAAACTGGTGGAACTGGCAGCAAGGAATGCACGAATGGTACTGACCCAGGATAAGGAGAAACTGAAACGGGAAGAGGGAAGAACAATCGGAGCTATGAAAGAAATCTGCGATCTTCTGGAACTGGACAGTCTGCAGCGGGTAGAGTCCTATGATATCTCCAACATCAGCGGATTTGAGTCGGTAGGTTCCATGGTGGTTTATGAAAAGGAAACCGAAAAGAAACGATTATCGCAAGTTTAAGATCAAATCTGTACAGGGACCGGACGATTACGCCAGCATGGAAGAAGTGCTGACAAGGCGGTTCCGGAGAGGAATTGAGGAACAAAAAGACAAAGAAGAAGAGGAATTCAGTGGTTTCAGTCAGTTCCCAGACTGATCCTGATGGATGGTGGAAAGGGACAGGTGCATGTGCAGAACAGGTACTAGCAGAACTCGGGCTTACGATTCCGGTATGCGGTATGGTCAAAGATGACAATCACCGGACAAGGGGGCTGTACTATCAGGAGCATGAGATTCCTATCAGTCACACCAGTGAGGGGTTTAAACTGATTACGAGGATCCAGGATGAAGTGCATCGGTTCGCTATTGAATATCACCGTCTGCTTCGAAGCAAGGGACAGATCCATTCGATTCTGGATGATATTGAGGGTATCGGGCCGACACGGAGAAAGGCACTGATGAAATATTTCAAATCCATCGAGGAGATCCGGGTGGCAAGTGAAGAGGAACTTGGCAATGTTCCGTCGATGAATCGGCAGTCTGCACAAAAAGTGTACCAATTTTTTCATTCTTGATGGTTGATTTCTTGCAGTTTGAGGTTTCATGTGATAAGATATTTATAAAGTTTTGAAAAAGGAGAGCGAGATATGAAGGCTGTAAAACTGACCAAACTGGTTCAAGAAATGAACCTGAAGAATCTTACGCCGGAAGTGGACATGGAGCATGTACGCATCACTCTTCCGGATATTAACAGACCGGCCCTTCAGCTGACAGGATATTTTGAACATTTTGCCTCTGAACGTGTACAGATTATCGGTTATGTAGAGTATACTTATTTGATGCACCTGAATCCGGAAGAGCGAAAACGCAGTTTTGAAAATTTTGTATCCAAACAGATTCCTTGTGTGATCTTTACGACGATGACGGAACCGGATGAAGATATGCTGGATATGGGAAGAAAGTACAATGTGCCGATTCTTGTAACAGAAAAAACCACATCCAATTTCATGGCAGAGATTATCCGCTGGCTGAATGTACAGCTGGCACCGTGTATCTCCATTCATGGTGTACTGGTGGATGTATATGGCGAAGGTGTTCTTATCATGGGTGAGAGCGGTATCGGTAAGAGTGAAGCAGCTCTGGAGCTGATCAAACGCGGTCATCGTCTGGTAAGTGATGATGTGGTGGAGATCAGCAAAGTCAGTGATGTGGAACTGGTGGGAACTGCACCGGATATCACCCGGCATTTTATCGAACTGCGTGGTATCGGTATCATTGATGTGAAGACGCTGTTTGGTGTGGAAGTGTAAAAAAATACCCAGTCCATCGATCTGGTCATCAAACTGGAAGAATGGAGCCGGGATAAAGAATACGACCGTCTGGGACTGAAAGAAGAATATACAGAGATCCTTGGCAATAAGTGGTGTGCCATTCTCTGCCGATCCGTCCGGGTCGAAATCTGGCTGTTATCGTGGAATCTGCGGCAGTCAACCACCGTCAGAAAAAGATGGGATATAATGCGGCACAGGAACTGTATAACCGTGTACAGGCGAACCTGGCAAAAAAGAAGGAGGACTAAAAAGATGAGTTATTGTTTTGGAATTGATATCGGAGGAACAACCGTAAAATGCGGATTATTTACAACAGAAGGTGTACTTCTGGAAAAATGGGAGATCAAAACCCGTACAGAAGAAAATGGAAAAGCAATCCTTCCGGATGTAGCAGAAACGATCCTGAAAAAAATGGAAGAAAAAGGAATTGAAAAAACAGAAGTTACCGGTGTGGGTGTAGGTGTTCCGGGACCGGTTGTAAAAGAAAGAGAAGTACAGGTGGCAGTTAATCTGCACTGGGGATATACCATGCTGGCAGATGATCTGGAAAACTGCTGGATCAGATTCCGGTAAAAGTAGGAAATGATGCCAACGTTGCAGCTCTTGGTGAGATGTGGAAAGGCGGTGGAGAAGGTACAAAGAACCTGATCATGGCTACACTGAACCGGTGTCGGCGGCGGTATTATTGTGGACGGTAAGATTGTTACCGGAGCACATGGAGCAGGTGGAGAAATCGGACATGCCTTTGTGGAACCGGAAGAAACCGAAAGCTGTAACTGTGGAAATAAGGTTGTCTGGAACAGCTGGCTTCTGCTACCGGTATCGTAAGAATCGGTAAAAAAATCATGGCAGAAAATACTGCTGAGACAAAACTGCATCTGGATAATTTCAGCGCAAAAACCATCTTTGACGCATATAAAGAAGGCGACAGTGTAGCAAAACAGATCGTAGATAAATTTGCCGAATATCTGGGAACCGCACTGGCTGTTTTCACCTGTGTAGTAGACCCGGAAGTAATCGTTATTGGTGGTGGTGTATCCAAAGCAGGTCAGCCTCTGATAGATGCAGTGGCAGGCTACTACAAAGAACACGCTTTCATCAGCTGTAAAGACACTCCGATCGTTCTGGCAAAACTGGACAACGATGCCGGAATCTACGGAGCTGCAAAACTGGTAGTCGCTTAGATGAAAATAAGAACAAACAATGAGATGAAATCGTTGTCTGAATGTAACTATTCAGTAGCCACTGTGAAGGTACTGAACAGTTACGTCTGAATAACAAAAAGAACGGATACAAATCCATGAAAAACATGGTATTGTATCCGTTCTTTTTGTTGCATTGTATTGCGATAACCGGTCCGATGGACCAATTATGATTCTATCTGTTATGTGGATCTGTCAGGCGGCCGGAGCTGCATCCTGTCCGCCGGTATCCGGAGTGGCAGGATCACCGCCTGCAGCCGGAGCAGAAGCATCCGGTGGTGCAGCATCGGTGCCACCGGTATCCGACGGTGTTGCGCCAGCACCGGCATCCGTTGTTGTGCCATCTCCGGTCGCAGAATCTGTGGTTTCTCCGGTAGTGGTATCACCATCTGTATTGCTCTCAGAGTCGGAAGGACTTGCTTCCGGTGAGGGCAATGGAGGTGGTGTAGGAGCCACATAATGGCGGGTACACCGCACAGTAGGAATTGTAGAAGTTTCAAAATATTCTGTACGGGTTGGGCATCCGGAACCTGCCAGCAGTCCGCTGGAGGTACAGATCGTAGCCTGCTTTACAGTAGAAGGAATCTCGAAATCCACATAAGGAAGATCCGCATGAATCCGGCCCATAACCTTTTTCCACAAGTTTTTATGGAAAGATTTACAGTCATCTTCCAGAAATTCGTTGGTGTCATAACCTGCCCATACGGCACAGGTGTAATATGGTGTAAAACCTGCAAACCACACGTCACGGGTTGCAGAAGTTGTACCTGTCTTACCTGCTACCGGCATATTATCCAGTTTCAGACCGTTACCGGTACCACCCTCATCGTTGACAACACTTTCGAGAGCACTTGTGAGCAGATAAGCGGTGCTTTCACGGAAGACTTCGGTTGTTTTTGGTTTGTTTTCCAGTACCACATCCCCGTTCTGATCCAGAATCTTGGTATAAAATACCGGTTTGGTGTAAGTACCACCGTTAGCGATTGCAGCGTAGGCAGCAGTCAGTTCCAATGTGGAAACACCGTTAGTGATACCGCCCAGGGCAGTAGGTTCTCTGGCGTCATCGAAAACCTGACCGTTGATTATTTCGTGATCGGTAACTTTTTCGAACCCCAGATCTTTCAGATACGTATATCCAAGTCGTGGGGTCACATCACGAAAGCACTGTACGGCAATGGTATTACAGGAATACTTGAGAGCATCACGGATCGTCATGGTACCGCGATAACCGCTGTAGGCATTTTTAACCGGGCGGTTTGTATTCTCATAAGTGATGGCCTGATCCACATAAGTGTCTGCCAGAGTAAGTCCCAGATCATTGATAGCAGGTCCGTAAACAGCCAGCGGTTTGAAAGTAGAACCAGGCTGGCGGTAGGTATCGGTTGCCCGGTTCAGAGTAAGACTGGCAGTCTTTTCACCACGTCCTCCGACCAGAGCTTTGACATATCCGGTGTGCTGGTCAATGATAACCATAGAAGATTGTGGCTGAGGAGCAAAGCTGATTCGTTCGGCAAGAATAGTTTCACCTTCACCAACGACGGCTGCTTTATATTCATCCACATAGTGTTGTGCTTCTTCTTCGGAGTCAAATAAAAGATCAAAATTATCTTCTCCATGATCTTTGAAATATAGTTTCATCATTTCTTTACTATAGTTCTGGATGGTTCCGTCTGCTTTCTGCACTGTCAGGGCCCAGTCGATACCGAGCTGTATATGAGCCGGGAAGTTTTCTTCATTTTGATATTCTTCATCCAGGATAGACTGAATTGCCGGATCCTGTGTGGTATAGATCCGAAGACCACCACTGTAAAGTGCATTTTGTGCCTGTACTTTTTGTATAGCCTTTCTGTTCCTGCAGATCGGTAATGATCTGTGAGGTCAGTTCATCAATGAAATAAGAGTACGGGGTAGCGGTTTCCTGGAAGAATCTGTTTCCTGGATCCGTTCATAGACGTTGTCAGCAAGCGCTTCCTGATATTCTGCTTCGGAAATATATCCCTGATTCCGCATATTGGTCAGTACCTTTTTGCGACGTTTTGCATTTTCTTCCGGAAAACGAATCGGATTATATGCATAAGGATTCTGGGGGATTGCAGCAAGTACGGCACATTCGGAAAGTGTCAGATCTTCACTGTTTTTTCCAAAATAGCGCTGAGCCGCGGCCTGAACACCATAAGTTCCCGCAGACAGGTTGATGGTATTCAGATAATTTTCCAGAATTACACTTTTGGTATCCATTCCTTCGGCAGTCAGGGAGCTTCCAGCTGAAGTGCCAGATACTGTTCCTGGATCTTACGCTTAAAACGTTCGATCTTACCTTCGTTGGTCCAGTTGGTAAATACATTATTTTTCAGAAGCTGCTGTGTCAGAGTACTGGCGCCCTCATTAAAATGAAATCCATGGGAGACACCGTTTACAAAAGCACGTAAAATTCCCTGGATATCAATTCCATTATGTTCGTAAAAACGTTCATCCTCGATGGCAACGATTGCATGCTGCATATTCAGCGGAATCTTGCTGATCGATACCGACATACGGTTGGCATTGGGAGCGGACAGTTTCTGAAGCTGATTACCATCTGCATCATACACGAAGGTGGCATTTCCACTGGGCATGATGTTTACATCAGAGATATCCGGAGCAGTATCGAGAATAGCACGGAAGGCGCCAATCCCCATGCAACAGAAGATCACACATACTGCAGCAAAACTCAGAAACAGAATGCGCAGAAAAGTGACACCCGCCTGTTTTCCTCTTTTCGAGGAGGCGGAAGACAGTTGTTTTCGCTTTTTCTGGGTGGAATTTTTTCCAAAATTCATTTGTGTACCTCCTTTATCCTGCTTATTATAGCAAATTTCAAAATTCAATAAAAGACTGAATTAAAAAGTTCACATTTTCCTTGCATCCAGAAAGGAAAATCCCCTATAATAAAAAAACAATGAATGATACTTATAAGGAGAATTACCATGTTGGAGCGATATAAAACAGTCTATCGTGGAAAAGAAGGGGAAATTATTGAAAAGAAATCCCGCTTTATTGCTACGGTACGTCTTGTGGAGACAGAAGAGGAAGCGCTTGGCATTATTGAAAAGATGAAGAAAAGTACTGGAATGCCACCATAACTGTTTTGCCTATGTGATCGGAGAGCGGAGAGAATGTGTGCGATGCAGTGATGATGGAGAACCAAGTGGAACAGCAGGAAAACCCATGCTGGATGTGTTACTCGGAGAAGAGCTGTATAACACAGCGGTTGTGGTAACAAGATACTTTGGTGGAACGCTTCTGGGAACCGGAGGACTTGTGCGTGCGTATTCGAAGGCGGTACAGGAAGGTCTGGCACAGAGTGATCTGATTGAAAACAGTATGGAAATATCCTGGAGATCGGAACGGATTACAACGGGGTGGGAAAGATCCAGTATCTGATCGGAGAAAATAAAATTCCGGTGCTTGCGTCTGAGTATACGGATAAAGTACGGTTTCAGGTACTTCTTCCAATGAGTGAGACAGAACACTTTCAAAAATTGCTGACAGAGGCAACAAATGCACGGGCCAGTCAGGAGATTGTGGATAGCTGCTATTATGCGGTGTGGAACGGGAAGATACTGATGGGGGATGAACTGAGAGGGTGAGAAACGCCGGTGCCGAAAATGACACCGACGTTTTCCCTGCGTTTTGACAGATCAATTGTTTTGAAACTTCCGGATTAAACAGTCATCGGTTCCGGATAAGTCTCGCCCAGTGTGTCGATTACAATAGTTGCAATCACCTGATCTTCCAGTGGTCTGTCACGGAAATCAGTTGGCACTTTGGCGATTTTGTCAATGACATCAAGACCTTCTGTGATCTTACCGAAGGCTGCATAAGCACCATCCAGATGAGGGGAGGTCTCATGCATGATGAAGAACTGACTTCCTGCAGAATCCGGATGCATGGCACGTGCCATGGACAGAACACCAGGGGTGTGCTTCAGATCGTTGGCAAAACCATTCTGTGCAAATTCTCCTTTGATGGAGTATCCGGGACCACCCATACCGGTTCCCTCCGGGCATCCGCCCGGATCATGAAACCGGGAATGGACACGATGAAAGATTTTTCCATCGTAGAAATGTTTGTTTGCCAGGCTGATAAAGTTGTTGACGGTATTTGGTGCGATTTCAGGATAGAGTTCGCCCTTCATCACATCACCGTTTTCCATTGTGATCGTAATAACAGGATTTGACATGATAAACGCTCCTTTTTCTTTTCATTTTTCAGCTGTTACAGCTGTCAGAACTCATTATAATAATGGAAAGAACAAAGCGCAAGAAAAAGAATAGATGAGGAAATTATGGAAAGAGAAATTGATTTAAAGAAAATATCTGATGGAAAATTATATACAAATAAAGATATGGTAAAAGCAGGATGCGGTGAATGTCAGGGGTGTTCTGACTGCTGTCGGGGGATGGGGAACTCGATTTTTCTGGATCCAATGGATATTTACCGGCTGACAACAGGATTGGAATGTACGTTTGAAGATCTTTTAAGTACCTGTGTGGAACTTCAGGTGGTGGACGGATTTATCCAGCCGAATATGAAGATGACCGGAAAAGAAGAACAGTGTCCGTTTTTAAATGAAAAAGGCCGCTGTAACATCCATGCGATCCGCCCGGGGATCTGTCGGTTATTTCCACTGGGAAGATGCTATGACGGTGAAGGTGGATTCAGTATTTTCTTCAGATATATGAGTGCAAAAAGAGCCGAAGTCCAAAGTAAAGATCAAAAACTGGCTGGGCGTGGAAGAAATCGGAAGATATGAGAACTTTGTGGCACAGTGCACTATTTTCAGAAAGATGCCCGGAAGGTGTTGGAGGGGATTTCACAGGAAGCACTGGTAAAGAAACTTCATCTGTATCTGCTGACACTGGTTTTATCAGAAACCCTATGATGGAAAACGGGAATTTTACAGTCAGTTTGAGCAACGACTTCAGGAAGCAAAACAGCAGATTGGTATTGCAGGATAAACAAAATCAGACAATACTCGTTCCGGTGTACACAGATACGGAGAGAGTTCCTGCCCGTATAAAAGGCGATAAATGATCAGGGAACGATCAGGTTGCTTTCAGCGAATCCCTGTAGGGGATATAGGAAGTATCGAAAAGACAGAGTTCATCGAGACTGTTAAACTCCCGGACAATACCTTCTGGATATTTTCGAAGAGTCAGGGAAAGTTCGTCCAGATGATTACTGTAAAAAGCTTCCCAACTGAGTCTTTTGAGCCAGGGTCATCGTATTCTTTCTGCATCAGTTCACAGAAACGGGCAGAAAACTGGTTATCCCAGTAAGCGGGACCGGTCATATACCAGCAATTGCTGCCACCTTTTCGAATACGGGAAATTTTTCCGTTAAAACCGGTAGTAACACATAACTTGTCTGTTTTTTTCTGAAGAAAAAGTACCGGCGTAATAAGATTCATATACATAAGAATCAAAAATATTTTCCATACAGTACAGATCAGAACAACAGATGTATGAATTCTTCAGACTTTTCGTGCGGCATAAATAGATGAAAGATTATTTCGGACTGCATACTCTGTATTTTCAATCAGATACACACCATATTTTTCTGCCAGATAAGAAAATGCTTCTTTTTGATGACCAACCACGATATAGATTTCCGGAATCTCAGCCTCGATCAGCTGACGGATCATCCTTCAATAAGAATCTCTCCCTTGACTTTCAGAAAGCTTTAGGCTTCGTATCAGACAGAGGTTTGAACCGGGAACACATACCGGCGGCAAGGATGATGGCATTGTCTACATGATAAGGACGGAGCGCATCATAATTCCGTTTTGAAAGCAGTCATCGAACTCAGACTTACCATAACGAAAGAATCCTCCTGTGAATAAAACACAATAATAACGTTACGATTGTAGTGCAGTTTTCAGGGAATGTCAAGAAAAATGGTGTGGGGAGAAAAGGCTGCAACCAAAAAACACATAAAGAGACGGAAATGTAAGAAAACTGTAACGAAATATGATTTAGA
>ENA-OQER01000958-OQER01000958.1-human-gut-metagenome-genome-assembly--contig:-NODE-958-length-15026-cov-4.342506_pt1 | contig 15026 bp, 14 predicted proteins | sample MGYA00242797_ERZ504639 | MGnify/ENA primary metagenome ERZ504639 (study PRJEB26092, sample SAMD00036306) | human gut metagenome | host: Homo sapiens | study: EMG produced TPA metagenomics assembly of...
TTGTTATCTATCTTCCCATCACAAAGATACAGACCAACCATTAATAGAAGTTCCCGAGGGTACGGAAGGAGCAAAAACTGTAACATTGAATCTGGCGAAAGAGTGACTTATATGGATAATGGTTTTGGTACTATCAATACAGAAGATAATAAATTTCTTGGGTCATTCCAACCTAAATGGATTGGTGGCTTTACTACTACATTTATCTATAAAACTGGCAGTTGAATTCATTTGTTTATGCTCGTATGGGCAATATGTATTATGGATTGTTACAAACTTATGGTCGTCGTGTAGAAAAGGACGTATGGAGTACTGAAAATCCGAATGGAAAGTTTCCACAACCTCGTTCTGGTGGTGTAACTACTACAGATTATAGTGCTTATATGAACTATACTAAAGGTAATATGGTAGCAATACGTAATATTGCTTTATCATATACGTTCCCTGAAAAGTGGTTGAAGAAACTTGGGGCTGCTAGTTGTCAAATTTATGGTCAAGTATTGAATCCATTTATATTTGGAGGAGAATTAGTGAAATCGGGTATAAACCCAGATGATACAACAGGATGGAGTGAAAAAACAAATGACACTAATTTTATTGGTGGTCAAACAAACAATACCATATTGACTCGTAGTTATGTTATCGGATTAAGACTTGGATTTTGATAAACCATTAAAAGATATTGAATATGAAACTAAAAAAATATATGTTGATTTCCATGGTTGCTGTTACTTTAGCATCTTGTGGAGATGATTTTTTGGAAGAAAAAATGGTAGCAACCATTACGCAAGATTATTTTGAAACAGAAACGGGGGTAGAGCAGTTAATTGTTAGCACTTATGATGCGTTACGAGTGACTAAACAGTACCAACAAGGACCTTTTGCTTTTTTTACGGGTGTTGATAATATGATGCTAAATCTGCCAATTATGCTATTTATTCAGGATCAGTTTGGACTTCTACTGGTAATGAAGCAACGTATGTTGATGGATTATGTGGTGAGTATACTAGTAATCAATTGTTGGGTTTTTATCCTTGTATTAATAATTGTAATCGTGCAATTCTTTCTATTCGTGAGGGGAAAGTTGATGGTAAATTTGCTTCTGATCAAGCTTATGCAGAACAACGAATGGCTGAAGCAATGTTTAATCGTTCCTATTGTATTTATTTGATGAATACGTTATTGGGAGATGTTTATGTTCCAAGGGGGTATACTACTGCTTTACCTGAAAATTATGCATACAATCGGGAAACTTCGGAAAGTCTTTATAAATTGATGATTGGAGATTTGCGTTATGCTTTTGAAAAATTGCCGAAAGCTTCCGAACAATCAGGGGCTGATTACGGACGTGCTACAAAAGGAGCCGCCGCTCATTTTTTGGCAAAGCTTTATTTGCAACGTGCACAAGGGGCTGATTATGGAACAGCAGAATACGGACGTAAGGCGGATGGAAGTATTGATAATTCTAATGAGAAGTCATATTTGGGTATGCTATACAAAGGAAAAGGCACTGCTGACTTAGATTCTTGTATTTATTATGCTAATTATGTGATTGATCAAGATGGACACTATTCATTGGAATCGGATTACGGAAAATTGTTTAGCCATCCTTTGGATGATTATTCAAATGAGGAGAGTCGTGAGATAATTTTAGCTTGTGTATATGGTATGCCTGCTAATAGTGGTACAAATGGACGTTATGGGAATCGTTTGCCTTATTTTTTAACTCCCAATTATACAAGTGCCTCGTGGGGAATTCCTAATTTTACTTGGGAATATCCAGGTAAAGGTAATGGGCATTCTGTTTCGCCTACTGATTTTGGCTACGATGTTTTTACTAACAAACAAGCTGATTCTCGTTTTCAAAAATCATTTTATTTGGAATATCATACATCATTAAGGGGTGGTTCTAATACATCGACTCCGGCAGCAGATGTTCCTTATTACGCTTATGATAGTGAAGATAATGCTACATATACCTGGACATCAGATATGGCTGATTTTTTTAATTCTAATATATTGCCTAATTATAATCGTGATTCGTGGGGTGGTCGTCGAGCTGTCGCAGGAGAGCATAAGATGGGGGCAGGTGATATGGCGTTTGCTTATTTGGAAAATACAAAGGAAACAGCTATTGATATTAAAGAAGCGTTAGCACAACCTTTTGTATTATTGGCACGTTGGATTAAAGATGGAAATAAATATTATTATCGTGCTCCAATAAAGTCGGATGGCAGTTCGTATGCTTATAATAATGCAACATATGTAGGGTTGGATAAAGTTTCGGGAACAGGAGGGCCGACTACTGCTAAATACACTGATCCTAATAGAAATTCTTATGATTCATACTATTCATCGCGCGACATTCCTTTGTTCCGGTTAGCTGAAACATTCTTAATACGTGCAGAGGCTTATGGACGTAAAGGTAATTTCTCGGCTGCTGTCTTGGATATCAATAAAGTACGTGCACGTGCTGCATTTAAAGCTGGTGAAACTCGAAATGAAGTGTTGGCTCGTTTGTATCCGGGTAGTGAGAATTTGGCTAAAACAGAGAGAGAATGGCCTTATATTGTAAATACAGATATGACTTCTTCCATGTTGGTTGATGAAAGTTATTGGACAGGTGGGGTAAATGCTGATGCTGAGAATTATCCTGTTACTGCTACCTCTATATTAGATCGTTTTGTCAATTTTATATTGAATGAAGTTGCACGTGAAGCGAATACAGAATTTATTTATTATGAATGGTTGCATCATTCTGGTTGGCAGGCTGATCGTATAATGTATCATGATCAGGTAGGTTCACCATTAACTGGGCTTTGGGATAGTGCTGATAATTTGGTGAATGGGACAGGACCTACAGGTAATGGTTTGGGAGCATTTAAACCTGCTTATACATTAAAACCATTTAGACAGTCATTGCTTGATTTATTGACTGACGAAAATGGGGCTTTACTGGATGCCTCTGCTAAAAAAGCTTATCAAAATTATGGTTATTAATTAGTTGAATCTAACCATAGCAAAATTGCCTGTCATTACTATTAATGATGGGCAATTTTTAAAACATTTACAATGATTTCGTGAATCTTTTTAAGATCATAAGATTTGGGAAGTGATTGTAGATGTTTTGTTTTGAGATAACGTATTAAATGTGTGAAGGTACTGATTATACAAAAATACATGTATAATGGATAAAATTCTATTGGATGCCATGCGATTGATTCTTATCTTTGTGTGGTAAATAGTATATTGGAAAAATGATAAAAATAATAATTTTTTTACTGTTATATGTGCCCCTAGAGAGCATAGCAGCTGATGATGAAGAGGTAAAAGTGAGTATTGCCCAATATAGGGGAGGAAGAGATGCTGCAATCAGTTATACTTTTGATGATGGTTTGTTGGAACAATATACATTGGTTTTTCCGGAATTGGAGAAAAGGAATATAAAGGCTACATTCGCTGTGAATGGAGGTTGGATGGGGTGTATTAGTGCAAAGAAAGTATGTATGTCTTGGGAACAAGCAAGGGAAATGGCACAAGCAGGACATGAGATAACAAATCATGGGTGGATGCATAAGAATCTGACGAAATTGGTAGGGGAAGAAAGGCGTTTTGAAATACAACATAATGATACGGTTATTTTTGAGCAAACAGGTATATTTCCGCGTACTTATTTTTATCCGGGAAACCGGAAAAATGAGGAGGCCATAGCTTGTGCATCGGTTGACAGAGTAGGTACTCGTATCCGACAAATAGATATAGGTTCACGCCGTAATGCCCGGTGGCTAACGCAGTGGACGGATAGTTTGATAGCAAATAGATTGTGGGGTGTCGGTATGACACATGGTATAGTAACGGGATATGATGCTTTTCCTGATCCTCAAGTGTTTTGGAATCACTTGGATGAAGTGAACTGCCGAAGAGACAGATTGTGGGTTACGACATTTCGTGAGGTAGCGGCGTACATGGCTGAACGGGAGAATTTGGTACTGGATATAAAGAGGACATCAGGAAAAATTACAGTGACTTTTCATTTTACAATGGACAAGGAATTGTTTGACATGCCGTTGACTTTGCTTTTGGAAGATTTGCCCGATCAGTGTGCTGTTACTGTTCTGCAGGATGGTAGAAATTTGCCTGTGAACTTGTGTCGTAGAGGAATGGTTGTGGACTTCAGTCCGTGGGGAGGACCAGTAGAGATCTCTTATGCTTCTTCAATAACTAAATACAGATAAAGTGAACAATTAACCATATAAATGGATAAAATTCTATTTGATATAACTTCTCTCGTGCATAAATTTGTCGTATCAGATAAAAAATAAAATGCTATGAGAAAGACATTTTTAGCTATTACATTATTTTTAGCTTTTAGTAAAGCCGCATTGGCTCAGTTTGGAAACTGCACTGCATCGGAAATGCGGACTTATGTAGATAGTGCGACCGGCAATACTATCACTATGTTGACCGATACGATGAAGAATGACCGTTTTCTTTATCAGACAGATCCCATGTGGACAGCTGATGGCAAATATTTATTGTTCAGTCTTCCAGCCGTGGAAATGACAAAGAGGTAGAAAGTACGCTCCTAACGGAGAAAAACGTAAATGGACTCCTACACAAATTTATTTTATTGAAATGGCCACCGGTAAGATTATTCAAGCTACGGAAGGACCGAACTTGGGCAGTGCTTTTTTGGCTAATAAAACGAATCGTATGTTTGTCAGCCGGAAAGAAAAAGAAAACTGGAACATGTATGTGATGGATTTGGATAAATTCTTTGCTGATGTAAAACAAGGAAAAGTAGGTAAACCATCCGCTTATGAAACTTTCATAGGCACTTTTCCCACTGAGATGGGACGTCCGGGAGGATATGCTGTGGATTGCAATGATGATTATGCCTACATAACTGTTGAGCGTGAGGGTACGGAAGAGGAAAAGGAACGTATGATGAAAAACGCTTTCTTGCCTGAAAGTAACCAGCCGGTAAAGATAAAGCCAACTCTTTGCGGAATTCGTAAAATGAATCTCAGTACAGGAGAAGTAACTAAGGTTATTGATACGGAATTTAAAACAGGACATATACAAGCTAGCCGTTTTACTCCGGGTGAAATCGTTTTTTGTAATGAAACCGGTGGCGATGCCCATCAGCGTATGTGGTTTTGCACGGCAGATGGAACGGTCTTTAAACCTTTATATAAAGAAACTCCGCTAGATTGGGTGACTCATGAAACTTTTGCAACCAAAGATTTTGTATATTTCAATGTCTTAGGATTTCAGCCGCGCCTTCGCAAACAGGCAAGTGGTATTGTGCGTATTAATTTGCGTACGGATGATGTAGAGTTGATAGGCAGGTAGAATTAGAAAAAGACCGCCAAGCGATTGATGGCCAATTGGTAGGAAGAGGTTTCTGGCATTGTAATGCTAGCCGTGATAATAAATGGGCTGCCGGAGATACTTTTGGAGGTAATGTATGGCTGATTAATGTGCAAACCGGAGAACGTCATTGGTTGGTTTCGGATACCAAGATGAAACCGGATCATGCACATCCCAGCTTTAGTCCGGATGGTACGAAAGTTCTTTTCCAATCCGGACATTTTACAAATGGAAAAAGATTAAATTTAATGATGGTGGATATTTCATCTTTTAAATAAAGTAAGGTTGGATATGAAAAAAACATGTAAAATATTGTTTTCCGCAGCCTTGTTGTCTTCAGGGAGCATGATGGCCCAGACTACAACGGCAGAGAAATCGCCCAATGTTATTTATATTATGGCGGATGATTTGGGCATAGGTGATTTGGGATGCTATGGTCAGCGTCAGATTAAGACACCGAATATTGATGGGATAGCTCAAAACGGGATGAAGTTTATGCAGCATTATTCCGGTTCTACGGTCAGTGCTCCGTCTCGTTGTGCTCTGATTACAGGAAAGCACATGGGACATGCTGCAATCAGAGGAAATGCAAAAGTGGCAGGTTCGGATGGATTGTTATATGAAACTCCGCTGCCTGCCGGTGAAGTTACTGTAGCCGATATTTTTAAAACAAAGAATTATGTTACCGGATGTGTAGGCAAATGGGGAATGGGAGGACCGGGTACGGAAGGTATGCCCGGCAAACATGGTTTTGATTATTTCTACGGTTATCTGGGGCAACGTTTTGCTCATAGTTATTACCCTGAGTTCTTGCATGAGAATGAGCAGAAGATTATGCTGGATGGGAAATATTATTCGCATGACTTGATGTTGGAAAAGGCTTTGAATTTTATTGATGAAAATGCGCAGAAACCTTTCTTTCTTTATTTTTCACCAACCATACCTCATGCAGATCTTGATATAATGGGAGAGGTAATGACGGAATATGAGGGGGAATTTTGTGAAACTCCTTTTGGAGGAAGCAAAGACGGTTATAAATCGCAGCAAACTCCGCGTGCGGCATATGCGGCGATGGTTACTTATTTGGATAAAAGTGTGGGTTTGATTATTAAAGAATTAAAAGAGAAAGGTTTGTATGATCATACGATAATTGTTTTTACTTCCGATAATGGAGTCCATTCGGAGGGAGGGCACGATCCATCTTATTTTGACAGTAATGGTCCGTTCAGAGGTCAGAAAAGAGATTTATATGAAGGAGGTATCCGTACTCCGTTCGTCATTCAATGGCCGGGAGTTATTCCACAAGGGGTAGTTACTAATCATATTTCTGCATTTTGGGATTTTTTGCCTACTATAGGTGAATTGGTGCAGGCGGATATTCCTCAAAATATTGATGGTATATCTTATTTGCCTACTCTTACGGGAAAAGGTATTCAGAAGGAGCATGATTGTATTTATTATGAGTTCTTTGAATTTGGAGGAAAGCAATCTATTATGACACCTGATGGTTGGAAGTTGGTAAGACTGGAAGTTAGTGATCCGTCTAAAACTTATGAAGAATTGTATAACATTTATACAGATCCGGCAGAAACTGCTAATGTGATAAAGCAATATCCTGATGTGGCAAGGAAATTAAAGAATATGATAGGTGGTCAACGTGTTGAAAATGCCCGTTTCCATTTTTAAACAAGTAAGATTTATGAAGCAATCCTTATTTTTAAAGAAATGCAGTAAGTTCTGTTATGTACTTTTTGCAGTTTGTGGCTGTTTGGCTTGTACACAGAATCAGAAGATTGAATGGCCGCAGGTAACTAATGAGACTAAGCCTTGGACACGATGGTGGTGGGAAGGCAATGCGGTCAGACCTGCTGATTTGGATACGGTTATGCGTAAGTATCAGGAGGCAAATTTAGGTGGACTGGAGATCACTCCTATTTATGGAATACATGGTTATGAGGACCGCTTTAAAGATTTTCTTTCTCCGGAATGGTTGATTTGTTTCTGTATACTTTGCAGGAAGCAAAGCAGTTGGGGTTAGGTATTGATCTGGCTAATGCTTCGGGATGGCCGTTTGGAGGACCTTGGGTCACTCCCGAAGATGCGTGCAAGACGGTGGCTTATAAAACTTATCAATTGAAAGAAGGTGAACAATTGGGTGAACCTGTCCGGTATAAAGAAGAAGGCTTTGTCAGATTGGCAGGGCATACTCCGGTAAGACTGGCGGATTTGAAAGAACCTGTCAGTGCGAATGCTGATTTACAGACATTGGCATTGGATCAAGTACGATATAAAAAGGAACTGCCTTTGATTATAGTGACCGCTAATAGTGATAAAGGTGAATGTCTCGACTTGACTTCAAAAATAAAGCAGGATGGTACATTGGACTGGACGGCTCCTCAAGGTGACTGGACTATTTGTGCTCTGTTCCAAGGTCATCATGGGAAAATGGTAGAACGTGCAGGGCCTGGTGGTGAAGGTGATGTGATAGATCATTTTTCAGCTTCGGCCATTGATCATTATCTCAGTAAATTCGATGAGGCTTTTAAAGGAAAGGATATCAGTTATCTGAGGTATTATTTTAATGACTCTTATGAAGTGGACGATGCAAGAGGCGAGTCGAATTGGACTCCTGCTTTTTTTTGAAGAATTTCAGAAGTATAGAGGATATGACTTGCGTCAGCACTTACCTGCATTGTTAGGTATTGACACACCAGATAAAAATGCAAGAGTGTTATATGATTATAGACAAACCATAAACGATTTATTGATAAATCATTATTCTATTCGTTGGCAACATTGGGCGGCAAAACAAGGAAAGGTATAAGGAATCAGGCTCATGGCTCTCCTGCCAATATTCTGGATTTGTATGCAGTAAGTGATGTGCCCGAAATAGAGGGGCGTGATTTAGTCAGTATAAAAGCAGCTCCGTCTGTAGCTCATACAGAAGGAAAGAAACTCTCATCTTCAGAAAGTGCGACTTGGTTGAATGAACATTTTCAATCGAATCTGGGAGATGTAAAGAAAGCGCTTGATCTTTTCTTTTTGGGGGGTGTGAATCATATTTTTTATCATGGTACTTGTTTTAGTCCACAGGATGCTCCTTGGCCGGGATGGTTATTTTATGCGGCAGTCCATTTTCATCCGAATAATCCGTTTTGGGAGGATTTTAAATATTTGAATCAGTATGTTACTCGCGTGCAGTCATTTTTACAGGATGGCACTCCTGACAATGATGTTCTTTTATACTATAACATAGCCGATGTGATGTCTGAGCAAGGGAACAGAAGCCTTCAACACTTTAGCGGATTGGATCGTAATATGTTGGAATCTTCGGTCAGAGAAAGTGCGGTAACTTTAACAGAGAATGGTTATGCATGGGATATGATTTCTGACAAGCAACTTCTTAAAACTAATATTGAGAAAGAAATGATTGTAACGCCTGGTGCCGCATATAAAACCGTTCTTGTTTCGGCGGCGCAATATATTCCTTATGAAACAATGGAAAAACTGATGGCTTTGGCTGATGAAGGTGCTACCGTTGTGTTTTATAAGGGAATTCCTCAAGATATGGCCGGAATGATTCTTTCGGAAGAAAAACAGGCTCATTTTAAAGAAATGCTGGATGCTTTGGACTTTCATGCTGAAGGTGCTGTTAAATGTGCTCGTGTAGGTAAGGGGAAGGTTTGTTTGTCAGATGATATTAATGCTCTGATGAATGAGGCGAATGTGGGTGCTGAGAAAATGTATCAGGCAGGTCTGCAATGTATCCGAAGAAATAGTGCGACGGGAAAATATTACTTTATAGAAAATAGTAGCGACTGTAAAATAGAGGATTGGATTCCACTTCGTACAGAAGCTCGGAGTGCGGCGATTTTTAATCCAATGACTGGTGTTAGTGGTTTGGCTGCTATGAAACGCAATGACGGGCAAACAGATGTTTACCTGGAATTGAATCCGGGTGAAACTGTCATTGTATCAACTTCCGGTCAGCATTTTACAGGAGATGCCTATGCTTATTATCAAAATGCAGGTGAGCCAAATCCAGTTTCCGGCAGTTGGACTGTTTCTTTTGTTCAAGGAGGTCCTCAACTTCCTGCTTCTATAACGGTTGACAGTTTGGGCTCATGGACTGATTTTGTAGGGGATGAATATAAAGCTTTTTCTGGAACAGCCGTTTATACGACTACTATAAATAAGGTGCCTGTAGCAGATGTGATCAAATTGAACCTTGGAACTGTGGCAGAAAATGCATCTGTCTATTTGAATGGAGAATATATAGGTACAGTGATTGACTCTCCTTATCAATTGTATATCCCTGCTGAAAAATTCAAAGGACAGGATGAGTTAGTTGTCAGAGTAGCCAACTCTATGGCGAATCGAATTGCTTATATGGATAAGAAGGGAGTGGACTGGAAGATTTTCTATAATGTAAATATGTCTGCAAGGAAAAAGGAAAATGTGAAGAATGGTATCTTTGATGCTTCTGATTGGGAACCAAAATCTTCAGGGCTATTGGGACCTGTAACGTTGACTCCGGCTATGGTGAAGCAATGAATTATATAGTCCTGATGTTGCAACCTATAGAATAAATGTTTCAGGGTATTTGTGTAATATATTGAGTATTAATGTGATATGTAAATATGTGCAACATGAATACCCTGAAATTTCGTTTTGAACGAATTTCTATATAAATGTATCTTATTCTATGGTAAGAGAGGGAACTTTATGCTAGTTTTGTAACAAACAATTTGAGATAGCTATGAGAAACAAAATTCTTTTATTTTTATTGGCTTTTATAGGAATAAGTCAGATTGCGGCAGCATCAGCTGTTCGTGATAAATACAATTTTAATTCTGAATGGTTACTTTATGTTGGTGATATACCGGAAGCCAAAGAAGTACGTTTTCAGGATACGGATTGGAAGAAAGTAACATTACCACGTCCTTTTAATGAAGATGAAGCTTTTCGTTTAAGTATAGAACAACTGACGGATACAATCATGTGGTATCGTAAGCATTTCCGTCTGCCTGCCGATAGCAAAAACAAAAAAGTCTTTGTTGAATTTGAAGGGGTCCGTCAAGGAGCTGATTTTTATATCAATGGTGAATATATCGGCTTGCATGAAAATGGTGCGATGGCTGTAGGTTTCGATTTGACTCCTTATATTAAATATGGACAAGAGAATGTAATGGCAGTCCGCATTGATAATAACTGGAATTATAAGGAACGTGCCACTGATACTAAGTATCAATGGAGTGACCGCAATTTTAATGCCAATTATGGAGGGATTCCTAAGAATGTGTGGCTTCATGTTACTGATAAACTTTATCAGACACTTCCCTTGTATAGTAATTTAAAAACGACCGGTGTCTATATCTATGCGGAGGATATTCGTGTAAAATCTCGTAAAGCCGTAGTTCACGCCGAATCCGAAATAAAAAATGAATATAATCGGGATAAGAAAGTCGCTTATAAGGTTGAAGTGTGTGATCGTGACGGGAAAAGCATAAAAAGTTTTGAGGGTACTCAGACGGTAGTAAAACCGGGTGAAACTGCGACTTTGGAAGCTTCAGAGAAATAGACGGACTTCATTTCTGGAGTTGGGGATACGGATATTTGTACACAGTAAAAACCAGTTTATGGGTGGATGGCAGAAAAGTAGATGAAGTGGCTACCCGTACCGGTTTCCGTAAAACTCGTTTCGGCAAAGGAATGATTTGGTTGAATGACCGGGTGATTCAGATGAAAGGTTTTGCACAGCGTACCAGTAATGAATGGCCGGGAGTCGGTATGAGTGTTCCTGCATGGCTGAGTGATTATAGCAACGGTTTGATGGTGGAAGATAATGCCAATTTGGTTCGTTGGATGCATATCACCCCTTGGAAGCAGGATATTGAATCGTGTGACCGTGTCGGATTGATTCAGGCGATGCAGGCCGGTGATGCAGAAAAGGACCGTGAAGGCCGTCAATGGGAACAACGTACAGAATTGATGCGTGATGCCATTATTTACAACCGTAATAATCCGAGTATTTTATTTTATGAATGTGGAAACGAATCAATCAGTCGTGAACACATGATAGAAATGAAAGCGATTCGTGATAAGTATGACCCTCATGGAGCCGTGCCATCGGTTCTCGTGAAATGCTTGATATTCGTGAAGCCGAATATGGTGGCGAGATGCTTTATATCAATAAAAGCAAACATCATCCGATGTGGCCATGGAATACTGCCGTGATGAAGGTCTGCGCAAATATTGGGATGAATATTCTTATCCATATCATAAAAATGGGGAAGGAAATAATTCATTTCGTTCTGCAATGACTAATAAGGTCCAGAAAAAGGTGGATGCCCGTGCTTATAATCACAATCAGGATTCCTTTACTATTGAAAATGTAATTCGTTGGTTTGATTATTGGCGTGACGCCGGGTACAGGTGACCGTGTCAGCTCGGGAGGTGTGAAAATCATCTTCTCGGATACGAATACACATTATCGTGGTGTGGAGAATTATCGTCGTAGTGGTGTGACAGATGCCATGCGTATCCCTAAAGATCCTTTCTATGCACATCAGGTGATGTGGGACGGATGGGTGGATATAGAGAATCCCCGTATTCATATCGTTGGTCATTGGAACTATAAAGAAGATGTGGTGAAACCTGTTTATGTGGTATCCAGTGCTGAAAAAGTGGAATTGTTCCTGAATGGTAAATCTTTAGGAAACGGTCAAAGAGATTATCATTTCTTGTATACTTTCAAAGATGTGGCATTTGTTCCGGGCAAGTTGGAAGCTGTAGGGTATGATAAGAATGGAAAAGAATGTTGTCGCGCTGAATTGCAGACTGCCGGCAAGCCGGAACAGATTAAACTCAGTGTGATTCAAAGTCCTAAAGGCTGGAAAGCGGATGGAGCTGATATGGTATTGCTTCAAGTGGAAGTGATGGATAAAGATGGCAGACGTTGTCCGCTGGCTAATGATTTGATACATTTTGATGTAGAAGGACCGGCTGAATGGCGTGGTGGAATAGCACAGGGCAAAGATAATTATATTCTTTCAAAAGATTTGCCTGTAGAATGTGGAATCAACCGGGCTTTGATACGCTCTCTTACGACTCCGGGGACAGTTCGTATAACAGCCAAGCTGATGGATTGCAATCTGCCGAAATCAGTCTTTCTTCTGCACCTGTTGAAGTGAAGAATGGCTTGAGTAACTATATTCCGGGAGATGAACTGGAGGGCAGGCTGACCCGTGGAGAAACTCCGTTGACTCCTTCTTACAAGGATACGAAAGTCGATGTGAATATCTTATCGGCGGTTGCCGGAGCCAATCAGGATGAAGTGATAAAAAGTTTCGATGATAATGAATTGAGTGAATGGAAGAATGATGGCAGACTGAACAGTGCATGGATAACTTATAGTTTGGAACGTACGGCCCGTGTGGATGAAATTTGTATGAACTTACCGGTTGGCGTTTGCGCAGCTATCCTTTGGAAATATATGCAGGTGATGAACTGATTTGGAGTGGTGAGACTGAAAAAAGTTTGGGGTATATCCACCTGAATGTAAAACCTGTATTGACAAATGAGATAACCATTCGTTTGAAAGGTGCCAGCAAGGAAGGTGACGGTTTCGGACAAATTGTAGAAGTTGCTGCTCCTGCCGCAGGTGAATTAGACTTGTTTAAGGCAAAAAATGGCGATAAAACTAATCACGAGTTACGCATTGTTGAAATCGAGTTTAAAGAGAATTTGTGGCAATAGAGATGTGGATATTTTTTAGAGGTAAAGATTGATAGACAGGAGTTTCTTTTTTTAGTAGATAGGCGGGGAAACTCCCCGCTTGTATTAAGGTTTTATAAATTGTTAGATGAAACATTGGATTATGATGAATATGCTTCTGCTTGTCGGAAGCATATTCGCTTTTCCCAACCTTACAGTGGAGAAAAGCTTTCAAGAGGATTGATTGGAATTCCTACAGAGGATGGAATGTATTTTAGCTGGCGCATGACCTTGGAGGATGCAGCCGGATTACAATTTGATTTATACCGTAGTTCCGGTGGAGGTGCGGAGGTGAAATTAAATAAAGAACCGATAGATCGGACTTCCGATTTTTTAGACCGTACAGTTGATTATACGGTGGATAATCGTTGGACTTTAAAAGCAACTACCGGGGAAGTCACTACCTGGACCCGTCTGAAAGGAGAGGAACGGAATCCTTATTTAAGTGTTCCTGTTTGTAAACCGGAAGACGGAGAAATAGCAGGTGAATCATTCACTTATACAGCTAATGATTGTAGTGTAGGTGATCTGGATGGTGATGGAGAGTATGAGATTATTTTAAAATGGTCTCCTTCTAATTCAAAGCGACCGCCACAACGTGGCTTTACCGGTAATACCTATTTGGATGCATATAAAATGGATGGAACAAGATTGTGGCGTATTGATTTGGGACCGAATGTACGTTCCGGAGCAGCCACTACTAATTTCCTGGTCTTTGATTTTGATGGAGATGGATGTGCGGAAATCTGTTGTAAGACAGGAGATGGTACTGTCGACGGGCTGGGACATCGGATAGGAGATGCCCAAGCCGACTGGAGGACATGGGATAAAAAAAGTCCTACGTATGGTAAGATAGTAAATGGCCCGGAATACCTCACGGTTTTTGAGGGACGTACTGGAAAAGAACTGGATTCGAAAGAATATATTCCAACCCGTTATCCCTTGGATGGTTGGGGAGGTGTCGGTGGTAATTGTGGTAATGACAATACTGGTGGTCGTTCAGACCGTTTTACAGCTGGAGTAGCTTTTCTGGATGGAAAAACGCCTTCACCTGTCATGGTAAGAGGATGGTACGGACGGACGGTGGTGGCTGCATGGACTTTTACAAACGGGGCATTGAAACATACATGGACTTTTGATAGTGCGGCACCGGGTTGGGAGCCTATTCGGGCATGGGGAAATCATAGTGTGACCGTAGCGGATTTTGATGGTGATGGGTGTGATGAAATCTGTGTGGGGGCTATGACTGTAGACCATGATGGTAAAGGACTGTTTACTACGGGCTTGCGTCACGGGGATGCTTTACATGCCGGACGTTTTATTCCTTCCCGTCAAGGTATGCAGGTTTTTGGCGTGCATGAAAATGAAGGCGATAATGAAATTGTAAAGCGTACTCCTGCCGTAGCTATGTTTGATGGAGCGACCGGAGAAATTATCTGGCAGGATGGTTTGGGACAAGATGCCGGTCGTGGAGTAGCTGCCGATATTGATCCGCGTTATGATGGAGCAGAGTGTTGGTGCAACATAGGAGGTTTGAGAAGAGGGGATACCGGAGAAATAATCAGTAATAGAAAGCCTGACTCCTGCAATTTTACCATTTATTGGGATGCCGATCCCTTAGCGGAACTACTGGATCATGTTTCCATCAGTAAATGGAATTGGAATACGGAAAGTACAGATTTATTATTGAAAGCCGAGAGAGTTGTTTCCAATAATGGAACAAAAGGTAATCCGTGTTTGTCGGGTGATATTTTAGCCTACATTATTCATAGTGGATTCATTTCAGGTTATCAAAACAGATATGGGGACAATCTGAAGCCTCCAACTAATGTCTATCATCGAATGACCGCTTGATGTAGAGTTATAATCCTGTCCGA
>ENA-OQER01000959-OQER01000959.1-human-gut-metagenome-genome-assembly--contig:-NODE-959-length-15013-cov-6.585046_pt1 | contig 15013 bp, 21 predicted proteins | sample MGYA00242797_ERZ504639 | MGnify/ENA primary metagenome ERZ504639 (study PRJEB26092, sample SAMD00036306) | human gut metagenome | host: Homo sapiens | study: EMG produced TPA metagenomics assembly of...
AAGCATTCATCCGGTATCTCATCGTGGCGATTTGCTCAGCCATCGTCACCTTCCTATCCAGCTCCTGCACGGCAGGACTCGTAATCGGAAAGAACCAGCGGCAACATCAGGAGAACAACATCTCCACTAAAGTAGATTCTACCTACTACGTGCCAACCATTACCATCCGGTAGTTTAGAGTTAACAGTTGATAGTTTATAACAATTTAAAATTCAAAAGATTATGGCAATTAATTTGAAAGCAAAGGAGACCCTTATCCAAGTAGGCGAAATGAAGGGTCAGTACAGATTCATCCTCGGTACCGAACTTTACAACAAGCTCTCTGAGAGCAAGGTTATCAAGGAGGCGGCTATCAGAAGCGGCGTTAGCGTGGGCGTGATGCAGGTTTGCTGGGATGCTGCAGGCGAGGTTATCAAGGCGTGGTGTACCGAAGGCCATTCCGTAGCGTTCCGGGATTGGGAACCATGCGATTCGGCGTAAGAGCCAAGAGTGTGCCTACCGTAGGCGAAGTGGCTACCAGTCTGATTACCAACCGCCGTGTTATCTTCACCCCAAGCGTTGACATCAAGCGCGAGCTGCAGGAAACCTCCATCCAGATTACCTGTTACGACCGCAACGGCAAGGTGGTGAAAAACGTTACTTCCGACGATAAGGGCGATGTGGAAGACCCAGACAATAACCCAGGTGGCGGCGGTTCGGATAACACCCCGGGCAGCGGAAATACCGAAGGCGGCGGAACCACCGGCGGTAATGAAGGAGACGGTTTGGAGTAAGCGAACTCCTCGAAAAACCGAACAGGAATCCCTGATTTTACCACAATAAGAAAAGAGCCCCTGATGCAAGGAAACGAGCATCGGGGGCTTTTATCTTACTCCATTACATAGAGGATGGATGTATAGAGCTGCATCACGAGAATGTAGAAAAGAAAGCAGGGCGACAGGAGGCAGATGCCTTGATTCATCGCATCATAAACCTGACTGATGCCCTTGATGCTCTCGCTCATGATGCCGTAACTCATGCTCATCACCATGACCGAGAAACAGATGTACGGAATGAGACTATGCGTGAACGGTCCCGGAAAGAGGGTTCCTACGGCATTCAGCAGAATGGCATGGGGCAAGAGTGTGAGCGCCAGCATGATACCTGCAGAGATGCACAACTCGATGAGCATCAGGCGTAAGGCCGTGCGCTGGCGATACTGGGTAGGGTCGAAATGGAGCACCCTACTCTGCTTTACCACCCCGATGGTGATGCTGATGAGCACCAGCCATACGAGCCATACAGAGGTGAGATGGTCTACAAAATGGCCCGTAAACCAGCGGATGCCTCGGGCTGGTAAGCGAATGGGTGAACGACTCGGGCATCGCAGCTGTAAGCAGCCACGAAACCAGAATCACCACTACTTCGGCTATTCCCAACGATAATGCCAGATAGGCCAATACTTTCTTATACATTCTTTAAAAAGCGCTTATTGAAACGAGTTATTCTTCATCTGCCTGCAGATGGTCGATATCGAGGATGCGTAGCTCGCATGCTTTTACCACCAGGCGGGTGGCGTTGATGCCCATGCCGTGGTTGCCGTCAGGGAAGAGTTTCTGAACCAGTTCTGCCTGTCGCTTCTCCAGACTCTTTACGCCGAAAGGCATTCCGCGCAGGTTGGTAATCTGCTCCTTGGTATAGCCCAGCGCAAGATGGCGCAGGAAACGCTCGTCATACTCATCAATCTCATAATTCACCAGAGCCTCCTGACGCATCAGCTGGCTGTTTACGCTCCGCTTGAAACGGTCTACTATCTTCTGAAGGATAGGCTGGTTGAACACCAGTTTCTTACCTCCCATGCACTCGCCACATCGCCACGCGTAAGGAGTTCGCCACTCTTCAGAATGATGCCGTCGCAGCCCGCATCGAGCACATCTACCCAGAGTTTTTCGTTCAGAATTTCTCCTGTAAAGATGAGCACCTTCACGTCAGGATACTGCTCCTTGGTCTGGCGGCAGATTTCTACGCCTACCGTGGTGGAACCGCCCAGTCCGAGGTCGAGCAGAACCAGATCAGGCAACTGCTGCTTGATGAGTTTCCAATAGGCTATTTCGCTCTCGGCAGTACCGATGATTTCAGCCTCTGGAATATCATTCTTGAAGATACCCTCTGTGCCCTTCAGTTCCAGGGGCACGTCTTCTACTATGATGACTTTAAAATTTTCCATTTTCTGATATTTTTATTTTCTTATGATTTTAAACTTTTCCATTTGATGCGTGCCGGCAGCACGGCCTCTATCCTGAGGCAACCCTTATCACCCTGGCAAGCCTTGATGCCGCAGCCGCGCAGATTGGTAATCTCGCCCAGTTCCCTCACAATCTGCCGGCACAGGAGATAGCGCAAATCGCACGTCAGAGGGGTGAAGAGCTGGGCATGGAGCGCAGCATCATAGGTCACATCCTGCTGGTCAATCCAATATCTCACGTAGGCAGAACCCGGAATCTCAGCCACTCCGGTATGGTAATCCTTGGAATTGCCGCGCATCAGAGAAACAAGATAGCGGTTCAGGAAATCATCTGCCTTGATGTTGCCTTCTACCTGCTCCATCGCCTGGGCGCTGAGCAGAGAATAGAGCGATTTATAATAAGCTACCAGTTCCTTGAGCGAATCTACATCATCGGGCTGCGAATCGATAAGCTGGCGGATGCGCGACGGATAATACATCGTTTCGTGCTTGAGCGTAGACAGACAGTTGTCGAGCACGGAATTGGAGATATGAAGCTTATCGTTCTCATATTCAGCCTATGCAGCTCATCGGTCATCAGCTCCAGTTTCAGGGATTCCTGCTCAGCCTCGTCGGTCCGCTTGGCTTTGGTCTGTTCTATCATGGCAAACCGGTAGTTCAGCACGTGGCGGTAATAGAGCAGATAATAAGCCAGCGGCAACTGCAGCAGCAACAGGATGAGCAGCACCACGGCCACGGTCTTCGAGTTCTCGCTCTGCTGCATCGTGTGCACGTAATTATCGAGCGTATTATCGGCACTTATCTCGCGGAACAGCTGGGTATAAACCTTGTTGTTACTCTGGTAGAGCGACCATTGGTGCAACGCCAGGGCAGCCACGGCACACTCGTTTCTCAGTCCAGGATGACGTGATAATTGGTTGGCAGTCCGGAGCGTATCCAGGAGAGTTCTGCCGCCATTCCCACCTCCGGATGAGCCACCATGAGATACTTGCCGTCGGGATATTTCGACAGATAGAACGCGTTGAGATAATGGCGCGAAGAATCGGCAAAGGCCAGGGTGCGCTGGTAGGTGCCGTTGATATTGCTGAAGTAGGCACTATCTGCAAAATCGTCGGCACGCTGGAGATTGGCATCTACGTTCGTCTTGTGATGATTGTGGCGCTGGCGGATGTCGTTTGCCTTCTTAGCCTCGCAAGGCTGGACCGCAGCCGACAGCAGCACAAAGAGCATGATGAAGATGCCCAGCAGCTGATGGGTTCGGCGGGCGATGCCCTTAGGCAGACGGAAACTGAAGCGGCTCCCCTCGCCCAACTTGCTTTCTGCCTTGATCTGGCAGCCGGCAAAGAGCGAACTCACCTTCTTATATTTCTCTATGATGCCCTTGCAGTTGAGCAGTCCGAAACCGTGACCGCCTGTATAAGTTCGGTCGAAGACATGCGCCAGCTGCTCCTCGTCCATACCCTTTCCGGTATCAGAGATGCTGATTTCCACGAAGTCAGAAACCTTGGCGCTAATGGTTACCTTTCCGCCTTCGGGTGTAAACTTGCGGGCATTATCGGCTATGGTATTGATCATGAAGAGCGTAAGGATGCGGTCGGCCTTGACCACGGCATCTGTAGGTTCTACATCGAGTTTCACGCCCTGCATCTGGAAGCTCATCTTGCCCTTGCTTACAATATCGAAAAGCTGCTGGAGCGGGAAACTTCGATACGCAGGCTGAGTGAGCCTGGCGCATCTGGATCCACTCCGTAAGCACGTTGTTATATTGGTTAATCTTATCTGTGAGTTCGGCGATATACTGGTAACGTTCCTGCCGCACCTCATCGCTTTCGCCCCCTTCGGAGAGTCGGTTTACCTCGTGAATCATGCGGTCGATGAAAGGCGTAATGCTGTTTACGAGCGAAATCTTAGCCCTTTGTTCCAGATTGCGTTTCTTGTTTTCTTCTATATGCAGTCGGGTTACGTTCAGTTCATCCTGAACCTCCTCCTGCTTATCTTTTAATTCGTTGATTTTCTTAGTGTTATTCTCGCTCCACTCACGCAAAGGTGCAAGCAGTTCATCCATCGACTGGTTCTTCATCTTCTTGCGCTTCATGCGGTCGAAAACGTAGAGCAGAACCACCACGAGCACAATCATCGCCACAACGGCAGCAATCATCAGGTTGAGCTGCTGGGCGTTCTCGTCGAGTGCCGCGGCACGTGCCTCCAGCTGGCGGTCCTGTCGCGAACGGTCCTGCAAATCCAGATAGATATTGCGGTTGTAATCGCTCTGCTGCTTATCATCTATAGCCGAATAAACCAGGCAGAGTCTTTCACGTATCGACGCTACGAGGTCGGGTGCCTGCTCTATCGCCTTGTTGTCGTTCAGGGCATGATTCAGGCAGTCGAGCGCCGAAGAATAATCATGGATATCCCAGAAACATTCAGCCAGCGTACGGTTGGCTCCGGCAGTCTGATAAACATCTCCGTAGCTCGAAAAGAGGTTGAGGGCACGCTGGGCAAGTTGCCTGCCAGCAGATTGTTTGGCATCTGCTCGATGTTGAGATACTGGAAGGCAGGCAGGTTGTTGCGTATGAGGAATTCGCTCACCTCTCCTTTTCTGAGGTGCTCGCTAATAGACTGCAGGGCGTTAGCTGCCAGTAAGGATAAGGATGGGCAGGGTCGCTAGCCAGCATGTAGCAGCTGATCAGCCGGTCGAATTCCGCCTGATTGATTTCGTTTTCGGTTCCCTTGACGATAGCTCCGCCCGAACCTATATTATAAAGATAGTTGAGATATTGTGCCGAATCCTGTTCCAGCTCATCTGGGTCCAGACGGTTAAGCTCCTGAAACATCGGCTCGTCTAAGCCACATAATAAAAATAGGTGGCGGCCACAATATAGAATTCAGATTTCGCATAAATCACACGTTTGCTTTCCCTCGGGGGCATGGAATTCACCTCTTCGCGAATTCTGCGCAAACGCCTCATCGCCTTTTCGCGATAAGCATAAAAATCTTTGTTGTGCGATTCTCTCTGACAGAGTCGCATGTTCTGAACATCGGCAATAGCGAGTTCTATCTGATTATCGCTCTCCTCTTCAATCTTCTTCAGCCATCCCTTGGCACCCTTGTAATCCATCTTGGCTATACAGACAAAGGCAAGGTTGTTATAGGCTTCGGCACGGCCTGAGGGATAATCTTCTGAAAGCTTCAAAGCCTCTCAGCCAGCACTTTAGTAGAATCGAGATTGCGATAATGATAAGCATAGGATTGCTCGTTCAGCTCATCTACCCTTGCCTTATTCGCAGGAGAACAAGCTGAAAGAAAAAGAGTCGCCACCACCAGAATTGATGATGGCGACATGGAAAAAAAGGATGCTGAAATCTGCATCTCGATGAAAAATAGCCTAAATTAAGCGCGAGCCTTCGCGATGTAACCGAGAGCCTCCTGACACTTGGCTGTGATGGCAGCCCAGTCGCCAGCAGCAACAGTCTCCTTAGGGAAGAGCTTAGAGCCCATACCTACGCAGAAAACGCCAGCCTTGATCCAAGGAGTAAGATTCTCCTCTGTTGGCTCTACGGCACCTGTTACCATGATGTTGCTCCAACGCAAAGGTGCCATTACGTTCTTGACGAATGAAGGACCGCCTACGTTACCTGCTGGGAATACCTTGGTTACGTCGCAACCGGCAGCCTGAGCATTATTGATTTCAGTTACAGAACCGCAACCTGGTGAATAAGGAACCAGACGACGGTTGCAAACTGGAGCAATATCTGGGTTGAAGTTAGGACCTACGATGAAGTTAGCGCCGAGCTGGAGATACAGAGAAGCTGTACCGGCATCAACAACTGTACCTGCACCCAGAATCATCTCAGGGCAAGTCTTGTCGGCCCACTTTACCAACTCTCCGAAAATCTCGTGAGCGAAGTCACCACGGTTAGTAAACTCGAAAACACGTACGCCACCCTCGTAACAAGCCTTGATGACGTTCTTGCAGATTTCAACATCCTTATTGAAGAAAACAGGTACCATACCAGTCTCTTTCATGGCTGCCATAACCTGCATTTTGCTAAACTTTGCCATTACCTTATATGAATTAACAATGAATAGTTTATAGGAGCTACGCCGTAAGCAAGACAGTCTATAAACTATAAACTATCAACTATAAACTTTAAACTATAATTATCTCTGAACTCGACCATTAGCGTTACCGCCAGCCAGGCTCTCTACCTCGTCAGTAGAAACCAGGTTGAAGTCGCCAGGGATAGTATGCTTCAAAGCAGAAGCAGCTACCGCAAACTCAAGAGCCTCGCCCTGAGTCTCCTTAGTAAGAAGACCGTGGATCAGACCACCAGAGAAAGAGTCGCCACCACCAACGCGGTCGATGATAGGGTTGATGTCGTAGTGCTTGCTCTGATAGAACTCCTTACCATCATAGATAAGAGCCTTCCAGCCGTTGTGTGTAGCAGAGAGAGATTCGCGGAGAGTAGAAACAACATACTTGAATCCGAACTCCTTCATCATGCCCTTGAAGATTCCGTAGTAACCCTCAGCATCAGTCTTACCGCCCTCTACATCTGCATCTGGCTTGAAGCCAGGCAGAGCTGAGCATCTTCCTCATTACCGATGCAAACATCAACATACTTCATCAGAGGACGCATAACAGAGATAGCCTTCTCAGAAGTCCAGAGCTTCTTGCGGAAGTTGAGGTCAACAGAAACTGTTACGCCGTGACGCTTAGCAGCCTCACAAGCCAACTTGGTAAGTTCAGCAGCCTTGTCGCTAATAGCTGGAGTAATACCGCTCCAATGGAACCATTGGGCACCCTCCATAATCTTGTCGAAATCGAAATCAGATGGGTCAGCCTCAGCAATTGCGCTGTGTGCACGGTCGTAGATTACCTTGGATGGGCGCATAGAAGCACCAGTCTCGGCATAGTAGAGACCTACGCGGTCGCCACCACGAGCGATGAACTCTGTGTTAACGCCGTAACGACGGAGACCGTTGACAGCAATCTGACCGATCTCGTGCTTAGGGAGCTTAGATACGAAGTAAGCATCATGACCATAGTTAGCCAAGCTTACAGCTACGTTAGCCTCACCACCACCAGGGATGATGCGAAGTGATTCACTCTGAATGAAACGATCATTGCCTTCTGGTGATAAACGAAGCATGATCTCACCTAATGTTACAATTTTTGCCATGTTTGATAGTTTTAATTTTTTTGTTTTTATTTGTTTGTTATGAGTTAACAAATTAAATTCAACTTTTCAGTAGAGAAATGAAGTTCAATTATCAGTTGTCGTTCAATTTCGAGGGCAAAAATAACCATAATTTCTCGAATAACGAAATAAAATTGCATTTTTTTTTGTTTTTCGTGCAAAAAAAGTTGCTGTGTTTTCGCACAATTCAAAAAATTGTTGTATATTTGCGGCAAAATTCGCACTTGTGGTCGCACACAACAGAATTGCTTAATACTAATTGTGGTCTGTGCACAGCTGGAAGTACCTGCGACGTTTTATCTATCGTAGCCCCAGGAGAGGCTCCTTATATAATAAGTACACGCGAGGCAACCAGACCCGTAATGCTAAAAAACAATGGCCGAAAAAATCAGAATCAAGGATATTGCCGAGAGAGCTGGCGTATCCGTTGGAACCGTAGACCGAGTTCTGCACGACCGTCCAAACGTGTCGAAACCTGCACGCGACAAGGTCGAGAAAGCCCTCAAGGAAATGAATTATCAGCCTAATGTGTACGCCAGCGCTCTGGCTTACAACAAATCCTATACCTTCTACCTGCTGATTCCGAAACATGAATCGGAGGCTTACTGGGAGGAAATAGAGGAAGGCGCAAAAAAATGTGAAGATACCCGACGTGACTTCCATATCGATGTAGCGATTCGTTTCTATGAGCGTTCCAGCGAGGAATCGTTCCGCGAAGAAGGCAACAAGATTCTTGAGGCCAGTCCGGAAGGAGTCATCGTGGTGCCTTCATCGCTCGATGTGACCCGCGAGTTTACCGAGGCGTTGCATCACAAAAGCATCCCGTTCATCCTGCTCGACTCCTACATGCCGATCTGCGTCCGCTCTCTTTCTTCGGCCAGGATTCGTTCTGTTCCGGTTTCTTCGCAGCCAAGATGCTGATGATGCTTGCAGCAAAGGAAGATGAAATCCTGCTCATGAGGCAGACCAAAGACGGAAGAGTGGTCAGCAAGCAGCAGGACAACCGAGAGGTAGGATTCCGCCATTACATGCACGACCACTTCCCTAACGTGAAGATTACCTTGCTCGACCTGCCGTTGAGCGGCACACGTGCTGAATTCGTCAAAATGCTGGAGAAGTTCTTTGCCGTGCATCCGAACATCCACCATTGCATCACCATGACTTCGAAGGCGCACATCGTGGGTGACTTCCTGCTGAAGACCAACCGCCGCGACGTTCAGATCATGGGCTATGACATGGTAGAGAAAAACGCCCGCTGTCTGCGCGAAGGAAGCATTTCCTTCCTCATCGCCCAGCACGCCTACATGCAGGGTTACTCCTGCGTAGACACGCTCTTCCAGGCCATCGTGCTGAAGAAGAAAGTTACGCCGGTAAACTATATGCCTATCGAGCTGCTGATGAAGGAAAATGTAGATTTCTATCGCAGAACCCAGCTCTAAGGCGAATTGGCAGAATTAAAGCTTTTGCCCTTACAGGGCGACAGGGTTGCGTCCGTAATTACCCAGGGCGATGCCCTGGGCTAGGAGCTTTGCCCTTTCAGGCGTATGGAGCAACTAGCGACAATACAGAAACATTATAAATTATAAACAATAAATAAAAAACAGACTACGTATGGAACAATCAAGTTTTATCAAGATTAACCCTGCCGACTCGGTAGTGGTTTGCTTGCGCCCTATGAAGAAGGGTGAAACAATTGAAGTAGATGGCAAGACCATCACATTATTGCAGGATACTCCTGCAGGACACAAAGTGCTCATCAACGATGCTACCGAGGGCACAGACATCCTGAAGTATGGCTACCCTATCGGTCATGCAAAGACCGGTCTCAAGGCGGGCGAATGGGTAAACGAGAACAACCTCAAGACTAATCTTGCCGGTACGCTCGAATATACCTACAACCCGGTTAACGAGCAGCTGAACATCGCTAAGGAAAACCGCACCTTCAAGGGCTACGTTCGCAAGAATGGCGAAGTAGGCGTAAGAAACGAAATATGGGTAGTTCCTACCGTGGGCTGCGTTAACGGCGTGGCTGAGAAGCTGGTAGAACTCCTCAAGAAAGAAACAGGCTGCGAAGGCATCGACGCCATCCACGCATGGCATCACAACTTCGGTTGCTCACAGCTCTCGGGCGACCATGAGAATACCCGCAAGGTGCTTCGCGATATCTGTCTGCATCCAAACGCAGGTGCCGTGCTCGTTCTCTCTCTCGGCTGCGAGAACAACCAGCCAGATGATTTCATGAAGATGCTCGGAGACTATGATCACGACCGCATCAAACTTCTTGTAACACAGAAGGTTGAAGGCGATGAGCTAGAGGAAGGCATGAAGATTCTGCGCAACCTCTATGCCCTGGCTAAGGAAGACAAGCGCGAGGAAGTTCCGGTAAGCAAACTGCGCGTAGGTTTGAAGTGTGGCGGTTCTGACGGCTTCAGCGGAATTACAGCCAACCCATTGGTAGGTGAATTTAGCGACTGGCTCGTAGCTCAGGGCGGTACAAGCATCCTGACAGAGGTACCGGAAATGTTTGGCGCAGAAACCATTCTGATGAACCGTTGCGAAAATAAGGAACTCTTCGACAAGACCGTTCACCTGATTAACGACTTCAAGGAGTACTTCTTGAGCCATGGTGAACCGGTTGGCGAGAACCCTTCTCCAGGTAACAAGGCAGGTGGTATCTCAACCCTCGAAGATAAGGCTTTGGGTTGCACCAGAAGTGCGGCCGTGCTCCGGTAAGCGGCGTGCTCCAATATGGCGACCGTCTGGAGACAACCGGTTTGAACCTGCTTTCAGCTCCGGGTAACGACCTTGTAGCAGCCACAGCTCTGGCTTCAGCAGGTTGCCAGCTCGTTCTCTTCACCACAGGTCGCGGAACCCCATTCGGAACCTTTGTGCCAACGATGAAGATTTCTACCAACAGCAATCTGGCAAAGAACAAGCCAAACTGGATTGACTTCAACGCCGGCGCTCTGGTAGAAGGTGTAGAAATGAAAGACTTGGTAAGCAAGTTTATTGATAAGATTATAGCCGTAGCAAGTGGCGAGGAGGCTCGCAACGAGTATAATGGCTATCGTGAAATCTCCATCTTCAAGAATGGAGTAACTCTTTAATTAAGAAGAAAAAAGAAGTATGAGTAATAAAAAAGGTTTGCTGGCGTTGTCGCCATTATTTTTGCTGATTGTCCTCATCGTGGTTTTTACCGTATATTCGGTAGACAGCAGCCATCAGGACACCAGCCTCTCGCTCACAGTAGCGTTCATGATTTCGAGCATTTATGCCGTGGCTATTTCCGGCGGAATGCCTGTCAGGAAACGAGTGGATACATACAGCAAGGGTGCCGGCGCCAACAACCTGATGCTCATGCTCTGGATTTACGTGCTGGCTGGCTCGTTTGCCGCATCAGCCAAGGCGATGGGAGCCGTTGATGCAACCGTCAACCTGGCGCTCAGCATCCTGCCAGCCAGCATGATTCTGCCAGGACTCTTCCTGGCTGCCTGCTTTATCTCCGTATCTATCGGAACAAGTGTGGGAACCGTAGTAGCTCTGGTTCCGATACCGCCGGACTGGCCCACTCGATGGATGCTAACGTAGGCATGATGACCGCCATCATCGTAGGTGGCGCTTATTTCGGCGACAACCTCTCGTTCATCTCCGATACGACGGTTGTTGCTACGCAGACGCAGAACTGCAAGATGAGCGATAAGTTCAAGGTCAACTCCATGATTGTGGTTCCGGCCGCCGTACTCGTACTCATCGCCTATTCTGTCATGGGAGTCGGTCTTCAGGCCCCAACCCATATCAACGAGGTAGAATACATGAAAGTATTGCCTTACCTCATCGTCCTCGTTACCGCTATTGCCGGCATGAATGTAATGGCTGTTCTCACCCTGGGCACCCTACTCTGTGGCGCCATCGGCATAGGCAGTCATCTTCTGGGTGCCTCCGGCAGCTACGATCTCTTTGGCTGGTTCTCAGCCATGGGCAACGGCATTATCGGCATGGGTGAACTCATTATCATCGCCATGATGGCAGGTGGTATGCTCGAAATCATCCGCGAAAACGGCGGAATCGATTTCATCATCAACAAGATTACAGCCCACGTAAACAGCAAGCGTGGAGCCGAACTTTCTATCGCCGCCCTCGTTTCGATGGTAAACATCTGTACGGCAAATAATACGGTAGCAATTCTGACAGTAGGAAATATTTCGAAAAAGATAGGCGACCGGTTTGGCGTAGACAACCGCAAGGCAGCCAGCATTCTCGACACCTTCTCATGCATGGTTCAGGGATTGATTCCTTATGGCGTGCAGATGCTCCTGGCAGCAGGTCTGGCCAATCTCAGTCCTATGGACATTCTTCCTTATCTCTACTATCCGCTGGCGATAGGTGTGGCAGCCCTGCTGGCCATCCTCTTGCGCTATCCTAAGAGATACAGTTAGGAAGACTTCTAAAAATCAGAGGAGGGTCTCCTTCTGCGTTAGAGATTTCTTGACAGGAAGAACAAAACATTATTATTGACTATTAATAAGAACAAGGCATATGAATTTTCTTCAGCGCAACCTTTTTACCAAGCTCCGTGCCGACAACTTCGGCATCAAGGAAGAAATGGAACCGATGACTACCTTTAAGAAGAAAAAGATAGCTCAGATGCTCAAGAACGTGAATGATGTTCCTGCCGGAGAGGTGAAGATGAACAACAGTTTTCTGAACCGGCGGCTCAGCAAGATTCAGGAAGATGAACGCCACGCCATCGATACCTCTATCGAGACTATTTATCTGCTGCGCATCATCGTGGCAAACGTAAATGGAATGCTGGCTAACGGAATCAATCTCAGAGGAATCATCCAGTTGGGAGACTACCTGAGAACCCGAGGCGACAAGGTAGATTTCGTGAAACTGGAGAAGTGGCTTGCCAAGCTCCGCATCCAGCGCATCGCCCAGCTGGAAGGAAGCGTGCTCATCACCTTCTTCGATTTTGAACAGGACGAAATCCCGTTCGTTCATCACATAGAAAGAGGCGCCTACAGGCTGACGCTTCGTTCGCTCTACTATAATATCATGGACCAGCAGGCCATTCAGTTTGAGCAGACCAGCAGCGGCTTTGTACGCACCACGGGGGGAACCATGCGCAAGAATCTGCGCCGCAGCATGCGCTATCTGCAATACGCTCCGATAGAAACCATGAGCAATTTCATGAACAATTTCTTCCGGTCATTATCTGAGATTGAAGAGTAATTTCAGTAAGGATTGAAGGGGTTAATCTGGGATTCATCAGGACGAAGAGTAAAATATCTATAAAATTAATCTCTTAGTAGTACGATTTTCATCTGATTTTCGTATCTTTGCATCTATGAAAAAGTTATTTATCTCTATTATAGCATCCGTTATTGCCTTGGGAGCCCATGCCCAGGTGCAATGCGAAGACACTTGTCGGCACGTTCACGGCATCGATTGAGTCATTATCAGGGCAACGTGTTCTGGGAAACCGTGGGCGACAACTCTAAGATGGCTTACGTTTATCTGAAAGCTACCGAGGGAGGAACCAACATCGACAGCAAATACAAGCAGAATATCGACCTGGCTCATCGCTACGGAATGAAAGTAGGTTCTTATCATTTCTACAGACCCCGCATCCCACAGCAGACGCAGCTGGAAAATTTCAAGGCCCAATGCCGTCCGGGAGATCAGGACCTCTTGCCTATGATTGATGTGGAGACGAAAAGCGGCATGAATACAGAAGAATTCTGCGATTCGCTCTTTAAGTTTCTGCATCTCGTAGAGAAAGCATATAAGCAGAAACCCCTCATCTATACGGGAGCCAATTTCTATGACAACTATCTTCTGGGCAAGCTAGACAGTTACAAGCTGATGATTGCCAGTATACGAAGCGCATCCCTGTATTGCGCGATGGTAGAGATTTCGAAATGTGGCAATATACGGGTAAGGGCAGGCTCAACGGAATAAACGGCTATGTTGACAAAAGCCGTTTCATGGGGCGCCACAAGCTCAGAGAAATCAGATTCAGACATCGATAGTACTTGGAACCTTGAACTTGGAACTTTATGATTAGCTTCAAGGTAAAGAGTGGATAAGGTCTGGAAATAGAGAAGCATGAATTTTATAAGTAAATTAATAAACAAAAAATAGAATTATGGCAATTATAAAATGTCCGGAATGCGGACGCCAAATTAGCGATAAAGCACCTACCTGTCCTAGTTGCGGAGTAGAAATAGCAGGCAAAATTACCAAATGCCCAAATTGTGGCGAGATTTATTTCAGCACCCAGGAAATGTGTCCTAACTGCCATGAGCTGAATCCTTCGCTCACAAGAATGACTTCTTCGGCAGGAATGAGCCAGCAGACTCCTTCTATGACTCAGCAGCAAGAAGCTGAAAATGTAGCCAGACAGAATGCTATCAGACAAGAAGAAATTCGCCGACAGGAGGCTCTCAGGCAGCAGGCTCGTCCTCAGACACCTGTCAGAACTGCAACACCTCCTACTCCACCCGTTCCTCCGGTTCGCCCACAGCAAACCCATTCTCAGAACGGCGGAAACGGAGAAGGAACGCAGGCAGAGAAAAAGAGCGCTCGTGGCGTCATCATCATCTCTCTGATTTTCGCCTTCCTCGTTTGTGGCATTTTCTACTATTTCTATGATAGTGCCAATAAGAATAAGGAACTGGAAGCTTACGAGTATGCGATGCAGAGTAGCGACCCGATGGTTCTGCAGAGTTACCTAGATACTTACAAAGATGCTGACGAGGCGCATCGTGATTCCATCATGGCTCACCTCGAACTTCTGAAACAGACCGATCAGGACTGGACCAACGCCGTAGTAAGCGGTTCGAAAGAGGCCCTGCAGGCTTATCTCGACAAATACCCAAACAGTCCACACAAGCAGGAGGTTTTGAACAAGATAGATTCCATCGACTGGAATGTGGCCAAGAATGCTGATAATGTAGAAGCATATCAGGCTTATCTCGCCGCTCATGCTGACGGTTCGCATATCGAAGAGGCTGAGAATGCGATGAAGAAAGCCAAGAGCAGAGATTTGCAGCCAGAAGAGAAAGATATGGTAAGCAGTCTGTTCCGCCATTTCTTCCAAAGCATCAATACCCGCGATGCTGATGGTTTGCAGGCTTCGTGCGAGGACATTCTCTCTTCGCTTCTGGGTAAGAATTCTGCTACCAAGGCAGATGTTGTTACCTTTATGAATAAGCTTTATAAGGAAGATGTGACCAACCTGAACTGGTTCCTCACCAACGATTATAAGATCAAGAAGCGCGAGGTGGGTGACGAAGATTATGAATATCAGGTTCAGTTCTCAGCACGTGAGGAAGTTCAGCTTACCGACGGTACTAAGAAAACCAACCATTTCAAAATCAACGCAACCGTTTCGCCAGACGGCAAGGTTTCTGCGTTCAACATGTCGAAGATTAATGCCGCAGAATAGAATAAAAACGCTGCAAGATCAGGAACTTCATTTCTGAATGTTCCCTTCTTGCAGGGCGTTTCTTTTTACCTTCATGTTTCGGGAAAGTTCTCATGTCCGAGAACCCGTTCCCTTCTTTTAGAAATTACTTTGCATCCT
>ENA-OQER01000961-OQER01000961.1-human-gut-metagenome-genome-assembly--contig:-NODE-961-length-15006-cov-2.344781_pt1 | contig 15006 bp, 19 predicted proteins | sample MGYA00242797_ERZ504639 | MGnify/ENA primary metagenome ERZ504639 (study PRJEB26092, sample SAMD00036306) | human gut metagenome | host: Homo sapiens | study: EMG produced TPA metagenomics assembly of...
GTGAGGGCGAGAAAAAATCCCGTTTGAGATTCAAGGTGATCATTCCTTTACCAATGAGTAGCCGATGCGCCATTATAGGTCCTGGATGTTTGGATTTTTTTATCCTGTTAGCGACCTTGACGAGTACCAAAAAGCGCGAAGTTCAACTATTGTTCTGTGGTGTTCTGTTGCGTGTTGACGGCAAAATTTTGCTGGCGTAACATGCGCGCACGATCACTCTAAGAGGACATTCGCCTTGGACACACCCAGTAGATACTGGCTCACTATCCTGTCATCCAGGATCAACTCCTAAGGCTATCCCTTTTTGCTGATAGCCTTAGCGGTTGTCAGCGACCTCAATTTTTCCCGTCGCGCTGAGTCAGGCTGTTTAATGGTCTGAAACCCAATTTGTTTCTGTGTGCCCACCGAACTGTCCGATATTTTAAGCATTGGGAGTCCCGGTCATGCTGAGCGCATTTCAACTGGAAAATAACCGACTGACCCGGCTGGAAGTCGAAGAGTCACAACCCCTTGTAAATGCAGTATGGATTGATCTTGTCGAACCGGACGACGACGAGCGACTGCGCGTACAATCTGAACTTGGCCAGAGCCTGGCAACCCGCCCGGAACTGGAAGACATCGAAGCATCGGCACGTTTCTTTGAAGACGATGACGGCCTGCATATTCACTCCTTCTTCTTCTTTGAAGATGCGGAAGATCACGCCGGTAACTCCACTGTGGCATTTACCATCCGTGATGGTCGTCTGTTTACTCTGCGTGAGCGTGAACTGCCTGCATTCCGTCTGTATCGTATGCGCGCCCGTAGCCAGTCAATGGTGGACGGTAACGCCTACGAGCTGCTGTTGGATCTGTTCGAAACCAAAATCGAACAGCTGGCAGATGAAATTGAAAATATCTACAGCGATCTGGAGCAGTTGAGCCGGGTAATTATGGAAGGGCATCAGGGCGATGAGTACGATGAGGCGCTCTCCACGCTGGCGGAACTGGAAGATATCGGCTGGAAGTTCGCCTGTGTCTGATGGATACCCAGCGTGCGCTCAACTTCCTGGTACGCAAGGCGCGTTTACCGGGTGGGCAACTGGAGCAGGCGCGTGAAATCCTGCGAGATATCGAATCCCTGCTGCCGCATAACGAATCCCTGTTCCAGAAGGTGAACTTCCTGATGCAGGCGGCGATGGGCTTTATCAACATCGAGCAGAACCGCATCATCAAAATCTTCTCGGTGGTATCCGTGGTATTCCTGCCGCCGACGCTCGTTGCTTCCAGCTATGGGATGAACTTTGAGTTTATGCCAGAACTGAAGTGGAGTTTCGGTACCCAGGCGCGATTATCTTTATGATCCTCGCGGGCCTGGCACCGTATCTGTACTTTAAGCGCAAGAACTGGCTGTAATATGAGTGCCGGATAAAGCTATTTTTTTATCCGGCTTATTTCTAAAAATTGTCTTATTTAAAGTCATGCGGATTGAAAACTCGCTCTATTTTATTTTCTTGTGTTAATTGATACTCAGTAAAATCGTTAATACCAATATGAGTGTTACGATAAGGGTATTCATTAATAACCATTAAGTAATTTTTCACGATGCAATTATCATTGCTCTTAATTGTCGGGAAACAGTAGAGATCTTCATACGGCCCTTCGATATATTTTTTATAGTCAGTGAAGCCATTACCGATATCAATGACATACCAGGTATGCCAACTACCTTCTGGTAGGGGATGTTGATTTTTAATTTCATTCTGATGCTTCAGATACCAATTTATTTTATCGCTGTCAGTCCATGGCAGATGATCAACGACCAGAAAGACTGAATTGCCAGCATCAGAGTATGTATACAAAATCTGTACAGGACGCAATGTCCATAAATTATAGATGCAGCATAGAAGAAATAAACATAATATAATTTTCTGGAGTTTGCTTTTCATAGATAATTTTCGATTCTTTCGATAGTGTTAAAATTGGTGAAAAAAAGGTTTGAAAGCAAAGTCTTTATGCCGTTGTAAAAAGAACCATATGCGAAAAAATCTATATTTGCTGTAAGTCTTGTTTTTGATATCAGTTACATCAAGACCGAAGTGGTCCTGTGCTACAAAATGAATTGTTGCACTCCATCCTATAGCGTAGTTTTGAAACTTAAAAGAGATATTTTTTGAGCTGAAATATCATGAACACTGATTCCTAAGCCATTAAAACTGTCCTCGAAGTCATTAAATTTATTTAGTCTTGATGAAAGTAATTTGGTTTTAATGCTTTGCAGGATAAGAGGTTGGTATCCTGTCGAGGGAGTTGAATTAATGCCATTTTCGATACATTCTTTGATTATTCGTATTGGACTATTATAACCATATTTATTTATTTTTCATGAAAAGATAATTTAATTGTTGGCTATGAAAATTGCTGCCATTTCCATATCTAAAATGTTCAATCAGATCTTCGATAAGTGTTTTATTTTGTCCAAAAAAGGAAAACATTTTTGCTAGTTCTTTCATTTCTGCAAATAAAATATCAGTGCATTCACGTTGTGATATTTGTTCCGAACTTGAGGCACTAAAAGCAACATTAATAGAACCTGGGCCAGGGAAATGGTATTTAATAAGTCTGTAAGGATCAACTTTTGCTGAGATATCGCTTAGGCCGAGTGAGAGAAAGTCTTGTTCTACCATATCACCATATTGCATATCATCAGCAGAAAAATCATCGAATAAACTAATAGTTTCGAAAAGTGTACAGGGAATATTAATTGGCGGAAGTAATATGTTATTCATTTGCATTTGCCTTGGTTATATTTAAGCTCAATGTCAATTCGAGAACAAATGCTAGGGTAAAAAAATATTTAAAAAAGAAGTACATTTCACATTTTTTCATTACATCTCTGAAGAGAACCTCGTTAATGATTGGTCTTGCTCATTGTTAATAACAAAATGTTGAATTTACCGATTAGGAAACTTTTTCCTACGCGGATTGCCTCCAGCTATGGCATGAACTTTGAGTTTATGCCAGAACTGAAGTGGAGCTTTGGCTACCCTGGCGCGATTATCTTTATGATCCTCGCGGGCCTGACACCGTATCTGTACTTTAAGCGTTAAGAACTGGCTGTAACTATACGATGTCGCTGTGAGTAAGTTAGTGTGCTGACAGCGACATTTTAGCCGAGGGAATCGCAGATAACATAATTGTTGTGAATAATATCCATGCCACGTTGAGTTGGACGCTTAATGACTCACATCTCATCCCTTCAATTGCTGCAGAGATAATAGAAAAAAGTGTCAAGCCCAATGAAATCAATACAAAGTAGATTGCCTTACATCCAGTATCTCTTATTCTTTTTGCTCCAATATTGATATTTACATAGGTATTATTAATAACCAGAATAAAACTCAAAGCCAGGTTGATATCATTCAAAGTTATTAATATTGACCATGATGTTAATGTATAGATTATGAACTGAAAGCGTGATAAACGCTCAAGCCTGGATGGGTAGAATATATTTCTGATGGATGATTTGAACATTTTTACACTGTTTTATATATAATTGTTTTGAATATATATTACCTGAATTATGTGGTTTGCATATATATATGCAATATAGCAGTCTTTGCATTGATAACTATACAGTAGTAATTTAGAGTGTGTAAGTTTTTATTGATGGGGTATATTTTAATTAAATATAATTGAAATGTATTTTTATTCTATAAACAATATCTTGGGTGAATGGATTCTATATGGGAAATGGTAACTTTTGGCAGTTGTTCTTGGGTAAAGAACCTTACAGCAAAAAATCTGATTTTGTTAAGGCATGGTTATTGTGGTGGGCTATTACCATCCTTGTTCTATTTATTTTAAGCCTGACTACGACATTAAATTTAAGAAGTATAGGTATAGGGTTAAGTTTTGGGTTTTGTCAAATCCTTGGTAGATATACGATGTCTCTAGGATGGAGTAAGTACTGGGGAGTTTTGGGGGTATTTCCTGTAACAAATATTGTTCTTTTTCTTATCTTAATTTTTTTTCAAAAAAAGATAAATAAGTCAGTGGGTAGGCTCTTTAAACGGCCTACCCATGTTAATTCTTAACTTTTTCTACGCTGCGTATAAATCGCATCCATCACAAAAATTGCCAGCGCCACCCAAATAAAGGCGAAAGTCACCATCTTATCGGCACCCGGTTTTTCACCATAAAACGTCACAGCCAGCAGGAACATCAGCGTCGGGCCAATGTACTGGAAAAAGCCTAACGTTGAGAGACGCAAGCGCGTGGCAGCGGCGGTAAAACACAACAGCGGTACGGTAGTGACAATACCGGCGGCGATCAGCAGTAAATTCAGCGACATCGGGTTTTGCCCCATATGGCTGGTTGAGCTGTCGGCAATAGCAAACAGGTAAATTGCCGCCACGGGCAGCAGCCACATGGTTTCGATTAACATGCCGGTTTGCGCTTCAACGGCAATCTTCTTGCGTACCAGACCGTAGAAGGCAAAACTAAATGCCAGTCCCAGCGCGATAATAGGTAGCGAACCAAAAGTCCACAGCTGGACTAACACGCCACATATCGCCAGAATCACCGCCAGCCATTGCATCCGGCGGAATCGCTCGCCGAGGAAAATCATCCCCAGCACAATGTTCACCAGCGGGTTAATAAAGTAACCAAGGCTCGCTTCCAGCATATGGTGATTGTTCACCGCCCAGATAAACAGTAGCCAGTTGCCACCAATCAGCACGGCAGAGACTGCAGCATAAAAATTTTCTGTGGCGTCTGAATCAGCGTTTTTAAATAGGACCACTGGCGGCAAATGCTCATCAGCACCACCATAAAGAAAAACGACCAGATCACGCGATGCGTCAGGATTTCATCGGCAGGCACGTAGTAAATCAACTTGAAGTACGCTGGCGCTATACCCCAAATAAAATAAGCGGCAAGAGCGAGTAATACGCCCTGCCGCGTTTGTTTTGCATCCATCGGGAATACTCATTTTTAATTGGTAACAGCAGTTTACCTGCTTTTATGTCTTCAACCTACCATATAGGTGGCGGTGGCACTGGCAATATAAAGCTGTTCTTCATTGTGTAATTCAACGCGGGCGACGGCGACTTTATTGCCTGCACGCAACAGGCTACTGGTAGCAGTAAAACGCTCGCCCCTGCCTGGGCGCAGATAATCAACGCGAAGATCAATGGTCCCCATCCGCGATAGCCGCTGGCGTAGTTCATCTTCACTGATGGTTTCGTGGCGGGTTAAGGTACTTCCCACGCACACCAGACCGGCGGCGACATCCAGCGCCGACGCAATGACCCCGCCGTGCAAAATGCTTTGCGCCCAGTTGCCCACCATCATTGGCTGATTTTTAAAGGCCAGCTGTGCGAACTCTTTTTCGTAACGCTCCAGTTCCATCCCCAATGCGCGGTTAAATGGCATGTGATAAACAAACATCTCACCCACTAATTTCAGGGCTTGTTCAGCGGTCAGTACGGCAGACATATCATCCTTACACTTCATTAGTTAATGAAATGTTGATTTTATGCTTCTTTGTTGTTGGTTTCTACTTTAGGAAGGGATAACTAACGGCTATGGAGTTAAGTATGTAAAATAGCCCGCAGAAAAATATTCACCTTATCAATAATTCGTTACGGAGAACACGACCGATGCGGACTCTGCAGGGCTGGTTGTTGCCGGTGTTTATGTTGCCTATGGCAGTATATGCACAAGAGGCAACGGTGAAAGAGGTGCATGACGCGCCAGCGGTGCGTGGCAGTATTATCGCCAATATGCTGCAGGAGCATGACAATCCGTTCACGCTCTATCCTTATGACACCAACTACCTCATTTACACCCAAACCAGCGATCTGAATAAAGAAGCGATTGCCAGTTACGACTGGGCGGAAAATGCGCGTAAGGATGAAGTAAAGTTTCAGTTGAGCCTGGCATTTCCGCTGTGGCGTGGGATTTTAGGCCCGAACTCGGTGTTGGGTGCGTCTTATACGCAAAAATCCTGGTGGCAACTGTCCAATAGCGAAGAGTCTTCACCGTTTCGTGAAACCAACTACGAACCGCAATTGTTCCTCGGTTTTGCCACCGATTACCGTTTTGCAGGTTGGACGCTGCGCGATGTGGAGATGGGGTATAACCACGACTCTAACGGGCGTTCCGACCCGACCTCCCGCAGCTGGAACCGCCTTTATACTCGCCTGATGGCAGAAAACGGTAACTGGCTGGTAGAAGTGAAGCGTGGTATGTGGTGGGTAATACTGACGATAACCCGGATATCACCAAATATATGGGTTACTACCAGCTTAAAATCGGCTATCACCTCGGTGATGCGGTGCTCAGTGCGAAAGGACAGTACAACTGGAACACCGGCTACGGCGGCGCGGAGTTAGGCTTAAGTTACCCGATCACCAAACATGTGCGCCTTTATACTCAGGTTTACAGCGGCTATGGCGAATCGCTCATCGACTATAACTTCAACCAGACCCGTGTCGGTGTGGGGGTTATGCTAAACGATTTGTTTGATGAACGGTTGAGTGGTTGGCAAATCTGGAATCCAGCATCCAGGATTACCCTCTCAGAGACTAAAAGCATTGCAGTTTCTCGCGCAGGCGCTGAAAATAGCGCCTGTTTTTATTTCAGGCAATCGGGGTGAATGTGGCGCAGGCGGAAGTGTTGAATCTGGAGTCCGGAGCTAAACAGGTTTTACAAGAAACCTTTGGCTACCAACAGTTTCGCCCCGGCCAGGAAGAAATTATCGACACTGTGCTTTCCGGTCGCGATTGCCTGGTCGTCATGCCCACCGGTGGCGGAAAATCCCTTTGCTATCAAATTCCTGCCTTATTGCTAAACGGCCTTACCGTGGTTGTTTCACCGCTGATTTCGTTGATGAAAGATCAGGTGGATCAACTGCAAGCCAACGGCGTGGCGGCGGCGTGCCTTAACTCGACGCAAACCCGCGAACAGCAACTTGAAGTGATGACAGGCTGCCGCACCGGGCAAATTCGTCTGCTTTATATCGCCCCGGAACGCCTGATGCTGGATAACTTTCTTGAGCATCTGGCGCACTGGAATCCGGTGTTATTAGCCGTTGATGAAGCGCACTGTATCTCCCAATGGGGCCACGATTTCCGCCCGGAATATGCCGCGCTCGGTCAGTTGCGCCAGCGGTTCCCGACGCTGCCGTTTATGGCGCTGACCGCCACAGCCGACGACACCACGCGCCAGGATATCGTGCGCCTGCTGGGGCTGAACGATCCGCTGATTCAAATCAACAGTTTTGACCGTCCGAATATTCGCTACATGCTGATGGAGAAGTTCAAACCGCTCGATCAGTTGATGCGCTACGTGCAGGAACAGCGCGGTAAGTCCGGCATTATCTACTGCAACAGCCGGGCGAAAGTAGAAGACACCGCTGCGCGCCTGCAAAGCAAGGGTATTAGCGCGGCGGCCTATCATGCCGGGCTGGAAAATAATGTCCGCGCCGACGTGCAGGAGAAATTCCAGCGCGATGACCTGCAAATTGTGGTGGCGACGGTGGCGTTCGGCATGGGCATCAATAAACCAAACGTTCGCTTCGTGGTCCACTTTGATATTCCGCGCAATATCGAATCCTATTATCAGGAAACCGGTCGCGCCGGGCGTGATGGCCTGCCCGCGGAAGCGATGCTGTTTTACGATCCGGCCGATATGGCGTGGCTGCGCCGTTGTCTGGAAGAGAAGCCGCAGGGGCAGTTGCAGGATATCGAACGTCATAAACTCAATGCGATGGGCGCTTTTGCCGAAGCGCAAACTTGCCGTCGTCTGGTACTGCTGAACTATTTTGGCGAAGGGCGTCAGGAGCCGTGCGGGAACTGCGATATCTGCCTCGATCCGCCGAAACAGTACGACGGTTCAACCGATGCTCAGATTGCCCTTTCCACCATTGGTCGTGTGAATCAGCGTTTTGGTATGGGCTATGTGGTGGAAGTGATTCGCGGCGCTAATAACCAGCGTATCCGCGACTATGGTCATGACAAACTAAAAGTCTACGGTATGGGCCGTGATAAAAGTCATGAACATTGGGTGAGCGTGATCCGCCAGTTGATTCACCTCGGCCTGGTGACGCAAAATATTGCCCAGCATTCTGCCCTCCAACTGACAGAGGCCGCGCGTCCGGTGCTGCGCGGCGAATCCTCTTTGCAACTTGCCGTGCCGCGTATCGTGGCGCTCAAACCGAAAGCGATGCAGAAATCGTTCGGCGGCAACTATGATCGCAAACTGTTCGCCAAATTACGCAAACTGCGTAAATCGATTGCCGATGAAAGTAATGTCCCGCCGTACGTGGTGTTTAACGACGCAACCTTGATTGAGATGGCTGAACAGATGCCGATCACCGCCAGCGAAATGCTCAGCGTTAACGGTGTTGGGATGCGCAAGCTGGAACGCTTTGGCAAACCGTTTATGGCGCTGATTCGTGCGCATGTTGATGGCGATGACGAAGAGTAGTCAGCAGCATAAAAAAGTGCCAGGATGAAGACTCCGTAAACGTTTCCCCCGCGAGTCAAATGTATGTTGATGTTATTTCTCACCGTCGCCATGGTGCACATTGTGGCGCTTATGAGCCCGGTCCCGATTTCTTTTTTGTCTCTCAGACCGCTGTCAGTCGTTCCCGTAAAGAAGCGATGATGGGCGTGCTGGGCATTACCTGCGGCGTAATGGTTTGGGCTGGGATTGCGTTGCTTGGCCTGCATTTGATTATCGAAAAAATGGCCTGGCTGCATACGCTGATTATGGTTGGCGGTGGCCTGTATCTCTGCTGGATGGGTTACCAGATGCTGCGCGGCGCGCTGAAAAAGAGGCAGTTTCTGCACCTGCGCCACAGGTCGAGCTGGCGAAAAGTGGGCGCAGTTTCCTGAAAGGTTTACTGACCAATCTCGCTAATCCGAAAGCGATTATCTACTTTGGCTCGGTGTTCTCATTGTTTGTCGGTGATAACGTTGGCACTACCGCGCGCTGGGGCATTTTTGCGCTGATCATTGTCGAAACGCTGGCGTGGTTTACCGTCGTTGCCAGCCTGTTTGCCCTGCCGCAAATGCGCCGTGGTTATCAACGTCTGGCGAAGTGGATTGATGGTTTTGCCGGGGCGTTATTTGCCGGATTTGGCATTCATTTGATTATTTCGCGGTGATGCCAGACGCGTCTTCAGAGTAAGTCGGATAAGGCGTTTACGCCGCATCCGACATTATTTTTCACGCATGCCTCGCCGATGCTAACAGCGCTCCCACCAGCATAAACAACGAGCCGAAAATCTTATTCAGCGCCTTCATCTGCTTTGGTCCTTTAATCCATAGAGCAATCCGTTGAGCAAGGGTGGCGTAACCGATCATCACAATAATATCGACCACAATAGTGGTGACGCCGAGCACGATATACTGCATCAGTTGCGGCTGTTGCGGCATGATGAATTGCGGAAATAGCGCCGCCAGAAACACAATACTTTGGGATTGGTGAGATTCACAAAAACTGCGCGCTGGAACAAATGTCGACGCGATTGAGTAGAGGCCAGCGATTTAAGGTCAATTGCACCAGCGGCGCGCCACTGCTGGATTCCCAGCCAAATCAAGTAAGCCGCGCCTGCCCACTTCAACACTTCAAACGCAATCACTGAGCGGGAAAATAGCGTCCCCAACCCCACGCCAACCAGCACAATATGAATCGCCAGTCCGGTTTGAAGCCCAGCAATAGACGCCACCGCGCCGCGATAACCGTGGTTGAGCGAGGTGGTCATAGTGTTGATTGCACCAGAGCCTGGCGACAGGCTTAAAATGATCGATGTCAGCAGGTAGGCAAACCACCATTCTAAGGTCATGATGAACTCCCGGTGTGTCTATTTTTGTGCCACAATACGCTACTGTCGCAGCGTTGTGTCAGGCACGCTAAAAAAACGATTTTACGTGGTTTAAGAGGCAGATTACCCGATGTTTCAGCAGCAAAAAGACTGGGAAACAAGAGAAAACGCGTTTGCTGCTTTTACCATGGGACCGCTGACTGATTTCTGGCGTCAGCGTGATGAAGCAGAGTTTACTGGTGTGGATGACATTCCGGTGCGCTTTGTCCGTTTTCGCGCACAGCACCATGACCGGGTGGTAGTCATCTGCCCGGGGCGTATTGAGAGCTACGTAAAATATGCGGAACTGGCCTATGACCTGTTCCATTTGGGGTTTGATGTCTTAATCATCGACCATCGCGGGCAGGGACGTTCCGGTCGCCTGTTAGCCGATCCGCATCTCGGGCATGTTAATCGCTTTAATGATTATGTTGATGATCTGGCGGCATTCTGGCAGCAGGAGGTTCAGCGGTCCGTGGCGTAAACGCTATATACTGGCACATTCGATGGGCGGTGCGATCTCCACATTATTTCTGCAACGCCATCCAGGTGTATGTGACGCCATTGCGCTAACTGCGCCAATGTTTGGGATCGTGATTCGTATGCCGTCATTTATGGCACGGCAGATCCTCAACTGGGCCGAAGCGCATCCACGTTTCCGTGATGGCTATGCAATAGGCACCGGGCGCTGGCGCGCGTTGCCGTTTGCTATCAACGTACTGACCCACAGCAGACAGCGATATCGACGTAACTTACGCTTCTATGCTGATGACCCAACGATTCGCGTCGGTGGGCCGACCTACCATTGGGTACGCGAAAGTATTCTGGCTGGCGAACAGGTGTTAGCCGGTGCGGGTGATGACGCCACGCCAACGCTTCTCTTACAAGCTGAAGAGGAACGCGTGGTGGATAACCGCATGCATGACCGTTTTTGTGAACTCCGCACCGCCGCGGGCCATCCTGTCGAAGGAGGACGACCGTTGGTAATTAAAGGTGCTTACCATGAGATCCTTTTTGAAAAGGACGCAATGCGCTCAGTCGCGCTCCACGCCATCGTTGATTTTTTCAACAGGCATAACTCACCCAGCGGAAACCGCTCTACAGAGGTTTAAATTTCTTATGTACCAGGTTGTTGCGTCTGATTTAGATGGCACGTTACTTTCTCCCGACCATACGTTATCCCCTTACGCCAAAGAAACTCTGAAGCTGCTCACCGCGCGCGGCATCAACTTTGTGTTTGCGACCGGTCGTCACCACGTTGATGTGGGGCAAATTCGCGATAATCTGGAGATTAAGTCTTACATGATTACCTCCAATGGTGCGCGCGTTCACGATCTGATGGTAATCTGATTTTGCTCATAACCTGGATCGCGACATTGCCAGCGATCTGTTTGGCGTAGTCAACGACAATCCGGACATCATTACTAACGTTTATCGCGACGACGAATGGTTTATGAATCGCCATCGCCCGGAAGAGATGCGCTTTTTTAAAGAAGCGGTGTTCAAATATGCGCTGTATGAGCCTGGATTACTGGAGCCGGAAGGCGTCAGCAAAGTGTTTTTCACCTGCGATTCCCATGAACAACTGCTGCCGCTGGAGCAGGCGATTAACGCTCGCTGGGGCGATCGCGTCAACGTCAGTTTCTCTACCTTAACCTGTCTGGAAGTGATGGCGGGCGGCGTGTCGAAAGGCCATGCGCTGGAAGCAGTGGCGAAGAAACTGGGCTACAGCCTGAAGGATTGTATTGCGTTTGGTGACGGGATGAACGACGCCGAAATGCTGTCGATGGCGGGGAAAGGCTGCATTATGGGCAGTGCGCACCAGCGTCTGAAAGACCTTCATCCCGAGCTGGAAGTGATTGGTACTAACGCCGAAGACGCGGTGCCGCATTATCTGCGTAAACTCTATTTATCGTAATCGTTCTTTATTTGGTCAGTTGTCAACCTGATACTTCGCTACAATGGATACTCGTTAATCAAAGAGTTTTCCATTGTGGCGCTACTTATCATCACCACGATTCTGTGGGCCTTCTCCTTTAGCTTTTATGGCGAGTACCTTGCGGGGCACGTCGATAGCTATTTTGCGGTGCTGGTGCGCGTTGGCCTGGCGGCACTCGTTTTCTGCCGTTTCTGCGTACCGTGGCAATAGCCTGAAACAGTCGGCCTGTATATGCTGGTGGGCGCGATGCAGCTCGGCGTGATGTATATGCTGAGTTTCCGCGCTTATCTCTACCTGACGGTTTCCGAGCTGCTGCTGTTCACCGTGCTGACGCCGCTCTACATCACGCTGATTTATGACATCATGAGTAAGCGCCGTCTGCGCTGGGGCTATGCTTTTAGCGCCTTGCTGGCGGTGATTGGTGCCGGGATTATTCGCTATGATCAGGTCACCGACCATTTCTGGACTGGCTTGTTGCTGGTGCAACTCTCCAATATCACTTTTGCCATCGGCATGGTGGGTTACAAACGCCTGATGGAACTCGCCCGATGCCGCAGCATAACGCCTTTGCGTGGTTCTATCTTGGCGCGTTCCTGGTGGCGGTAATTGCATGGTTCTTGCTGGGAAATGCGCAGAAAATGCCGCAAACCACGCTGCAATGGGGCATTCTGGTGTTTCTTGGCGTGGTGGCTTCCGGGATTGGCTACTTTATGTGGAACTACGGCGCGACGCAGGTGGACGCCGGAACGCTGGGCATTATGAATAATATGCACGTTCCGGCAGGGCTGCTGGTAAACCTGGCTATCTGGCACCAACAGCCGCACTGGCCAACGTTTATTACAGGCGCGCTGGTGATCCTGGCCTCACTGTGGGTGCATCGTAAGTGGGTCGCTCCGCGCTCTTCACAAACGGCAGATGATCGCAGGCGTGATTGCGCGCTGAGCGAATAAACGCTTCCGTAACTGGCTGACGCTGCTCGCCATCGCGCACGGCGGCGTACAGTCGGCTCCACAAGCCTTCGCCCAGGGTTTTGGTCACCACCAGACCCTGCGCTCAAAACTCTCTACTACCCAATGCGGTAGCGCGGCAATACCCATCCGCGCGGCAACCATCTGAATCAACAATAAGGTGTTATCGACGCTTTTCAGTGACGGGCTGACGCCTGCCGGCTGAAGAAAATGCCGCCAGACATCCAGTCGACTACGCTGCACCGGATAAATCAACAGCGTCTCGCTGGCGAGATCTTCCGGTGTAATTCGCGTTTTCGCCGCCAGTGGATGGTCAGGTGCTAACACCAGACGCACTTCATAGTCGAACATCGGCGAATAATGCAGGCCACTGCGCGGCAGGATATCGGAGGTCATCACCAGATCCAGCTCGCCCTGTTGCAACGCGGGCTGCGGGTCAAACGTCACGCCCGATTTAAAATCCATCTCTACCTGCGGCCAGTTCTTATGGAAATTTTCTAACGCGGGCGTCAGCCACTGAATACAGCTATGGCACTCAATGGCAATGCGCAGACGCGTCTGCTGCGGTTCATTGCAGGCTTGCAGTGCCTGGCTAATTTGCGGCAGCACCTGGTTTGCCAGTTGCAACAGGATTTCTCCCTGCGGTGTAAAGCGTAGCGGCTGGCTCTTACGCACAAATAGCCGGAAGCCAAGGCGTTGTTCCAGATCGCTAAACTGGTGAGACAGGGCGGATTGCGTCTGATGCAACGTCGCCGCAGCGGCTGCGAGAGAGCCGCAGTTCCGCAACGCTTGTAGCGTTTTCAGGTGTTTACTTCGATCATGAAAGTCCTTCACTTCGGCATGAATAATTTGCGCTTGAGGAATATACAGTAACCGCCAATTATGGATGTGTAAACATCTGGACGGCTAAATACTAAAAATTCCATAAGGGGCATATAATGACAATTCTTAATCACACCCTCGGTTTCCCTCGCGTTGGCCTGCGTCGCGAGCTGAAAAAAGCGCAAGAAAGTTATTGGGCGGGGAACTCCACGCGTGAAGAACTGCTGACAGTAGGGCGTGAACTGCGTGCTCGTCACTGGGATCAACAAAAGCAAGCGGGTATCGACCTGCTGCCGGTGGGCGATTTTGCCTGGTACGATCATGTTCTGACCACCAGTCTGCTGCTGGGTAATGTTCCGCCACGTCATCAGAACAAAGACGGTTCGGTAGATATCGACACCCTGTTCCGTATTGGTCGTGGACGTGCGCCGACTGGCGAACCTGCGGCGCAGCGGAAATGACCAAATGGTTTAACACCAACTATCACTACATGGTGCCGGAATTCGTTAAAGGCCAACAGTTCAAACTGACCTGGACGCAGCTGCTGGAGGAAGTGGACGAGGCGCTGGCGCTGGGCCACAACGTTAAGCCTGTGCTGCTGGGGCCGGTTACTTACCTGTGGCTGGGGAAAGTGAAAGGTGAACAGTTTGACCGCCTTAGCCTGCTGAACGACATTCTGCCGGTTTATCAGCAAGTGCTGGCAGAACTGGCGAAACGCGGCATCGAGTGGGTACAGATTGATGAACCCGCGCTGGTACTGGAACTACCACAGGAGTGGCTGGACGCATACAAACCCGCTTACGACGCGCTCCAGGGACAGGTGAAACTGCTGCTGACCACCTATTTTGAAGCGTAACGCCAAATCTCGACACGATTACTGCGCTGCCTGTTCAGGGTCTGCATGTTGACCTCGTACATGGTAAAGATGACGTTGCTGAACTGCACAAGCGCCTGCCTTCTGACTGGTTGCTGTCTGCGGGTCTGATCAATGGTCGTAACGTCTGGCGCGCCGATCTTACCGAGAAATATGCGCAAATTAAGGACATTGTCGGCAAACGTGATTTGTGGGTGGCATCTTCCTGCTCGTTGCTGCACAGCCCCATCGACCTGAGCGTGGAAACGCGTCTTGATGCAGAAGTGAAAAGCTGGTTTGCCTTCGCCCTACAAAAATGCCATGAACTGGCACTGCTGCGCGATGCGCTGAACAGTGGTGACACGGCAGCTCTGGCAGAGTGGAGCGCCCCGATTCAGGCACGTCGTCACTCTACCCGCGTACATAATCCGGCGGTAGAAAAGCGTCTGGCGGCGATCACCGCCCAGGACAGCCAGCGTGCGAATGTCTATGAAGTGCGTGCCGAAGCCAGCGTGCGCGTTTAAACTGCCAGCGTGGCCGACCACCACGATTGGTTCTTCCCGCAAACCACGGA
>ENA-OQER01000962-OQER01000962.1-human-gut-metagenome-genome-assembly--contig:-NODE-962-length-15000-cov-16.153029_pt1 | contig 15000 bp, 19 predicted proteins | sample MGYA00242797_ERZ504639 | MGnify/ENA primary metagenome ERZ504639 (study PRJEB26092, sample SAMD00036306) | human gut metagenome | host: Homo sapiens | study: EMG produced TPA metagenomics assembly of...
ACCTGAATATGGTGCGAATGCCGGACAACCGAATGTATCTTCTACCATTTGCAAAGATCTGTCACTGTATCTTCCCCATGCACAACCATTACGCGGTCCGGTATTTTTTCAAATCCCCTGATCCAGTCCAAAAGACCATTCATATCTGCATGTCCGCTGATTCCTTTCAATACCTCGATCCTGGCATTGACCGTGATATTCTCTCCAAACAGCTTTACACTCTCTGCACCCTCAATCAGTTTTCTTCCAAGCGTTCCGACTGCCTGATATCCCACAAAACAGATCGTGCATTCCGGACGCCACAGATTGTGCTTCAAATGATGCCGGATCCGTCCTGCTTCGCACATACCGGATGCAGACAGGATAACTTCGGTTTTGTGTCAAAGTTGATCTGTCTGGACTCGTCACTGGTAATCGTCGTCTTCAGACCCCGGAACAGCAGAGGATTGATCCCCTGATTTACCAATTCCATTGCTTCCTCATCAAAACATCCTTTGACATTTTTATTAAACACATTCGTAGCTTCGATTGCAAGCGGACTGTCCACATATACTTCAAATCCCGGAAATTCCGGAAGCAGATTCTTTTCTTTGATCTCACGGATAAAGTACAAAATCTCCTGCGTACGTCCAACCGCAAAAGAAGGAATCACCACATTGCCGCCTTTTTTGGAATGTCTCTCTCAAAATCCTTGTAAACTCTCCCACATAATCTGGAATATCCTCACCATGTGTACGGTCTCCGTATGTAGATTCGATTACCAGATAGTCTGCCTCTTTTACTAACTGGGGATCTTTAATGATCGGCTGATTGACATTTCCTACATCTCCGGAAAATACAACCTTCTTTGAGACATCTCCTTCGGTTATCCATACTTCAATGCTTGCCGATCCAACAGATGCCCCACATCATTGAATCTTACTTCAATTCCGTCACACAACGTAATCTTCTGTCCGTAATCTACCGGTGCCAGAAGCTTCGTTGCGGCATCTGCGTCTGCAACCGTATAAATCGGTTCGTATTCCGGTTCTCCGCTTCTTCTTGCCTTCCTGTTTCTCCATTCCGCTTCAAATTCCTGAATATGTGCGCTGTCACGAAGCATAATATCACAAAGATCCGCCGTTGCAAATGTGGTGATGATCTCCCCGGAAAATCCTTTTTTCACCAGAAGCGGAATATTTCCGGAATGATCAATATGTGCATGTGTCAGAAGAATGTAATCTACATCTCCCGGTGCAACCGGAAGTTCCTGATTCTCGTAAACCCACCTTCACGGCAATACTGTCCAAATGCATATATGTGTCTGCACCTTGCTTCCGTCCGATCTTGCGTATTCCACTGTCACAGACTTGCCACCGCCAGTATTGGCATTGTGGTTCACAGCTACCACCTTGCACCATTCTCGGTTGCCAGCACATCATCATGCTTGGCTCTGATGTCAATGCCCTTATGCATCTGCTGTTTGCTTTTGTCCATAGGGTCTTGACGCATACCGAATGGAGAAGTGACAAACAAGAACTCGTCCCTTTTAACAGGGAATGAGTATTTGTCGTTGGTTGTTTGAGATGCTGTTTGCTTCTTTTCGTCATTATTGGATGTCGATACCGAAGACGATACCGTTGCTGAAGTCCTTGCATTCTGTTCTACGCCGAACTTCTTGCCCTCAGCCCTCATCTCTCGCATCACCTGTTGGTCATACTTCTGTAATCCATTGATCTCGATAATCTTTTGCAAACTGGCTGCATATCCTCCATTGGTGGCATAACCGCCTCGCTCAATACCTTTTGTCCATCCCTTGTAGTCGTCGGGAGAGAGCTTGAAACATTGGCTGTAGCGGCTGCTGTTCTTCAATATCTTGGAATGGTGTTCGTATGAGTCACCCACCGTGGCATACTTGCAGAACTTCTCATTCGGTTTGTCATCGGTATAGACAAGATAGTCGCCACCGTTCTTCAGCCAACTTTTCGAAGCCTTCACGCCAAAATGGTTGTTGCCCAACTGTGACAGTTCACTCTGTCCATTACGGCTTTCTAAGATGCCTTGCGCCAAGGTGACGGAAGCAGGGATGCCATATCGCTTCATCTGCTCCATCGCCTCGGCAGCATATCTTTCTGCATATTGCTGATTCTTGCTCATGTCTTTTATATCATCACAATTATCGTTTCATACCGCCAAAACGTTGCTGTTCTTCAGTATTTTGCTCCTGTTGCTTCTGCTTGGGTGCCTCCAGCTGGTCACAGATAGCCACTCGTTCTCCAGCTCGAATAAGCTTGGGCAGATAGGTGTCCAATGCATGATGTGGAAAGCCAGCCATGTAGGGACCAGCTTGGGTGTTTCTCTTTGTCAATGTAATCCCCAACACTTCCGCTCCTCGCTTGGCATCCTGTTCATACATCTCATAAAAATCACCTACACGAAACAGCAGCAAAGCATCTGGATGCTTGGCTTTCAACTCCTTCCATTGCTTCATGATGGGAGAGTCCTTGGTCTCTTCCTTCTGCTTACCCTTTGTTTCTTCCTTCTTTTCCACAGTAGCGTTATTATCTCTTTGAACAGTCGCATCCTTCTCTTCCCTAATATCTGTCTTTTCCTCAGAAGATGCTTGCTTATTCTCTTCCTCGTGATACTCTCGATGTTCTTCCTCATTCTTATCGGTGGAGACTTGCGTTTCTTGCTTCACCTCGGTTTCATCAACTTGCTTTTCAGATGCAGTCTGCTCCTGTGTCTGTCCTTTCTGCAGGATGTCAGCAAACAAGGTTGCTGCAAGATGTTTCTTATACTCGTTTTTGTCTTCGGCTATCCACATCCGTTGCCATTGGCTTGGCGATACCACACGAGGCTGCAACTTGTCTGCGCCATCAATGGTGGCTGCACACAGAATGACATCGTTCTTTGCCTTGAACACGTTCACTTTCTGTATGCGGTTCATGTCCACCTCGTTGTGCTGACCGCTGCCGAACAAGTCCACCTTCAGGTCAGGCTTTGTCTCTGCCATCGCATAGTATTTCTGTGCCAGTTCCACTCTCAGACTGTCCATCGTGTCCTGCGCCTGTTTCAGTGTGGTGAAGAAGCGGTTTAAGTCCGCCTTGTCGGGATAGATGGAAAAAGCCTTCTGTCCTTCGGGCTTGATATACATCGCCCAACGCTTGTTGTCATCCTGTACCATCTGTATGCGGTCGAAGCCCACCTGCTTGCTCTGGCTCACGGCATCACTCACGTCTATCTTGGATATGTCTTCCAGTTGCCAGTTCTTCAATCTTGCCACAGTGATGTCCTTTCCTGCAAAATAACTGTCATCAGGATGGTAGCCTAATGCACCATCGGGATTGTAGAACTTGACAGACAGAAAACCTTCCTTCTGTAAGGCATGTTCGATGCGCTGCTTGCTCATGCCCGACACTTCATTGTTCACTTCCAATGATGCTCCTGCCGGCAATACCACATCGGCACTCTTGTTTTCTTTGTCCCTTACTATCACCACAAATTTCTGTTCGCTGTCAGGATGCTTGGCTATCTCATCAGCCACAAAGTAATGCTTGGGCATATGCGCTTGCATCTCGGTGGTCTGCAGCTCGTTCTTCAAGGATGAATATTCTATTTTCTCGCCACGCTCAGCCTTGCGAATAATGTCCAAGGCATTGTTCACATCACTCTCTATGGCATCTATCAGACATGGATTTTCCTTCAATTCGCGGTTCCAGTAGTCCACCAGTCCCATATTCTCCTTGGAAATCTTGGCTGGCATACCCATTTCCATCATCTTGATGCCCGAAGCCAGTTCCACAACCAGTTTCTCTTGCTTCACGGCATCCTCCGATGGCGCAATGCCGTTTTTCATCACCATACCTTCCCTTGCCAGTCGCTGTTGATGTCCTGTAGCACTCACCACTTGGCGCAGCATTTCCTGCACATAATCGCTATAATGCTCAAAGTTTTCTTGCTTTGGCATATACACAGCATCTTTTTCTGTGTCATAGTGTGCCACTCCGCTTCCGTCTTTGCGCACCGCCATCAGGTTTTCCTTCATCTTCTGGATGAAGTAATTTACTTGGCTACGCAATGCCTTGTCTTCATTCGCACCGACATTCGCCTTCACCACATCTTCATATTTCTCCTTGTCTTTCAGTGGCAGCATGGTCTGGTCGATGTTAAACAGCACTCGTATTTCCCGATTATGTATGCCCTTGTACTGTGTCTGGTCGGTTGCCGACAATTCCTGGTAGTCCTTTCTGCTGATGATGTCTTCCGGATTATGTCGGTTCACATACTTGTTCCACGCATACCAGTTGAACGGCACACCTCTCTCATGCGCCATCACAGACTCGTCTCGCTTCTTGGCTTCACTAAATAACGTGTAAAGATTTGTAGAAAATCCGTTCTTGTCGGAGTTCAATCCCATCACGAGGGCATTGAACGGACTCACTGCCGCTCCCTTCGGGTAAAACCGTGGATATTGCTTTCCTTGCTCATTCAGCCAGACACCCTTGTTGTCGGCTGCTTTCGACAGGGCCTCGGTAATCAGTGACACTTGACGCTCTGCCGCATTCTTCTCTTGTGGACTTTTCTCTTTCATCGTATGATTGTTTTACGTTTTCTTTTATTATCTTGAACGTTGAATAACTTCTCGCTGCTCTGCGTTTTCCATCGCCTCGTTTCTCACATTTCTCACTTCTTGCTCGCCATAGTTGCGTTCTGCCATCTGTCTCATCTGGTCACTCTTGGCAAGCACGGCATTGGCAAGGGTGTTGAGTGGTAAGGCTCCTGCTTGATATGCTCCAACCACATGCTCTGGCAGTTGGATGGTGTATGGCACTCGGTCGATGGTTGCCACCAAGCAATTGCCTTGCAGCACAGGGGTGGCTATTCGGGGATTCAACGGTTCGTCTGGATAGGACTTATATTGCACTGCTTGTGATGTTGTATTATCGTATGATACAGCATTTCTATCATTGCTTTCCCGTTTGTTTGCCAATGCTTCATGTCCTGCCTTGTTCAGCAGATTGGCACCGCCCATACCGATGAGTGTCATCTTCAATAGCGGATTCTTCACGAACATTCCTGCAAGGATGGCGGCTATCGGCATCATATTGTCCTTCAAGCCTAATGATTGCGTCTTGCCAGTGAATAGTCCAACAAGGATGTCGGGCAACATGGCTATCACATAGCCGAGATTATTGCCGATGTCACTGAAACCATTCAGTCCGAAGTTCTTCAACAGTCCTTCCCAACCGTTGCTGTTATCATTCTCTGGTTGTTCTTGCAGTTCTTCCTCTGATTGCGCTTGCTGTTGTTCATCAGTTTCTGTTTGTTGCGCCTCTGTCTCTTTCTTTTCTTGGATGATGCGCTCTGCCTCTGCAACCTTGGCTGCGTCGTGCTTGGCTTTCTCTTCCAGATAGGCATCTTCCTTGCCGGGTGCCACTATCAGCGGTACATTCTTGTATTTCGGATCGTTCCGTTTATCTTGCTCTTTTTGGAAAGGAAACTTAAAACTGTTATCTGTCCATGCCATAGGTGTAAATGCTTTTTGTGGAATATGTATCTTGTTATGGAGTTTGCTGTTGAGCGTCTTGACATAGCCATTGTCGGTGGCATTCACTTTCTTGGCTTGTGAGCGAAAACCAGTGAAGGCATTGCCGTTCTGTCCGAATACGCCCTTGCTGATGCTCAGTTCCATCACTTGCTCTTTCCGCTGTTCTGCGTTTCCCTTCTTGGAATCGAGGATATAGCCCAATGCCATGTCGCTCCCCACCAAAGTTGCCAATGACTTCCAACTACCGATACCGCCCATAGTCACGGCATCCACTACCGAGGCGGTAGCCCTTCCAGCAAACTTCTCCGTCTTGCTTAGCTTATAGGCTTTCTCGCCACGAGCTTCTATCTCAGCCGTCAATGGTGACTTCATCAGTTCTTCTTGCAGTCCCCAGATGCTGTTTTGTGCTGCCTTTCGCAAGATGTAGTCCATCGTTGATTTGGGTGTATTGTCCTTGACGAGCTTCCCAATCATCAGGTCTTCCATCCTTTGTGCAACGTATGCGTATGCCAAATCCTCGCCACAGGCTTTCGACAAAGCGTCATATTTACTTCGTCCAATTTCCTTCACCACGGCATTGCGCCACTCGCCAGCAAGAAGAGCCAAATCCTTCACGATGTTTTTGTCCTTCCATATCTTCTGGTTGCACATCGCCAGATAGTCCTCCGTGGTTTTGCTGTTCCATTTGCCTGTTTGCTTTAGAACAAACTCGGTGTTGTCGGCATACGGATTGGCAGAAGCAAGCACTCCTGCCAAACTGCTCTGGTATCTGCCTCTTTCCTCCAGTTGCTTGTGAGTCAAGTCATCTCGCACCTGTTTCATCACAGGTGCCAGCTTGCCGTCAAAATATCCTTGAAGGCAATACTCCAGTTCTGCAAAGCGTGTCGGGTTCTTGATAGTACTCATTATAGCGTTACGTTTAGTTGACCTAATATCTGTTCTCTTGTCTGCTCGATGGCTTGGTGATACACTTCCATCTGTTTGGGGAAGTATTCCTCCAGCAAGAGTCCTTCTCTATTCTGTTATGGATGAAGAGGATGGCTTGCTGCAGTTCTATCTCCACGGAGCATTCTCCTTCCTCTCTGTTGTTGAACCACGCCTTTGTCCACCATCTCACTCCTGCACGGTCTGGATAGACGCTCACCAACCTTGGAATGTCGAAGCTCTGCACATCGATGTCCAGTTCAGCAAGCGGGTCGATGATGCCACTCGTCCTTATGGCTTCGTCATGGAGTTTTTTTTTAGAACTTCGCTCAATGTGGACAGATAGATGCCATGCCGCAATGCCAGATAGTTCAAGAAATCCGCAATCAGCAGGTTCTGCACCTTGCAAGCCAAGGACATGGCTCTCTGCCCGATGCCTAACGGATTGCTGATGGATGGCATAGCTTCATAGAAATAGTGTTTCGCCGCTGACAAGGTAAAGATGTTCCTTAGCGACTGCTCTGCATGTTGCGGTGTCACATACATACCTTTATACAGGTCTTCCATATACGATGGCATGAAGCGCAGCATCAGTTCTTCTATCTCTTTCTGGTCTTTGTCATACTGTGTGGCTATATTCATGTCGTAGGTCTCAAACTCAGGAAAACCTGTCTTACCGGTCTGTTCCATTGCCTTCACATTGCCATATAGCATGGTCAGAAAATCAATCGGATTGATTTCCTTGCCGTCAAACTTCACCTCGAAATGCAGTCTGTCACCGCTCAATGCCACGATGTTTCCTGCCTTCACGGTTTGTCCGAAGTTCACGAACACGTTGGCAAGGTGGGCGTAGGTCACTTCATATTTGCCGTAGCGTATCACTTGGTAGATGCCGTGTGTCGCATCATTGCCAATGCCCGATACCGTTCCGCTTGCCAAGGCAGACAGCAGATAGTGATTTGCCTCAAAGTCCAGTCCGTGATGGAAGAACACGGTTCCTGTTACAGGATGCTTCTGTTTGCCATAGCCAAGTGTCAGTTCCACATCCTTGCCTCGCTCCTCAAAGGGCATGCAAAAGCCGCTTTTTGATTGCAGCATCATTTCTTCTGTATATCTCATGTTGTTGTCGTTTTTATGTTTATCGTTTCATGCCGCCACTGCGTGTGGTCGTTTCTGCTTCGTTCACATTTCTTCCTTGACCGCCATCACCACTGACAATGTTCTTGATATTGGAATTGTTGCCGATGAGCATCATGCCGAGCATGGCTCCTGCTATCTTGCCAAGCCATCCGAAACGTCCGAAAGTGAGGAACGCTGCTGTTACCAGTCCTGCAAGGCTCAGTCCCGACACGTTTCCTTTCCCTAAGTTCTTGAAGAAGTTGCCGAACATCTCCAGTCCGTTGCCTCCGAAGATGCCACGGAAGAAGTTGCTCATTCCGCTCCACTTGCTGTTGATGTCGCCCATGGCACCATTCACCGCATCCACAGCTTCTCCAGCCTTGTTCTTCAGTCCTTTCACGTCTTCCACAGCTTCGGATATTTTCTCCGTGGTGTCTTTTCCTACCACCACATCACTGGCTATCTCCACCATGCTCTTGTCGTTGACAAGGTTCTGCCATGCCACATATCCTGCTGCGCTGCCCACAGCGGCTGTTTTCATCGCACTTCCTGCGCCTTTTAGTGCTTGGGTGGGATGCACAGCCGTATTGCTTGCAGATTTCAGTCCTTGCTTGGCGACACTACCTGCACCTTTCAAGGCACTGCCGCCATACTTTGCTATCTTTGCCCATATACTCATAGTCGTATCTTTTTATTGTTATTTGATCTTTCCGTTTCGCTTCCATCTGTTCATGCAGTTCTTCACGATGGTTTTCTTATCTGCCTTGTCGTGACTACCTTCCTCTATCTCTGCCCAGATGTCCGCCATCGAGGTGTACTTCACCGCCTTGGTCAGCCGTTGCAGCTTTTTGTTCATTACCTTCAGCTTGGGGCGGATGCCGAAAACGATTTCCACTCGTTCTTTCTCGGTCATCTTGTTGCCTGACAAGCATACAAGCCTGATGTCATTTGCTATCTCCACGCTGCCCATAATCAACTCCCGATAGATCTTGTTGCGCTTGGCTGACAGTGCCACAGCAAGGGCATTGCTCGGATGTTTATCCAGTTGTTTGGTGAATCCTCCCAAGTTATCCACCAGTCGGTCTATCTCGTGATAGAAACCATATACCTGTGCAGCATACACCACGATGGAGCGGAACGAGTCCAAGTAGTTGTTGAACTCTCGTTGCAGATTGGTGGTTCCTTCCACTTCCTCTTTCAACCAGATATGCCCGGTGGTCTGCATCAGCATCACCTTCTCCTGGTTCTTCAACTCCTTTTCAGCCTTGTCTGTATATGCGTATATCATTCCTGCCAACACAGGGTCGTTCTGGGCTTGCACCTTGCAGACGGAAAGCAACATTATGCCAAAGCAAAATATCCATGTTCTCATACTCAAATGTTTTTATATTATTATGGTGTACTGACTTTGGCAGCTCTCCGCCACCGCCCCAATGCTTGCGTAGCATCTCACCATTACTTCTGTCTATCATCCCTGCCGTGACATTGTTCCATACATCACTCATTGTATAGTAGCGGATGCTCAGATACAGTTTGTTGAGCTTCTTTTGGAAAGCAGATAGTTTGTCGTTTAATGCCCACAAGGTTTTGGAGCGGTCTGCTCCTGTCAGCATATTCTCTGTGCCACCATTCGCCACGGCATCGTTCAATAGATTGAAAACCGATACCAATTCCGTTGCCGTCTCGATATACAGGTTATTCATACTCATGCTTGCCACAATGCCCTGCGGATTATTGGCAATAGCTGCCTTCAACTTGGCGAGCGTGATGAAAATCTTCACGCCATCATCATACAGATGGGTACATGCTTTCAGCGAAGAGGCATAGCCGTTCACTGATTTCAAGTAGCTGTTGTACTTCTTCTCCCATTTGTGTATCTGGTTAAACTCAGCAGCCATTGTATTCTGCAACAACGCCGTCTTGGTCTGTCCGTTGATTTGCTTTTCAATCTCACTGTTGATAAGTTCATTGCCTTCTGCCAATGCCATCCATTCCAAGGGATTGGATGACACCAATTGTGCCTTGGCTTCCGATGCCGTTGCTATGCCGATAATTGCTATCAACCATATCTTACCTATTTGTAATCTCATAGATGCTCCTCCTGCGTTTGCTGGTTTCTACTCGTTTTCTGATGGTTGTCACCAGTTCTTCTTTCATCGGTACTCCGATAATGTCAAGCCTTGGTGTCGTTCTGTCTCCAGAATATATGCTCACGGTTTTCAATCGGAATAGTTGCTGCATGAATGTCTGACTCTCATTGAAATCCACCACACGGTATAGTTCCTGATAATCTACTTCACGATGAAACACGCCATGCTCAAACACTAATTGTTCGTTACTGATGATGTACCGCATCCTGCATAGATAGACCATTCGATATGCCAAACATAGGGAAAACAAGAGCGAGAGGACAAACACCAAAGTGGAGAGGACGGCATCATCAATACCTGCATATACAAAACCTACACTTATAAGCACAAGCAAGTGCAGCTCGTTGATGACGAACTGCATACAATGGGGCTTGATGATGATGTTTCTATACCGATATGTCTGCTGCATAATTCTCCTTTTTGATAATGACACCGTGCTTTATCTGCGGAAGCCCGATGTCTGTTCCTCTTTTTCCTCCTGTTTGGCTTGCTCTTGTTGCCTCTCAGCCTCTTGCGCCTTGGCGAACTCGAAATAGTCGAAGTCTATCTCTCCTTGGTCTATCAACCGTTGGTCTCGTTTGCCAAGCAAGGCATCGTTCCAGTCTTTGTATTGTCCCAAAGGATGAAAGGCTTGCACCGTGAAGTCTGCAAATCCCATTTCCTTGGCGATTGCTTTGAAGTTCTTCACAAAGCCACGTCCTGCCTCGTCTTTGTCAAAGCCCAAATAATGGTTCGCTTGTCGGGTCTCTTCCAGCATTCCCTTTATTTGCCCCTTTGTCGGTGTACCTCCGGTCGAGACATACACGCTCTTCACTGGATTGATTTGGTACTCTGCCATAGCATCGTAGGCACTCTCGAACCATAGAATATTTGTGGCTTCTTTCAATGGCTTACCTGTCAGGTTGGCTATCCACAATCCTTCACTGCTGTTGCTTCCTTCCGCCTTGCCCTTGTATGCCTTGCCGTCCTCTCGTCTCGGTTTACCTCGCTCTTCCATCCAACGATGCTGTCCGGCTTGGACGGCAAGGATAGTGGAAAGGCGAGATTGGCAAAACTCAATCCTTCATTTCGACGCTTGGTCGCCAAGAAGAAATGCTTGTAAAAGGCGAACTGGGTCCCATGTTGATGCCTCTTTCCTTGAAATAAGGATAGTGTTTCCGTTGGGTGTCCTTTTCCCTTGGGTTGAAACGCAAGATGTCATAGTCTGACAGGTTGAAGGGCTTGGCATCTCGCTTGGGTTCAGCCACTCTGCTTTCACGCACATCAATGGGATTATTCAACAGTCTGTTGCATACCACATTCACCAGTCTGTCCAATGACATCCCTGGCTTATAGTCGTCAAACAGCGTCGGATGCTCCTTGATGAAACCTATCACGTTGTAGTTCTTCTGCTCTGGTGGCTGAAAACAGCACTTGCCATTGCCAGTGACAATAAACTTGTCACCCCTCACTCGCTGTCCATGACTGTCCACCTTTACATACGACGGATAGCGCAAGCCATCTCGTTTGTTCAACTGATAGCCTGCGTCCACCAACAACTCTTGTATGTTCAGACGCTGTAAGAAATCATTATATGTCAGTTCGTTGTTTGCCATAAGCGCATTCCGTTATAGTCCTTTCCCCATGTGAGGATGCAATACTTCTTGGTTCATGGCAGCCTCAAAGTTTCTCGCCGCCACATCCATTGGCGTATCTACTCCTGGCTTGAAATAGGGACGAGGTGGCGCAGGTGCTGCACCATGATGGTGGTCAACTATCACTACAGGTGCGCCATGTGGACGATGTAGCTCACTGCCTACTTCGGCAGCAACACCCAATCCTGCTAACAGTGCAGCTCCAATCTTGGTTCCCAAACTGGAACGGTCTTTCATATCCACCTCACCGAATATCTTGGAAAAGAGTTTCATGCGATGGTAGTCATCCACTGCCATGAACTTGTCATACTGCTTCTGCGTTATCTCGTGGCTTACTCGCTCACCGTTGATGATGGCTGTCATGCGGAACTTGCCTTCTTGCTCCGCTGGCTCCACTTGTATCTCACCAACAGTTACTTCTCTGCCATGCTTGCCTTCACGGAACCACCCCTTGCTCTCGTCCAAGTCCTGCCCATCCACAATACCTACTTTATTGTTCATAGGTTCTTGCTGCACTTGCAGTGGCTCAACGGTAGATTGCAACTGCATCTTGCCGTCCAACTCCTGCTGCACCTCTGGACGCAAACTGATTTGGATGCGCTCCTTGCTGTTGAGCATGTCCATTGTTATCTTGTCTGCGAAATCATCCTTGATGACATTGTTCAGTATCTCCAGTCGTTTGGCTACAGATACTTGCTTGACAGAATTGTTGGTCAAAGCCTTCAATTCTTCGTCAGTCAAGTCATACACCATATCACTGTTGGTTCCTTCTGATTGGATGGTGAGTGTCTTTGCCTTCTCATCGATGATGATACCGTGTGAAGACAGGCATTCCTGCCATTGATCGTTGGAGAAATATACAGGTGAGCTTATCAGTTCCTTGTAGGGTTTGGCTGGCTCTTTGCTTCTTGGACGTGTCTCTACAGGTGTCACCACGGCTTGCAGGTTTTGTAATACATCTGCTTGTGATGCTACTTGTTGCTGTCCTTTATAGTAAAAGCCATAACCTCCAGAGGTTAACTCACCAGGTTTCAGCCTTCTGTCTGGTCTTTCCGCTACCATTGGTGCTCCTGCATAGAACATCTGTCCTCCGACTCTGCGTAGATGATAGCCGTCCTGCATTCTCGGTGTCCAACCTAAAAACTCTGGACTCCATCCTAACCGTCCGTATTCTCCAGTACCAATCCTATATCCATGCAGTCCCATAGCCACTCTTCCATTGGCATTTCTTGCATGGACAAGGTTTCTCGGCATATAGAAGTCTTTGCTGATGATGCTGGTAAAGACATTGTACGCCTTCTTATTGGCAGAGTTGGTTCCCCAATCGGTCAATGCCAACATCTGTTTCTCGGTGAGGTTATAGGTCAGCAGTGGGGAGTCATGTCCCTGTACCGCCAGTTGATAACCATCACCGTTGGCTATGATATGGCTTGCATGCCATTGCGCATCAGGATGTCACGCATCTCTGGTTGTATGTCCATCTGTCTTGGATTCAAGTTCTTTCTTATCGCCATAGCATGATTGTATTAAGCGTTCTCTGTTTCCATTCCTTGCTCTAACAGTTCGTCTTTGTACTTCACAAACTGTTCCGCACTCTCGTTGCCGATGCACAGGGCGTGTTCCTTGCAGTATTCTTGATACTCGTTCTGCCATTCCTCACTGAAATGGTTCACATAGTCAAGCCAACCGTATTCACCGCTCTGCATCTTCTCCACGAGGATGTTTTCTGTATAATATGGTCCTTTTCTCATTTCTTCCCTAAATTTGATGTTTCACGTTACTTCCTTGCGACAGCAGAAGCATGTCTTCCGGCAGCTTTCTTTTGCTCATTCCACAGTTCTTCGGTATATTCCTCCTCTGGAACATAGTCGAGATTACCGTCAACATCCATTACCCAACAGCCATAGATGCCGAAGGTGTATTTGTCCCACTCTCGCTTGCCTTCCTTACGCCACTGCTCACCATCGCCGTTGGCGAAGCGGATGCCAGTATCGCTCTTCAGGTCGATGCCTACGGTCAAAGGTTCGTCTTCTACGGCAAATGTCAGAGTCTCGCCATTCTGGATGCTCTTTAGCTCCGTTCCTCCAAGACAGAGTTCGTCTGACAACACCTGTAGGTTTCTGCCTATCACTGGTGTCGGCACAGCCATCACTTGGTTGGTCTCTCCGTCAATCTGCACGAATGCCTTGACATGTGCGCCATCTGGCATATCCACATCTGCCACCACAGCCTTACCCTGCTTCAACAGTTCCTGCTGCCCCTTGGTGAAGTTATCCAATGGGGCGTACTTCAAAACAGGATAGAACATCACATCCACGTTCCATCCGCCATTCTTATCAAGGCGAATCGGGTTCTGCTCTTGATACTGTAACCCTCGTTTACCTCCATGCTAACAGGCAGTACTGGCGATGGTCGACCATTGCTGATGTCATCCAAGGCATGTATCGGAAGGTCTTCAATCATCTCATGGGTGAGTCCAAACTTAGCGAGTGTCTGATATGGCACTTCACTTTCTTCAAATGAGTTTCTTTTCATATTCTGATTATATTTTGAATGATACTTTGCATATAGCCATGCAAAGACAATGCAAACGAGCGCAATGAAAGTTTACTTTCTTATTGCCGAGTGCAGTTTGTCTTATGCAAAGATAGCCCAAGAGTAATGAATACAAGAAAGCCTACGTTCTTCAGCCCAATCTTTTCCGTTTTATTATGATTATATCATCATTTCATACTCTCAATCATACTTTAATCTTATTTTATGTTATACTTTTATAGCATCGACAATCACTCTTGATTTCTTTCCCTAACTTTGCACCATGAGAAAGAAAATAGTGGTATTATGGGTAATAGGTTGTCTGGCGGTATCGAGTGCAAAGGCGCAGTTCAACACCGTCAGCAATAACGTATGCCGTTACAAAGTCAGGAAAGTGGAGGAGAAGTTTCTACTTCCTGCCAATCAACCTGTAGATTCTATACAAGCAAATCTACTTCAACAGGAAACAGACTCTGTGGATAGCAAACAAAAACAGTGGATAAGCGTCTATCCAAGCATCACTTATCCACTGATATCAATCAAAATCACCAGCCCTTATGGCTATCGTCGTGACCCTTTTACAGGTAAACTATCATGGCACAACGGTTTGGATCTTCGTGCGAAGAACGAACCTGCCTATGCATGATGGATGGTATTGTCGAAAAGGTTGGGTATGACAATCGTTCTGGCAACTATGTTACATTGAGACATGGCAATTATCGTGTCAGCTATTGCCATTTATCCTCTATCATAGTTCGTAAAGGAGAATATGTTTATCCTGGTATCATAGTTGGTGTCACTGGCGATACCGGTCGTAGTACTGGTAGTCATTTACACCTTACATGCAAAAAGGATGGTAAGAGTATCAATCCTACCATCCTTTTGAAAATTATTGAGAGTATATAACTTTTAAGAACGAAAAAATTTTTTTATCATTGTTGTACAATAAACCACGTATATATATGTGATAGATGGTATTTATTTTATGTAATCCATATAAATATGTAGTGCAGAAAAATTCTGCAGAAAGTAAAGAACAAACAAAGAAAATAGTATGGTTAAAATAATTCCTATCATTGATAGGGTTAATGATTGTGTTGTTGCGGTT
>ENA-OQER01000963-OQER01000963.1-human-gut-metagenome-genome-assembly--contig:-NODE-963-length-14997-cov-2.709079_pt1 | contig 14997 bp, 20 predicted proteins | sample MGYA00242797_ERZ504639 | MGnify/ENA primary metagenome ERZ504639 (study PRJEB26092, sample SAMD00036306) | human gut metagenome | host: Homo sapiens | study: EMG produced TPA metagenomics assembly of...
TGTTCATTATTATATACCATCCTTTAATTTCTTAAAATGTGCAATTCACGCGCAGTTTTAATAGCCTGTCTTCACACATATCCATATATCGTTTGGCATAATCAAGAAGTGTAAACATCGGCTTTATACATGTAATTTCTGAAAGCAGAAACGACTTTTTATACTTTTGACACTTACATCATTATATAAAAATAACCATAATAACTCAAGATAAGTTCTTTAGATAGTTAATTTAGTCAGCCAGCACAATGGTTATGTAAACTGGATTGAGGAAACTTGTTATAACGGCCGTATAGGAAAATGGCGTTTAAAAGCAAGATATTATTATTTTGCAAAGTTATTTCATAAACCCATTGCTTGAAACTGCTTACTTGTGTTATTATAACAGTTGTGGTTTTATGTATATTCATAAAGCGGCTAAAGTTATATGCTATATTTAAGTATTAGCAGAATGGAGGAAACTATGGTAAAAGCTATTGTTGGTGCTAACTGGGGAGATGAAGGTAAGGGTAAGATTACAGATATGCTTGCTGAAGAATCTGATATCGTTGTAAGATTTCAGGGAGGAAGTAATGCCGGACATACAATCATAAACGATTACGGTAAGTTTGCGTTGCATCTTCTTCCATCAGGCGTATTCTACAACCATATTACAAGTGTTATTGGAAATGGTGTTGCCCTTAACATTCCTTATCTTATAAATGAGATTAAGAGCATTACAGACAGAAATGTTCCAATGCCTAAGATTCTTGTGTCAGATAGAGCACAGATTATGATGCCTTATCATGTTGATTTTGATACATATGAGGAAGCAAGACTTGCAGGTAAGTCATTTGGTTCAACTAAGTCAGGAATTGCTCCATTCTATTCAGATAAATACGCAAAGATTGGTTTTCAGGTTAGTGAGTTGTTCGGAGATGAAGAAGCACTTAAGGAAAAGATTGCTAATGTATGTACATTAAAGAATGTTATGCTTGAGCATCTTTATCATAAGCCACTTCTTAAGGAAGAGGATATATTTAATACACTTATGGAGTACAAGGAGATGGTTAAGCCATTTGTATGCGATACATCAGCATTCCTTCATCAGGCTCTTAAGGATGGAAAGAAGATTCTTCTTGAAGGACAGTTAGGTTCTCTTAAGGATCCAGACCATGGAATATATCCTATGGTTACATCATCTTCAACACTTGCACCTTACGGCGCTATTGGTGCAGGTATTCCAGCTGCATCTATCCAGGATGTCGTTACAGTAGTTAAGGCATACTCATCAGCAGTAGGAGCTGGCGCATTTGTTAGTGAAATATTTGGTGATGAAGCTGACGAGTTAAGAAAGCGCGGCGGTGATGGCGGCGAGTTCGGTGCTACAACAGGACGTCCAAGAAGAATGGGATGGTTTGATGCAGTTGCAACACGTTATGGTGTACGTATGCAGGGAACAACAGAGGTTGCTCTTACAGTAGTAGATGTATTAGGATATCTTGATGAGATACCTATCTGCGTAGGTTATGAGATAGATGGAAAGGTTACTAAGGACTTCCCAACAACTTCAGAACTTGAAAAGGCTAAGCCAGTACTTAAGGTACTCCCAGGCTGGAAGTGTGATATAAGGGGAATCAAGAACTACGAAGACCTTCCAGAAGCCTGCCGCAACTATGTAGAAACTATTGAAAAGGAAATCGAAGCTCCTATAACAATGGTATCAAACGGACCAGGAAGACATGAGATTATTCATAGAGTAAGCTCTTATGGAAAGTAAAATTGAAATATAAAATATAGATTTATATTGATGAGCGTAAATTAGCGATGATTAAGAAAGTATATTCTTAATCATCGCTATTGTTGATACTACTGTTTACGACCTGAAAGATATTTATACATAAGCATCATTGCGTAAGCAACAACGGGAAGTACAATATCGGTGAATATGAGTCCTTTGAATAAAGTATGGGCTGTTTCGTTGTCAATAAAGGCAGTTATGAGAGTGATGATAATAAGGGCAGCCCATGCGATCACAACGGCAAGAGCAGCGATTCTTTTAAATTTTTTCATGATATCTCCATTCTGTTGGCTGTTTTGTTTCTGATGATGTATACGGATTGCTTTATTGAACTGCAATTCACATAATACTATGGATTTTTAATAATAAAAATGGTATCATATTTTAGTTATATAGAAAAGGTATTTTTAACACTTTAGTTAAGAAAGGTAATCAATGATGATAAAGAATGTATTGGATTATTTATATAATTCAAAGGAAAAGTATCCATTAAAGACAGCTGTAGCAGATGACAAGTCATCTATGACATATACAGAGCTTGTGGATAACGCAACAGCTATAGCGGCTGGATTGTCAGAGTATGTTGGAGTAAGAAGAGCAGTTCCTGTATATATGGATAAGAGCTGCGTTGCACTTGCTGCGTTTATGGGTGTAGTTATGACTGATAATTTTTATGTGTTATTAGAACCAGGACATCCGGCAGAAAGAATACATGGTATTCTTGACACTCTTGAGGCAGATATAATAGTTACAAACAGGAAAAATGAGAAAAAAGCAGCTAAGCTTGAGTTTGCTGGAAAGATAATATATATAGAGGACCTGCTTGAAACACAGGTTACTGATGAAATCAGGGACAGGCTTGCTTCTATAAAGGCCAGCTCGCTTGATATTGATCCTTTATATGCAATATTCACATCTGGTTCAACTGGTGTGCCTAAGGGTGTTGTTGTTAACCACCGCTCAGTTATTGACTTTATTGACTGTTTTACTGATACATTTGGAATATCAGAAAATGATGTTATAGGCAACCAGGCACCATTTGATTTTGATGTATCAGTCAAGGATATATATTCAAGTCTTAAGTGTGGGGCAACATTGCAGATTATTCCAAAGTCGATGTTTTCATTTCCTACAAGACTTCTTGACTATCTTGATGATAATAAGGTTACTACACTTATATGGGCTGTTTCAGCTTTATGTATAGTAACAACGCTTAACGGATTTGATTATAAAGTTCCTGAAAGTATCAACAAGGTTATATTCTCAGGAGAGGTTATGCCGATAAAGCATCTTAACAAGTGGAGAGAAATATATCCTGATGCTATGTTTGTCAATGTGTATGGACCAACAGAGATTACATGTAACTGTACTTATTATATTGTTGACAGGGAGTTTGAACTTGAAGATGTACTACCAATGGGAAGTGCATTTCCTAATGAAAGAGTATTCCTTTTAGATGAGAATAATAATCAGATATGCGCAGACGAGCCTAAGAAAACTGGTGAGATATGTGTATCAGGAACAGCGGTAACTATGGGCTATTTTAATAACAGGGAAAAGACAGATAGTGCATTTGTACAGAATCCACTTAATCCATATTATAACGAGATAATATATAGAACAGGTGATCTTGGTTATTACAACGAGAGGGGTGAGATGTGCTTCTCTTCAAGAAGGATTTCCAGATAAAGCACAATGGACACAGGATAGAGCTTGGTGAGATAGAGATGGCGATTAACTCCATGGATGGCATACAGAGAGCATGCTGCATATATGAACAGGAACAGAATAAGATATATGCTTTCTATAAAGGAAATGCTGACAACAAGTCACTTACACATTATCTTGTATCAAAGATCCCTAAGTTTATGATACCAGAAGTGCTTGTTAATGTTGAAGCTATGCCACTTACAAAAAATGGAAAGATAGATAGAAAGGCTTTGATGGAGGGATATAATGCTTAGTACAGAAAAAATCATTGAGATTGCCAATCAATATGGAACGCCAATATATATATTGGATAAGGAGCATCTTGGTAAAAGAATACATGACATCCAGACTATATTAGGAAATGATATAACACTGTGTTATGCCATGAAAGCTAATCCATTTTTAGTAGATGCATTCAAGTCACTTAATACTAAATATGAGGTATGTTCACCAGGAGAGTTTGCAATATGCGAGCGTGAAAAGGTTAACATGCAGGATGTGGTTCTTTCAGGAGTTAACAAGGAAGAAAAGGATATATGTCATGTTATGGATGACTGTGGCGGTGTAGGTGTGTATACAGTGGAGTCTGTTGAACAGTATAGGCTGTTGTCTGATTGTGCTGCCACAAGAGAATTAAAGATAAATGTTCTTCTAAGGGTAACAAGTGGCAATCAGTTCGGACTTGATGAATCAGATATAGAAATGATTATAAAAAACAGAGAGTCACATCCTTATATTAACATACTGGGCCTGCAGTGCTATACAGGTACACAGAAGAAAAAGTTTGATATTATAAAAAATGAAATAGAATGGCTGGATGCTCTATGTGACAGGCTGTATGAGGAATATGGCTTCAAGGCAGAAGAGCTTGAGTATGGTCCAGGACTTCCTGTTGCATATTTTGGAGATGCAGCATATGAAAATAACTATGATATGCTTAAAGAATTAGCAGAGATGCTGTCATCTTACAAGGAAAAGTATCATATTACGTTAGAGATGGGAAGATATCTGGCAGCAGACTGTGGCGTATATGTTACCGGAGTAGCAGATATAAAGACTAATAAGGGACAGCAGTATGTAATAGTTGATGGAGGAATTAATCATGTAAACTATTATGGACAGACCATGGCTATGAAGATTCCTGCGTATTCATACGTAAAGCTGATGGAACAATAGTAAGGGATAAAAATATATCTGATACACTAGCTGGAACAGATGATGAAAAGTGGACTATATGTGGTTCACTCTGTACAGTGGCAGATCTGATTGTAAAAAATCTTCCTATAGGAAAGCCACAGACAGGAGATAAGATAATATTTTATAATATAGGTGCATATTCAATAACAGAGGGTATATATTTGTTCTTAAGCAGAAGAATGCCTGTTATTACCGCATATAACGAAGATGGAAGTGTTGAGTTATACAGGGATGTGACTGCTACAGATACAATTAATTCACGAATATCTGTTAAGTAGTTGTTAATTATAATAAAATATGCTTGACTAACATTCATATATGTTATATTTTTTATCTGACAGATTTTTATATTAAGATGTGAGCGCGAATAAATGCAGTGTGTATAATTTATGTGAATTATTTACGCAATACGTTTATATCAGATATAAGAATGATTGGAATAGAGGTTAACAAAGAGTCTATTCATGACGATATTTTTTATAAGAAAGGTTAGGTTATTAATAATGGATCAGTTAATGGATATTTTGACAGAGGTTAATTCAGATGTAGATTATGAAACATGTGATACACTTGTAGATGATGGAATCTTAGATTCTTTCGATATAGTATCAATCGTTGGAGAACTTAATGATACATTTGATATAGAGATTACTCCTGTGGACATAGTTCCAGAGAACTTTAATTCAGCTGAAGCTATGTGGGAAATGATTCAGAGACTTTCTGATAACTAGTTAGCATTTCTGTACGAATTACGGGAAACTAAATCAGTTTTAAGGGTTAGTGTATGTATTTATCGCTTAGACAGAGGAACAGATAGATAAGGAGGAATGATTATGGCAGCTATTTCAGGTTATAATTCAAGTAGTATATCGGCTTTATTCGCAGGTCTTAATTCAGGAAATAGTAGTTCATCCTTTGGAATAGGAAGTATTGATCTTAGTACTTATAATTCTATAAGGACAGGAACATATAAGCAGCTTCTTAAATCATACTATGCAAAGCATCCTGTTAAAGATTCTTCTAAGACAGATAGCGGCAGTACAACAACGATATCATCACAGAAAATTAACGCAGCTAAAACAAAGGATGCAGCTTCGGCGGTTGTTGATGATGCACAGGATTTAAAGAGCGTGTCTTTGTGGAACAAAAAGTCAGTTAAGAATGAAGATGGAACAACATCTGACAAATATGATACGGATGCTATATATAAGGCAGTATCATCATTTGTTAAAGATTATAATTCACTGATAGAGGCAGCAGGAGATTCTGAAGATAATTCTGTGTTAAGAACAGCTTCTAATGTTGTTAATAATACAAAGCAGAATTCAGCACTTCTTAAGAAGCTTGGCATCACGGTTGACAGTAAGAATAAGCTTTCAATTGATGAAACTACATTCAAGAATGCAGATATGGCAGTAGCTAAGTCAGTGTTTGCAAGTACAGCATCATATGGACAGTCAGTTGCTTCAAGTGCTTCATCAATATACAGCAGTTCAGCAGCACAGCTTTCTAAGCTGCAGACACAGAACCTGTATAATTCGAGTGGTTCATATAATTATTATTCAGCTGGATCACTTTATAATCAGTTTACTTAAATAAAGAGAGGTTAAATATAATGGCATTATTAGATACATGGAGAAATCTTGCATACCAGACAGAGATGGATCAGAAAACAGCTAATGAGTTCTGGGGCAGTTATTTTACACAGGAGAAGGCAATCTATGAACAGATTCTTTCAGCTCCTGATACAGTAGTTAAGGGAACAGTTAAGGAACTTGCTGATAAATATGGTGTGGAAGTACTTCTTATGGCAGGATTTCTTGATGGAATCAATGACAGCCTTAAGACTCCTAATCCAATAGAGACTATGGAAGAAGATACAGAAGTAAGCCTTGACTATGATAAGGAAAAGCTTTACTACAATATGGTTGGCTGCAAGGCAGACTGGTTATATGAACTTCCACAGTGGGATGCTTTACTTGATGAAGAAACAAGAAAGGCATTATACAAGAAACAGAAGTTATCAGGTACAGTTGTAAAGGGAAAGAAGATTGGACGTAACGATCCATGTCCATGTGGAAGTGGAAAGAAGTATAAGCAGTGCTGTGGAAAGAATGCTTAAGCTTATTCCAGGCTTTATGTTGTACATAATTGATATGTGTTAATGTTGAGTTAAACCTGCAGGTAGTCTGTTGTTATAGATTACCCGCAGGTCTTTTTGCTAGTAAAAGAGAGAGGAAAGATGCTATGGAAGCCTATACAGGTTTTGCGTATGTATATGATGAATATATGGATAATATTCCATATGATGAATGGGAATATTATCTTTATGAACTTTTAAAGGAAAATAATATAGGAACTGATAGTACTATAGCTGATCTTGGCTGTGGTACTGGTACTGTCACGAGAATGCTTGACAAGGAAGGGTATGATATTCTTGGTATAGACCTTTCTGAGGATATGCTTTCTATTGCAAGTGAGAAAACATATGAGTCAGGACAGCAGATAATATATAGCTGCCAGGATATGAGAGAATTCGAACTTCCATATGAGGTAGATGCATTCGTAAGTATAGGTGATTCCATGAATTATATAACTACGAATGATGATTTGTGTGATGTATTTAAATGCGTAAAAAAAGGACTAAACCAGGAGGCATATTTATATTTGACCTTAAAACTATACATTTTTTTAAGGATATACTGTCAGACAACACGTATGCGGAGAATAGGGAAGATTCTGCATTTATATGGGATAACTATTATGATGATGAAAGTGCTAATAATGAATATGAGCTTGCGGTGTTTGTAAGAAATGAAGATGGCACATTTGACAGGTTTGAGGAGCAGCATTACCAGCATGGTTTTACTATGGCAGAGGTTGAGAATGCTGTGAAAAAAGCAGGGCTTAAAATACGTTATGTATACGATGCCTTTACGCATAATGAGCCAGCACAGGAGTCAGAAAGACTATACTATATCGTTGAGCATAAGTAATATAACACTGTAGTAACGTATATAAAAAAGAAATGAGCATTAGTGTGAAAAATAAGATTTTTCACACGCAAGAATGGAGATTATTATGAAAGATTATATAGTCAGGGCAACAGCAGCGAGTGGACAGGTACGTGCCTTCGCAGCAACAACAAAAGATGTAGTTGAAACAGCAAGAAAAAATCATAACATGAGTCCGATAGCAACTATAGCACTTGGAAGACTTCTTACAGGTGGAGCTATGATGGGAACTATGATGAAAAATGATACAGATGTACTTACTATACAGGTTAAGGGTAACGGTCCGTTAGGTGCCATGACAGTTACAGCAGAGACTAATGGACATGTTAAAGGCTGTGTAGCTAATCCACAGGCTATGCTGCCACTTAAGGATGGACATATGGATATTGCTGGCGCAGTCGGAATAGGTGTGCTCAGTGTTATTAAAGATATAGGATTAAGAGAGCCATATGTAGGTGATACTATACTTATAACAAGTGAAATAGCTGATGATTTAACGTATTATTTTGCTACAAGTGAGCAGGTTCCATCATCTGTAGGACTTGGTGTGCTTATGAATAAGGATAACACAGTAAAGGAAGCTGGTGGCTTTATAATACAGCTTATGCCTAATGCAACTGAGGAGTTTATAGATAAGCTTGAAAAAAGAATTAAAGAGATAAAGTCAGTTACACAGATGCTTGAACATGGAATGACACCAGAGGAAATACTTGAGCATATATTTGAGGGTATGGAACTTCAGATACTGGATAAAATACCAACAGAATTTTACTGCAACTGCTCTAAGGAACGTGTAAGCGCAGCTGTTATAAGTGTTGGTAAGCAGGAGCTTCAGAAGATGATAGATGATGGCGAACCTATAGAGGTTAACTGTCATTTCTGTAATAGTCATTATAAGTTCAGTGTTGATGAACTTAAAGAGATGTATGAAAAGGCAAAGTAGTTAACAGCGGCTTGAAATTACATTAGCTTTGCAGTATTATAAAGTATAATATGCGAAAAAAGTGAACTTATTGTAGGAGGAATATACTGATGGATAACGAGACTGTTTCAAAGAATTTTATTGAACAGATTATTGATAAAGATATAAAGGAAGGTCACTGCGAAAAGGTAGTTACGCGATTTCCACCAGAACCTAACGGATATCTTCATATTGGACATGCAAAAGTCCATATTACTTAACTATGGGCTTGCAAAGGAATACAATGGTCAGTTTAATATGAGATTTGATGATACGAATCCAACAAAAGAAAAAGTTGAATTCGTTGATTCTATAAAAAATGATGTTGAATGGCTTGGAGCAAAATGGAATGGAGATGTTCTTTTTGCATCAGATTATTTTCCACAGATGTATGAGGCAGCAGTGCGCCTTATAAAGAAGGGAAAGGCTTATGTTGATGATTTATCAGCAGAAGAAATAAGAAAATACAGAGGAACTCTTACAGAACCAGGTAAGGAGAGCCCATACAGAGACCGTTCAGTTGAAGAAAACCTTAAGCTTTTTGAGGAAATGAAGGAAGGCAGATATAGTGATGGCGAGAAGGTATTAAGAGCCAAGATAGACATGGCATCACCTAACATCAACATGAGAGATCCTGTTATATACAGAGTAGCACATATGACTCACCATAGAACAGGTGATAAGTGGTGCATATATCCTATGTATGATTTTGCACATCCTATAGAAGATGCCGTAGAAGGAATCACACATTCTATATGTACGCTTGAGTTTGAGGATCACAGACCTCTTTATGACTGGGTAGTTATAGAAACAGGCTATAAAACATCGCCAGAAGAGAATCCTAAGCAGATAGAGTTTGCCAAGTTGTATCTTACTAATGTAGTAACTGGAAAGAGATATATTAAGAAGCTTGTAGAGGATGGTGTGGTTGACGGATGGGATGATCCACGACTGGTATCTATAGCAGCTCTTAGAAGAAGAGGATTTACACCTGAGGCTATTAAGATGTTTGTTGAACTTGTAGGTGTAACTAAGGCACAGGATCTGTAGAATATCCTATGCTTGAGTATTGTATAAGAGAAGACCTTAAGCTTAAGGTTAAACGTATGATGGCAATACTTGATCCGGTTAAGCTTGTAATCGACAACTATCCAGAAGATCAGGTAGAGTATATGGAAGTTTCTAACAATCAGGAAAATCCTGATATGGGAACAAGAAAAGTTCCATTTACAAAGGAATTGTATATTGAAAGAGAAGACTTCATGGAGGAACCACCTAAAAAGTATTTCAGATTATTCCCAGGTAACGAGGTACGTCTTATGAATGCATATTTTGTTACTTGTACAGGGTTTGAAAAGGATGAGGATGGCAATGTAACATGTATACATTGTACCTATGATCCTGCAACAAAAGGTGGCAATTACTGAGCGTAAAGTAAAGGGGACTATACACTGGGTATCAGCATCAAAGGGAATTAACGCAGAAGTCAGACTTTATGAGAACATTGTGGATGAAGAAAAGGGAGTATACAATGAGGAAGATGGTTCGATGAATATTAATCCTCATTCTCTTACAGTTCTTAAGAATTGTATTTTAGAGCCTGAGCTTGTTAATGCTAAGCCAGAAGACAGATTTCAGTTTGTAAGAAATGGCTATTTTTGTGTTGATAACAAAGACTCTAAGGAGAATGCACTGGTATTTAACAGAATCGTATCATTAAAGAGTTCATTTAAGCTCCAGAAATAATAAGTGGTTAACAACCTCTTTATGCGGGTAATGATATGGAAGAAAAACAGGAAAGTGTTTACCTTTATGATAAGAAGATTACATGTGCCGTGTGTAATAAAGAATTCTTAACAAAGCAGGTAAGAACAGGCAAGGCAAGATTTAAGGGTACGAATGAAATACTAAAGCCCATATACACAGGTATAGATTGTACTAAATATGATGTAATCATGTGTCCTCATTGCGGATATGCAGCGGTGCCAAGAATATATGGGAAGCTGACAAACAAGCAGAGGGCGGCTCTTAAAGAATCAGTTGAAGGTAAGTTTAAGGTGACATGGAAGGATGAGGATTATTATTCATATGATGTCGCTATAAGACGATGTAAGATGGCGCTTTTAAGTGAGATGATAGTGGGAACTAAGATAAGTGAAAGTGCATATCTGTGTCTTAGGCTGGCGTGGCTTTATGAAGGCCGTGTTACAGAGCTTATAAGGCAGAAAGCAGATAACAGTGTAACAAAACAACATTTAAAATCCCAGCTGGAATATGTTGAGGATGCTTATAAAGGTTTCAAGGAGGCTGTTTCCACGCAGTACCCTCCGATATGTGGTATGGATGAGAATACATTGAATTATCTTCTGGCAAGTCTTGGACTTAAATGTAGGGAATATGATGATGCCAAAAGATTTGCCGGTGCAATCATAACGTCCAGAACTGCACCTGTTAGTATTAAGGAAAAGGCAAGGTATTACTGGAACAGATTAAAAAAGATGGACAGAATAAAGTCAGTGATTAATAGAATATGGAACTATGAGATAAGTCATATATTTATATATTCCATAATTATCAATATGGCTGTGGAATGTCTTAACAAAAGAGGAATAACAGGGCTTTTGAGTATATTCACAAGTCCTGTTATCTTTCTTTTGAATACAATGATAATTATGACAACTATGTCAATAGCTTATTTTTCAGGAAAAGAGTGTTTGTGTATGCTTTGGTATCTGTTATATGGCTGTTAATAGCTGTTATTAATTTTGTGGTGCTGTGTTCAAGAAAGACACCATTTACAGCTATGGACATATATCTGATAAAAGATGCAGTAAAGGTTATACCTTTATATATCAATATATTCCAGATGATTATTATAATTGCAGGTGTTGCTGTAGTTGTGGCTGCACTTGTTATGATATGGAAGAAATCAGAAAAATGTACAGTACAGCTTTCAGGGAAAAAGTTTTATATAGCAGCATTATTTAAAGTGGGAATAATATTCCTGATTACTTATTCTTATACGGCAGCACTTATTATAAATGGATATGTAGATATGCATTTTGGTAATCTTGCCCATGCATATCAGGACTATGGTGTTGCTACTGTTTTACAAGCAGCATAAAGGACAGGGGTATAGGCAGGTCAAAAGAATATTCTCAGGAATATATGGATAATCTTAAGCTTGATCTTGATGAAACATCAATAGAGGTATCAGAAAAAACGCCTAATATAATATTTGTACAGCTGGAATCCTTCTTTGATCCTAAGCTGGTCAAAGGTGTAGAGTTTTCATATAATCCTACTCCGAATTTTGACAGATTAAGAGAAGAATATTCATCAGGATATTTATCAGTTCCATGCTTTGGTGCAGGAACAGCTAACACAGAGTTTGAAGTACAGACAGGAGTCAATCTTGATGATTTTGGACCAGGAGAATATCCATATAGAACGGTTATGCAGTCTAAAACATGTGAATCAGCAGCGTATGATTTAAAAAAAGATAGGGTATTCTACTCATGCTATCCATAACAACGATGCAACCTTTTATGACAGATATAAGGTGTTTTCACACCTTGGTTATGATACATTTACACCTATTGAGTATATGAGCAGTGATTATCAGAAGACACCATTAGGCTGGGCTAAGGATAAAATGCTTGTGCCAGAGATAAGAAAAACCTTAGATTCAACAGAGAATATGGACTATATATTTACAATATCAGTCCAGGGACATGGTGATTATCCTGCTGTCATGCCAGAGGGCTATATACCATCAGTAAAGTATCAGGTTTTTTGCTGAGGATGAACAGACACAGTTTGAATACTATGTCAATCAGATCCACGAGATGGATTCATTTATAGGTGAGCTTGTCAATATGCTTGAAAGAAGACAGGAGGAAACTGTACTTGTAATGTATGGTGATCATCTGCCAACATTTAGTTTTACAAATGATACAATGAAAAATGCAGATATATATCAGACGGAATATTTCATATGGTCGAACTTTGATATGGAGAAGATTGATATGAATCTTCAGGCATATCAGTTATCAGCAGCGGTGTTTGAACGCCTTGGAATATCACAAGGTTATATTATGAAGTTCCATCAGACAAAGCATGAAGATGAGGATTATCTTAAGAAGCTTAAAATACTCGAATATGATATATTATATGGAGATAAACAGATATATAATGGTGAAGTGCCATATGTTGCAACTGATCTTAAGATGGGTATAGAAGATATTACCATAGACCAGGTATATAACTATAAAGATTATATATGTATAAGTGGTAACAATTTTAATGATTTCAGCAAGGTTCTTATCAATGATAAGGAAGTTGACTGCGAGATTATAAGCGGTAATCTGATAAAGGTACCAAAGAAAAATGTTGTGTCAAAGGATGAGGTTTCGGTGGTACAGAGTGGTGAAGATAAGATTGAACTTGGCAGAACAACATACAAGGTAGAATAAATGTATGAAATTAATCTGTAACATCTTTACAGGTGGACTGTTTAACTATAAGTACACTGATTTTACATTGATTTACATTGATTTACATTGATTTTATGGCAAATAAATTGACACTAACACTTTAAAATGTTAATATGAAAAAGGTGTGATCACCATATATTTTATTTGGAGGTACTTGTAATGAAGGGTACAGTAAAGTGGTTCAATAACCAGAAGGGTTACGGCTTTATCAGTGATGAGTCAGGAAAGGATGTTTTCGTACATTATTCAGGACTTAATATGGAAGGTTTCAAGTCTTTAGAGGAAGGCGCAGAAGTAGAGTTTGATGTAACAGAAGGCGCTAAGGGACCTCAGGCTGTTAACGTAACAAAATTATAATCCGAATGGTTTACAGTGTGCCTTTTCCTGATTTATATATAGATTTTTGAAAAGATATATTGTTATACAATTAAGATTATGAGGGAGCAGCTACCAGATGTGGCTGCTCTTTTGATATAATTTGACCTTTTGACTTCGTACATAAAGATAAAGAAATTAGAATGTAATGGAGGATATATTTGTATGGAAGAATACGGAATTGACCTTACAGCAGGTATTCCGGCAGGGGCGGAGAATATGCTCTCAGCAGGAGGAATACTTATGCTCTCAGCATTTATCGTGCTGATTATTGTTGTTATTAAGAGATGGAATGGACGATTTATAAATGTACTGGCAGGTGTATTTGCATATTCCATATTTGTGTTTATATTTGCAAATCTTTGCATGTCAGCGCTGGCACTTATACCATCTATAGACCAGACATTTAAAATATAATACTACTGCGTACACAATAATATATTCAATATTGTCAGCTTTAGGCATGACTCTTGCAAGATATGTACTGGCAAGATTTATGGCGGGAAGATTTGAAAGAAAAGGTGATGTATATCTTTCAGGTATTGGTCTTTCTGTAGGAGATGGTGTGTTATATGGACTTACAGTTATTTCGTCTATATCTATAGCAACAGCATACAATAACATGGGACTTGATACTATGGTAGCAGGACTTACAGAGAATGATACAGAGACATTCTATAAGACACTGTCTAACCTTTTTAATGCACCAGGATATCTGTGGCTTCTTATGGGAATAGCATTTACAATGGATATTATATTATCTATGGCACTTAGCGCAGCTATGCATGCATATGTCAAGGGACAGATTTCACACATGTGGGCAAGCTATATATGCATTATACAGTTTGCAAGTTATGTATCATTCCAGGTATTTAATTATTCATCACAGACATCGATTATAATATGTTTCATAGTAAAGATGGCTGTGGATATAGCAGCGATAATATATATATTTAAGGTGATTGCCGGGGAGATGAAGTACGTTAATGACTGATATTCGTAACGGATTATCAAGTGAAGAAGCTAAAAAACTTAAAGAAGAAGGACTGGATAATATACCAGTAGGAAACCAGTCTAAAACAATAGGTCAGATAGTAGCAGGTAATGTATTAACATATTTTAACTTTGTGTTTGCAGTATTTGCTGGTCTTCTGATATTTGTAGGGTCATATAATAATATGACCTTTCTGCCCATTATCATTCTTAATACTATAATAGGTATAGTACAGGAAATAAGAGCGAAAATAACTCTGGACAGACTTACAGTTGTTAATGCACCTAAAACAAAGGTTATAAGAGACAGCTATATAAGTCAGATAGATTCCACGGAGCTTGTTAAGGGTGATGTGTGCATATTTGAAGCAGGTAACCAGCTTAGTGCAGATGCCATTCTGGCAGAAGGTGTATAAGAGTGAATGAGTCGCTTATAACAGGAGAGTCAGATGAGATTATAAAGAATAAAGG
>ENA-OQER01000964-OQER01000964.1-human-gut-metagenome-genome-assembly--contig:-NODE-964-length-14977-cov-2.438249_pt1 | contig 14977 bp, 26 predicted proteins | sample MGYA00242797_ERZ504639 | MGnify/ENA primary metagenome ERZ504639 (study PRJEB26092, sample SAMD00036306) | human gut metagenome | host: Homo sapiens | study: EMG produced TPA metagenomics assembly of...
CTTGTATCTTGTTAATTTTAAATTTCTATAGGATAAAATATAATTCCAGTTTTTCTTTGGTGCACCTTTATAAAAATGGAAGCCATGTGCTGTGTAATACACTTTTGTTCCATTCTTTCTTGCTTTTCTTGCTGCTAACCTTGTTACAATCCCGCCCATTGGTGTATTGCAATGAATAACATCATAATTCTCTTTTTGAATAATTTCTTTTAACACCTTATAAGCTTTCATATTATCCAGACTTTTGGGTGATCTTGAAAAGGTACATTATATATTTTTATCGACAAATCTAATTTCAATCCATTTTTTTCTGCCAAATTATCTCTTGCGGCAACGTGCACTTCGCAACCATGAGTATGCAAGACCTCCACCAACGGTTTATGAAATTGACAAATATGGCTCTGTACAGTAGCCGTCAAAAGTACTTTCATTAATTTACTTTCCTTTCAAATTTTCCATAATTATTTTCGACAACCGCTTCTGATTATTTTCTCCAACAAAACTATTATGCGGTATCAAAATTACCTCTTCTCTATCCCACAATTTGTTATCTTCCGGTAATGGTTCTTCTTCAAAGACATCCAACACTGCTCCGCCTAATTTATCAAGATGATTTATCAAGGCTTCTGTATCAATAACTGCTCCTCTGGCAATATTTACAAGAATCACTCCCTCTTTCAACTGTTCAAATCGGCTATTATTCATCAAATAATGTGTTTCTTCTGTCAGTGGAAGTGTCAATACTATAATATCACTTTGAGGAAGCACATCATCAAACATATTTAAATGCAACATTTTTTGATAATACTGTTTTTTTCCTGGATAAAGATCAATTCCAACCACCTGACACCCAAATGCCGCAAAGCGCTTCGCACATTCAGTACCACACTGCCGCATCCTACAATACAAACTGTTTTTTCATTCAGTTCTAATAAACCTCTATGTTTGATCCACTGATGATTCTTTTGATTATTGTCGAAGAATCTTGCCTGTTTATACAATTGTAAAACTCCAGAAATTGCAAATTCTGCCATGGGAATACTATATACTCCTCTTGCATTATGTGTTTCAATCTGATGCTCTTTTACATAATCTAATGGAACTCTATCATATCCCGCACTTGTTAGTTGTATGTATCGTAGATTTTTAAATTTTTCTATTGGATGTGACAAAAATATTCCATTTCCAACAATTCCCTCTACCCATTCATATTCACAAGGCAACTTTTTATTTTCCCACTGCATAAATACAACATCATGCTCCTTTTTTTAATTGTTTCAAATAATCTGTTGCCTGCTGCCACGCCCCGGTTACTAGCAAATTCATTAGACAATACCTCTTACAATCTCAACAAGTTCTTGATGATTTTTCTCAAATCCATCCAAACATGTTTTTCATATTCACGAATTTCTTTTACACCTTCATCAAAGATTCTTCGAATTTCTTCTAAATCTGTAATCATACTTGTATTGCAAAAACTTCTGGACAATATTGCACATTGTGACCCTAAACGATAATGCTCTTTGATGATTTTTTCTGCTGGCAGCATACCCCGTCCTAATCTTCCAAATCCGCCAAATCCAAATGGAATCCGATGTTTTTAATTTCGTCACAAATATCATCAATCAGACCATCCGCAAGAATTTCAAACATAAATTTTTTCCAAGATCTAAAGACAAATCATTTAATCCTATATGAATCTGATCAATTCCCTTTATTTTCAAAATTTCATTTAAACAATCAAGTGCTTTCGCACTTTCCAACAAAGGAAGTGTACTCGCTCTTCCATCTACATACTCCACAAACTTTTGTACTTCTTCCGCTGTTGTAAATATGGGAGCATCAGTATATCTGCTCCAGCATCAATTGCCGCATCTATTTCCTCTTTACTATCCATATATCCTGGATAATTTTCGTGTATTGGATTGATACGAACCATAATTTCAGCCTGTCGAACAACTTTTCTAATATTTTTTATATCCTGTATTGTATGGTGATTCTGTACTGTATCCAATCCACCTTGACGTGCATCTTTTCCAATAAACTCCATATCAATAAAAATCCGATCTACTCCAGCATGCTCAACTATTGTCGCGACTTCAGGATTATTTGTTATATACATTAATTTCAACGGCATAATCATCACCTATTTTTTCAATGTTTCACCTTTATTTTCATTATCTTTATTTAATAAAAACTTTGAAATGGTTGTAAGGAAAATTCGAAGATCTAACGAAAACCGAACATGTTTAACATACCACACATTCAATTCTATCCGATGATTCCACTCTACATCCTTGCGTCCATGAATTTGTGCCCAGCCCGAAAAGCGCGGACGCACATCAAACATATGTAATTGTTCCTTTGTATATTCTTCTATTGGCCATGGATGATAGGTAAGAGGCGGTCTTGGTCCAATCAAAGACATATCTCCTCTTAGGACATTAATCAGCTGCGGAAGTTCATCCAGCGAAGTAGCACGTATAATTTTTCCTACTTTTGTTACTCGTGTATCACCTTTTCCACTATAAACGCCAGAACCTTTATGTTCTGCACCAACACACATAGAGCGAAATTTTAACATCAAAAATACTTTTCCATCTTTTCCGAGACGTTCTTGCTTAAATAAAACAGGACCTGGGCTATCGATTTTCACTGCAATTGCAATAATTATCATAGGTATCAATGCTACAATAAATACCGGTATTGCTATTAACAAATCTAAAATTCGCTTCACCTGATCTCTATAGAAGGGATCTGCCTTTTTCATTCTCGGCATATCTGTTGTTATTCTTCTTTTCTTCTTCATCTCTATGCCTCTTTTACTTTTACATGTTTGCCATTTTCCGGATGATACGTCGGCACGACTTCTGCCACCAGTCGTTTCATCCGATCTGTTTCCTGGTATGCTGCCTCATCCAGCTGTCTGAGTTTCTTTTTAAATGCTGCATCGTCCATCTCGATTGGTTTGCCGATATGGATCAGTTTGTTTGGTGTCTCCTGCATGCCTTCTTCTGCCATCAGGAGCTCTTCGAAAGTTTTTCTCCCGGACGCAGGCCGGTGTACTCGACTTTGATGTCTACATCCGGTGTGAATCCGGACAGGCGGATCAGGTTTCGTGCCATCTCATCGATCCGGACCGGTTCGCCCATGTCCAGGATGAAGATCTCGCCGCCTTTTGCATAATGTGCTGCCTGAAGGACCAGTGACACGGCTTCCGGGATGGTCATGAAGTAGCGGATGATATTTTTATCGGTGACGGTCACCGGACCGCCCTCTGCGATCTGTTTCTTAAAGAGCGGGATCACGCTTCCGTTGCTGCCAAGCACGTTTCCGAAGCGGACTGCCACGAAGTCGGTGTCTTTGCACTGGCGGTTCATCATCTGCACGACCATCTCACAGAGGCGTTTGGAGGCTCCCATGATGTTGGTCGGATTGACGGCTTTGTCTGTGGAAATCAGAACAAATTTCTTAACTCCTGCCCTGGATGCTGCCACAGCTGTCTTGTATGTACCCATAACATTATTTTTGATTGCTTCGTTCGGACTGTCTTCCATCAGCGGCACATGTTTGTGTGCTGCCGCATGAAATACGACATCTGGTTTGTATTTCTGCATGATGGAACGAACGCGGTTCGTATTGCGGACCGATCCGATCAGACTTCCAGATCCAGGCTGTCGCCGTATTTTCTGCGAAGCTCCTGCTGGATTTCGTAGGCATTGTTCTCATACATGTCAAAGATGATCAGTTTCTTTGGATGAGATGCTGCGATCTGTCTGCAGAGCTCGCTTCCGATGGAGCCTCCGCCTCCTGTCACCAGCAAGGTTTTTCCCTGAATAGAGGAATAGATTTCATCCATGTTTACCTGCACCTGAGCACGTCCAAGCAGGTCTGTGATCTCGACATTGCGAAGTCTGCTGACGCTGACTTCGCCATTACCAGCTGGTAAACGCCCGGTACAGTCTGTAGACGGCATCCGGTATCTTTGCAGATATTTAAGATGGCTTTGCGGTCATCTGCCGCTGCTTCCGGGATTGCATAAATAATGCGGTCAACTTTATATTTCTTTGCCATTTCTGGAATGGAATAGCGGTCACCGACAATGGTGATCCCCTCCAGAACACGTCCATGCTTGGTTGGGTTGTCATCGATAATGCAGACTACCTGTGTATTTAGTTTTTTTGAATTGATGATTTCTTTGATCAGTGCCTGACCTGCTGCTCCGGCACCGATGACCATCACATGGTCTTTTGCATGCATTTCACCGCCTGCATCTGCATTGGTATTTCTTCTGTTCACCCAGAACCGCATCAGACGATAGGAAAAACGCAGTCCGGTTGTCATCAGAAAGTTTAACAGAAATCCGATAAAATAGTAGGATCTTGGCATATGCATCTGCATGAACAGCATGCCCAGTGAATAAACCACTGCCAGTATGCTGTATGCAATCAGGATCATCTGAAGCTCTGCTACGCTTGCCAGTCTCCATATACTATGATATAGCCTGCAGATATAAAATATGACGATCGTGCTGATGATCCAAAATGGCATGGACCACAGATATCCCATCAGATATTCTTCCGGTATACTTGAAAACACAAAGTCAAATCTCAAAAGCAGAGCCATAAAATAGGAAATCAATACAATCAATATGTCTGCCAGTACCAGCATCAATACTTTTTTGATCCACATTTGATTTGGTTCTTGTTGACTGATGTAATTCATATTTTAAATATCTCCTGTTCTGTTTCATTTCTACTCTGTTCGTCAAAAAACTGACTATTTTTCAACAGTCAGTTTCCATCATCTTGCCGCATGATGTCGGATCACAAATCCTGCTATACCACAGAACACTGCCGCCATCGCCGCTATTACTGCATTCTTCTTATCAATCACCATGCAGCCTACAGTTTTATACTGTGCATCAACCGCAGGGCTGCTCACCAAAATCACAGCCACTACCGTTGCTAAAACACACATAAATAAAACCAAAAGAAGAAGTGTACTCCCCCTTTTTTTCAGTTTCTGTATTTTGCTGTTTTTCATACTCGCACGCTCCCTTGATCTTCTTTTTCTTCCGTCTCGGTCTTCTTTAATCGTTTTTCATTATATACTATCATTCTGTACTTGACAAGATATTATAAAAATTTTCTTAATTTTTGAATCAGCAGATAAATATGTTTTGCCTGTTAAAATACGGTTCTTACTTGCGATTTCTGCAGACTCGTGTTAGAATAAGCGATAAGCAATCGTTTATTGATGTATATTAAATTTCAAATGGAGGCGTGATAAATGAAAAAAACTTTCTTAAAGGCATTCACAGCTGTCATCGCAGTTCTTGCTTTATCTTTGAATGTCTTCGCTGCTGGAAGCATTATCGGCTCGATTGATATGCCGAATGCATCTTCTGACCGCGGCAAAGTAACTTTAAGTGCTGTAGATTTAAGCAAATACAGTGAAAAATTACAACGAATCATCAATCGTCTGAACAATGCAAGACGAGGTACTACTGTAAAAGATGCTTTTGGAGATGATCTTCCAGATTCAATCAATCTTTACGACAAAAGCAATGTTTTAAAAAAGAATATCGATCCGAGCACGTACAAATTCCTTTCTCCGGTCATGGATATTACTTTTGACAGTGTGACACCGACAGCTGATGATCCGGTCAGAGTTACTTTTGTAGCAAATAATATGACAGACAACATCCAGGTGGATATCCTCTACTATTGTCCGGAGCATGGCTGGGAAGTTCTTCAGGGAGAAAAGATCAGTGATAACCAGGTAGCCGCTTATTTCCATGCCGGTTCATCTGTTATGGCTCTGATCTACCGTGAAAAGGGTGCGACCGTTGGAACAAGCCAGGTTTCACCGCAGACCGGTGCCCGTTCCACATGGCCAATTGCAGTTTCCGCAATATTTTTTGTAAGTTTTGGTATATTTGCTCTTTACAAATCGAAAAAAGCGTAATATAATAATGTCATCCATATTTTTATATTTCTCAAATTTTGTTGTAGGTCGGGAGGTTTGAATATTTCAACCTCCGATTTGCTCATCTGTACATCTTTATGTAAAGAAAAAGGATCCGAAGCTCTGTCCGGATTCCATTTGATTTGTTATTCTGATTTTTCTTATTTTCCTGTTTTTTGTTTTTTCCCCCGGATTTTCCAGCAGATCCAGTAATCATTCCACCTAATGCACCACCCAGAGTATTGTAAAACAGATCTGACAGCTGAAATGTTCCAAGTCTCAGAAACAGCTGCAAAAACTCAATCGCCAGCGAAAACAGAAAGGCTGTTTTCGTTGATATCCATACACATCTGCCAAACGTTATCTTTCTGCCGCAAAATATTTTTTCTGCCACTTGTCCACAAAAGCAGTGCCGTAAACGGAAGCATCAGTGCGATATTTCTCAAAGCATTCCGTCGTCAGTGTGACCGTGCCGTCTGCCGCCTGTGCCAGATCCACCAGCCTCCCATAATATCCGACAGCGGATTGATCCACATATTCGGTTGATCAGTGTCTGAAACAGGATCATCACTGTAAAAAACGTCAGCAAAAAGAGTTTTCGAAAGAACAGCGAAGTTCGAAATTCCTGCGTATACACATCTACACCGGTTCCTGTGTCTGTTCCAGAAGCATTTCCAGATCTTTTAAATCATGACCGGAGACAAGAATTCCCGGATTTTTCCAACACCGATATTCACTCTGGTAATTTCAGGATTGCCATAGGCACTGGTATTTGCAGTATCGAGCATCGCCATGCCTCTGACACCATAGTTTCCGGTTTCCAGTGTGAGTGCGACCAGGTCATCGGCTGTGAGGGAATCATCCAGTGTTGCAGCGAGTGCCCGCTGCAGGAAGGCATCAATTTCCGGATCATCCGAAAGCAGTACATTGGCGTGCTTGGAGTAAGCGGACAAACCTTTTAATCCGTAAGTGATCAGTTCACGCAGACTGCGGATGTCCTCGTCTTTTGTGGAGAGAACCCCTGCCTCTTTTGCCTTGGCAAAGAGCACATCATCCGATGCGTCAGAGCCATCTTTTGTTTTTATATCCCAGAAAGCAGCTTCCGGCAGACCTGAGGTATCTTTTACCTGTAAAATGAGTGTGCGGCGCACGGACAGAGTGTTATGAATCCGTGCATGATCGCCTCATTGTCGAAGTTGGCATTTGTGATGGTGGTAAACAGATTCCAGGTGATCAAGTGGTTGGTTTCTTCTGAAACCTTTGTTCCTTCTTTGCGCAGCTGGGTTGTGACCGCGGATAATCCCTTGCTCACATAGACGAGCAGATCCTGCATAGCTGCTACTTCCGGCTTTTTGCCGCAGACACCCATCTGGGTACAGCCGCTGCATCCTGCGGTTTCCTGACACTGATAGCAAAACATTTTATGTTCCATAATAAGATACTCCTTTGATTTTATTTTGTAAGCAAGAAGTAATTTATCAGAAAGCAAATGGAAAATATGTTGTTAAAACCACAATTGACGAGAAAATGAACTGGTGATAAATGGGAATATGCAGTAAAATAGGAAAAAGAAAAGCTACAGGAAAATCATATGGGGGATTACAGATGATGAAAGAATATATTATGGCACTGGATCAGGGAACGACAAGTTCCCGCTGTATCCTGTTTGATCATGCAGGAAAATCGTCACGATGGCACAGAAAGAATTTACACAGATTTACCCGCAGCCGGGCTGGGTAGAGCAGAATCCGAGGGAAATCTGGTCCTCCCAGATGTCGGTTGCCATAGAGGCAATGGCGAATATCGGGGCATCATCCAAAAATATCCGTGCCATTGGCATTACAAACCAGCGCGAAACCACAATTGTCTGGGATAAAAAGACCGGGGAACCCGTATACAATGCGATCGTCTGGCAGTGCCGGCGCACGGCAGAACAGATTGACGAACTGAAAGAAAAAGGATATGGACCGATGCTGCAGAAGCGGACAGGTCTGGTGCCGGATGCTTATTTTTCCGCAAGCAAGATCGCATGGATTCTTGATCATGTGAAAGGCGCGCGTGAGGCGGCAGAAAAAGGGGAACTTTTGTTTGGCACGGTGGATACATGGCTGATCTGGAATCTGACCAAAGGGGCGGTGCATGTCACGGATTATACGAATGCGGCAAGAACCATGTTGTTTGACATACACAGATGCTGCTGGGAGGAAGAGATATTAGAGCTGTTTCGTATTCCAAAAGAAATGCTGCCGGAAGTGCGGCCGTCGAGTGGTTTCTTCGGAGAGACACAGGAGCAGATTTTTGGCGGTAAAATTCCTGTGATGGGTGTGGCAGGAGACCAGCAGGCGGCATTGTTCGGACAGTGCTGTTTTGAAAAAGGGGATGTAAAAAATACCTATGGAACCGGTTGTTTTCTTTTGATGCATACAGGAAAGGAACCAATCATTTCCAGACATGGACTGCTTACGACCATTGCTGCGGGTACTGCAGGGGAAGTGGAATATGCACTTGAGGGAAGTGTTTTTGTGGCAGGGGCGGCCATCCAGTGGCTGAGGGACGGGATGCGTATGATCCGTACCGCAGGACAGTCCGAGGAATATGCCAAGAGAGTCCCGGATTCCAATGGTGTTTATATTGTTCCTGCATTTGCCGGCATGGGGGCACCGTATTGGAATCGTATGCGCGCGGAACGATTGTCGGGCTGACACGGGGATGCAAAAAGGAACATTTTATCCGTGCGACATTAGAGTCTATTGCCTATCAGGCGAAAGATGTCATTCACGCCATGGAAGAGGATGCCGGCGTGACGCTGAATGGTCTGCGTGTGGACGGAGGAGCCAGTGCAAATAACATGCTTGTACAGTTTCAGGCAGATATCATTGATGCGGCAGTACTTCGACCGGAATGTATTGAGACAACAGCACTCGGAGCGCATATCTGGCAGGACTTGCGGCAGGTTACTGGAAAGACAGGGATGAAATCCGGGAAAACTGGCAGCTGGACGAAGGTTTGAACCGGTAATGGACTCAGGGGAGCGCAAAAAGCTGCTCAGGGGATGGCAGAGAGCCGTGCGGTGCGCACGGCTCTGGGCAGAAGATGGGGAATAATGAGATTTATTTGTTTAATTCCGTTTTGATATTTTCGATCAATGGATCAGCCTGTTCCATCATATTGGAAATGTCCTCATAGATAAATCCCTTTTCTGTCATCAGGCTCTTTAAGCCGTCAATATCGGACTGAACCTGGCATAACGGGTTTCATGGGCTTCCATGTCTTCCCGGAGCTGATCCACCTGTCCGCTGCAGTTTTCCACAACCTCATTGATGCCGCGGTGAACATTTTCTACGCCGGACACAGAATCATTGATATGGGAAAAGATATTTTCGGTTGTGTCCATCTGTGTGCGGGAAGCATCCAGTGCATCCTGTACATCCAGCAGAGAATGCGTCAGATTTTCGGAGCTTGTCTGCAAACCTTCCATACTTTTGTTTACATCACCCACCAGTTCTTTGATGCCAATGGAAAGTTTTGTGACTTCATCTGCAACAACGGCAAATCCTTTTCCGTGTTCACCGGCACGGGCCGCTTCGATGGAAGCATTTAATGCCAGCAGGTTGGTCTGGTTTGCAATGCCGACAATGTTTTGCATGGTTGCATGGATTTCATCAAAGCGGGCCTGAAATTCATCGTAGATTTTATGAATCTCTGCGAACTGCGTTTCCACTTTGGCAGAGCTTTCTTTCAGATCACGGATATCCTGCATGGCATCATCGGATACGCTGGTCACACCGGTGATTACATCTGTAAATTGTCTGGAAATTTCTCCGATTTTCCCGAATTCTTTTTGCAGGGAATCAACAGCTTCGCGGATCGAGGCATTGTGTTCAATGACATCGGTGTAAGAGTCTTTTACTTTATCAATCTCACGCACGGTCTTGATCTCTTCTTCAACGAGAGATTCCTTTTTGTCAATGACAAAATGGCTGAGAAAAGACATGGATGTCAGACAGTCTTCTATTTTCTTTTTATTGGAAACCTGTGGAACAGGTGTTGCGGTTCCTGTGGTTTTCTTTTTTCCAAACATAAAAAGTTCCTCCTATTCAAATACCACGCAGACCATCGTCTGGTTTACATGCTGGTTATTATACTGTTCGCCACCGCCGACAATGCCAAGGTGTGGTCCGAGAACTGCCATGTCTTTTGCATATGTAGAAAAATATCCCTCTTTTTCGTAGAGCAGATACCGGTAGATACAGTCAATGGATAAAACCAGGGAAATATGGGATGCGTCCTGCTGGATCTGCTGGCGTGTCTGCTGTTCTGTTGCTTTGTAGTCACCGAGGCTTAAGAAATAAATGCAGTCGTTTTTATTGATTCGTTTGTAGTTGGTCAGTGTGCCGTCTGTATCCATTCCGTTCATGGAAGAGATAAAACCTGATTGCCCACCGCACGTCCCATAGGATTGACCAGTACGTTGTCAACGATTTTATCACGGGGAATGCCAAGTTCTGCGCTGTATACGTCTGCCGCGGGTTTACCGTCAAGTTCGATGAGTGCTTTACGGGACACATCGACTTTTGTGGCAAAGTGACTCTGAGCCGATGTTTTTTCATAGATGTTTTCTTTGTATACACGTATTTTTCCGGTTGTATTTTTGATCAGTGCATAGACGCAGGCATCTTCATATAATTCTCCGTTATATGCAACGACCGGAGGTTTGCCGTCCGGGACACCGAAAACGGTGCCTCCTGCCAGATGGATGCCCTTTGTTTCCAGACAGGATGTAAACGTGGTTACCAGCTTTTCTTCGGAGCCGGTACAATATTCCACGCATACCGTATCGTCTGTGCCGGGAGAAATCTCTGCAATCTGCTTCAGAAGCTGCGTTGTGCCCGCAACCGGACAACGGCTGGCTTCGGTGATGATACCACAGCGGATCTTCACATCAGAAAAAATCCAAGAACCGCAAGACCGGAATCATTCACCTGTCCGTTTACGAGTCTGGTTCCGATCGTTCCGATACACGGAGTATCCGGAAAAAGTTCTTTTAAGCGTGAGGCAGTTTCTTTGAAATGTTCATAAGAAGCCATAAAAAGAATTGCACTTGGGGATGTAAGTCCCTGTACTGCCTGATGCACGGCAGCTTCCGGCTGTCCCACACCTGTGCCGATGAATGTTTTCATGGAAAATTCCCCCTTAAATCTGATCTGTTTTTCTTATAGTATATTTTTTTTGATTTAAAATAGCAACAGAATTTTATGTTTTCACCGACAAAAATGATTTTTTTCTTGCACTTGTTTCCTGTTTTGCGTATAATTTTTAATGTGCGCGTACAAAGCACATTTGTACGCAGGAAAAGCCTTTTGAAAAAGGAAAATAAGGAGAAAAATTATGTGGACAACAATCAATGCATTTTTAAAGACCGTGGACAACTTCGTCTGGGGAGTTCCGCTTATGGTATTGATTCTCTGCGGTGGTATCTTACTGACCGTGCGTCTGGGAGTCCTGCAGATGCGCAGGCTTCCGCTGGCACTCAAGTGGATGATCAAAAATGAAGAGGGCGGCAAGGGAGAAATTTCCAGTTTTGCGGCGTTATGTACGGCACTGAGTGCGACGATCGGTACGGGAAACATTGTCGGCGTGGCAACTGCGGTATGCGCAGGCGGCCGGGGGCATTGTTCTGGATGATCGTGGCGGCATTTTTTGGAATGGCAACAAAATTTTCCGAAGGATTACTTGCCATCAAATACCGTGTAGTTGACAAAGACGGACACAGTCTGGGTGGTCCGTTCTACTATATTGAACAGGGAATGGGATCGAAATGGAAATGGCTTGCAAAGATTTTTGCCTTTTTTGGAGTCTGTGTAGGTCTGTTCGGAATCGGAACATTCAGCCAGGTGAACGGTATAGCCAGTGCCATCCAGAACTTTTTTGACCCGAATAAGGTTCATACCGTGGCAATTCCGGGAATCGGAACTTATTCCTGGACGGTTGTAATCGCTTCCCTGATCCTTGCATTTTGTGTGGGTGCCGTGCTGATTGGAGGAATCAAGCGTATAGCAAGTGTCAGCCAGATTGTTGTTCCGTTTATGGCGGTTGCATATTTTGTATTTGCATTGATTTTAATTATCTGTAATATTACAAAAGTCCCTGCAGCGGTTGTTACGGTTGTGCAGGGCGCATTTCATCCGCGTGCAGTCACCGGTGGTGTGGTAGGCAGTATGTTTGTTGCCATGCAAAACGGTGTTGCAAGGGGCATTTTCTCAAACGAGGCAGGACTTGGTAGTGCGCCGATCGCAGCGGCAGCAGCACAGACACATGAGCCGGTGCGTCAGGGACTTGTCAGCATGACAGGTACATTTATTGACACGATTGTGATCTGTACATTGACCGGACTTTCCATTGTACTGACCGGAGCATGGCAGGTGGATGGACTCGAGGGCGTTCAGGTTACTACATATGCGTTCCAGAACGGACTTCCGTTCCCTCATGTGGTATCTTCTTTTGTCCTGATGATGTGTCTGGTATTTTTTGCCTTTACAACGATTCTTGGATGGGATTATTACAGTGAGAGATGTCTGGAATATCTGACCGGTGGAAATATGAAAAAAAGTAATGGTGTTCCGCTGGATTTATATTCTGGCAGTATTTATCGGACCGTATATGACGGTAAGTGCTGTCTGGACGATTGCCGATATTTTCAATGGTCTGATGGCACTGCCGAATATGATTGCGCTGTTTGCTTTAAATGGTGTGGTTGTATATGAGACAAAGAAATTTTTTTGAGGCTGGTAAACATAAAAAATGAAAATATATTTAATCAGGCACGGAGAAACGGACTGGAATCATATCAACGTTTTCAGGGAAGGGAAGATATAGAACTGAATGCGGCAGGAATTGCACAGGCAGTACGCTGTGGGCAGACGCTGCAGGGACTGGGGATAGAAGCTGTGGTATACAAGCCCACTGAAACGTGCACACTGCACAGGGGAGGAGATTGCTGCACAGATCGGGTTAAGCAGAGACGGTGTAGAGCCGATGCAGGAGCTGATTGAGCGGGATCTTGGTCCGTTTTCCGGACAACTGGTAAAAGATAAAAAAGAGTATTTTGCACTTGCGGCAGGCGACCATGTCGAAGGAATGGAGCCGTTTGCCGATGTGCAGAAACGCATGGAGCGTGCGATAGGGCTTCTTGCGGCAACGGGGCATCAGGCAGTGGCTGCGGTATCCCATGGAGCGGCAATCAATGTGCTTCTGGCAGGGCTTACGAATCATGAGATCGGAACCGGAAAGACAAGACTCTACAATGGGGCAATCAATGTGATTGAAGGGTCACAGACCGGAGGATTTCATGTCCTGCACTGCAATCTGCCGCCGGATGATCCCAAGACACGGCAGATTCTGCTGCAGGATCGGTAAAGCAGATTTTATCATGCAGCTATAGATACAGGAGGACAGGATGGGATACGAGCGGCTGGAAAAAAGTCTGACGGACACGATCAAAGAGGAACAGGCAAAACTGGGATTTCGAAAAGAAGCCATCCGGTTATACTATCCCCTGTCCTCTCTGAATCACTTTTTTGACGTGCAGGAGGGAGAAGAACAAATGCTTCATCGCCTGCAGCATCTGCCGGAAACCTGGCAGGAAAAACTCGGGGATGTAGGTGTGACGGCAAAAAAAGAGCGTTTCTGTTTTTATATTCCGGAACAGGGAAGTGTATATGTCCATGAGCATGAAAAGCCGGATGAATTTATCCGGGAACTGGTGGAACTGGTTGGCAGGCATGGCTGTACCATGCAGGAGATCCGGGAACTGTTCTGTAAACATTCGTCCCATGTGGAATGTCAGAAGATCGAAAATGGGGAATTCGACTGGATGTTCCGGTTTGCGGAGGATGAGGAAGATCCCTATTATTATTGTTTTAAGGATGAGGGAATCCATATCATTTACCATCGTTTTTTGCCGGAGGATTACAGGGAGTTTGGAGTCTGATGAAAACAGACACAGGTAAGGCAGCGGATCAGCAGGGAGAAAATTATGGCACAGACAATATTACTTTTTCGTATAAACCGGGATAAATACGCAGTGATTCAGAATGTATGCAGGACATTAGGCATTCGTATCATAGATGTTGCCCGCAAGGATTATTCCCAGAAACTGGGCACGCTGGCGCAGATACAGGGATTTACCAGAGAGGCAAAAATATGACGGTCCGGAATTTCCGGCAGAAATGCTGATTTTTTCGGAAATGAATTCGGATCAGGTGGATGCATTTCTGGCAGAATATAAAAAGGCGGGTGTGGAACCAATTGCACTAAAAGCTGTAATCACAGGCAATAATATTTTCTGGACAGCAGAGAGGACGCAGAAAGAATTGTTGCGGGAACATTTATTTATGAGCAATATTTACAAAAGCAATATGTGATTTGCACAAAAATTTTACGTTATTTTTGTTGAATACTACCAAAGACGGTGTTATAATGTATACAAGAAATGAGAAAATCATTTCGAACATATCAGCCCATATGACATAAGATAATTGAGAAGGGCGCACACCAAAATAAAAAAGGAGGTGTATCGATGATGTATGCAATCGATCCAACCATGTCCTTTGCTCAGGTAGTTCAGTATTACAAGGATTACGTGAAACGGACGAAGAGCTACGGACGCAAACCGGTATCCTTCCTGCGATTTGTAACAGGCAGATACTAAAATCGATGATCCGGTGGCAAAGAAGCCGCCAGCTCACCCGATTTTTTTGTTTATACCACAGAAAAGCCACCCCACATCTGACGCTTTTGCGGCGAAACAGATGTGGGGTTTTTATTTCCCTGACAAGTCAAAATTCATATAGCAATTTTTGACCATTAAAAAATCAGAACATAAAATCTTGCCCGTCAGGTCATTTCATTGTAAGGAATCCGTTGTTTCCAGAGAGTGTGTCAGCCCCCTTTGCCTGTTAAAATAGACTCATCAACAACAGAGAGATCAGTCAAAGGAGGATACAAA
>ENA-OQER01000965-OQER01000965.1-human-gut-metagenome-genome-assembly--contig:-NODE-965-length-14953-cov-6.793269_pt1 | contig 14953 bp, 16 predicted proteins | sample MGYA00242797_ERZ504639 | MGnify/ENA primary metagenome ERZ504639 (study PRJEB26092, sample SAMD00036306) | human gut metagenome | host: Homo sapiens | study: EMG produced TPA metagenomics assembly of...
TCCTCGTCACGGCCTCGCCCGTCTCCGCGTCGAGCGCGCAGACGGTGGTGGACCTGAGGTGTACGTCCATTCCGAAGGCGGTAGAATATCTAGCACGGGAGCCTCCCAACCTCGTTGCGGCGCGCTGCGCCTCTGGCACTTCAACAACATTGTCGCAGCCCCGACCCGCGGTCACGAGCGGGGGCTCCTGTCGTTTCCGTGCCCCTGGATTGGGTCATAGTGTCTGACACGAATAAACCGCTTGCATATCGTCTGCTGGCTTGGCACGGTACAATACTTGCAGCTTTAATTCATGAATTAGTGGAGTTATTGATGGCAGAATCTCGTGCGGAGCGTAAGGCTCGTCGTGCTTTGATCGAGGCGGCTGAGGGGTCAGAGGAGAAAAAATCTTCTAAGAAATCCAAGTCGTCTCAGGACGCGAAGGGTAAGTCGGCCAAGGGCAAGGCTAAGGCCAAGCGTCCCGGCTCTCGTCGGAACGACGATAAGGCATCTCAGACTCGCTCCAAGCGCCCGTATAAGAATCCGGTTCCGTCTGCGCGCAAGGCCGTTGATCCCAAGTCTCCTTGTTCCATCATGAAAGCTTGCGGTGGGTGTACGGCGCTCAATCGTCCTTATAAGAAGCAGTTGGCAGCCAAGCAGGCCGCCATGGAGGAGCTTTTTGCTACCCTTTGCGAGCGCGAGGCATTAGCGTCGACCCCATTCGCGGTATGGGCGTCACCCTGGGCGACCCGGGCAAATATCCTGCGCCGCGCGGTTTTCGCCATAAGGCCGCCACTCCCTTTGCTCCCGGTAAGGAGGGTGCTGTCCGTTGCGGTTTCTTTGAGCGCGGCACGCACAAGATCGTTGCCGTACCGAGTGTCCTGTCGAGGCACCGGGTGCCCGTCAGATTCTCAACGGCATCGCACGCGAAGCTGAGCGGCTGCATATTCCCGCCTTTAATGAGGACAAGCATCTTGGTTTGCTTCGCTATGCCGTCGTCCGCTGCGGTTGGCGTACCGACCAGGTCATGGTTACGCTCGTGACCGCTCAGCGCGACTTGCCGCATGCGCAGGAGTTCTTTGAGGCTGTCGCCGCACTCAATCCGCACATCGTCACCGTCGCCCAAAACATCAACGGACGTCCCGGCAACGCCATCCTCGGCGAGGAAACCCGCATTGTATATGGCGCCGAGTGCATGCGCGACCAGCTGCTCGGCTGCGAGTTCGATATCTCCCCCACCGCGTTCTACCAGACCAACCCGCAGCAGACCGAGCTGCTCTATCAGCTCGCGATTGACGGCATGGACCTGCAGCAGGGCGACGTACTCATGGATGCCTATTGCGGTAGTGGAACTATCGGCCTGTGCGCAGCCAAAGCCGCCCAGGACAAGGGCGTCGGTATTATGCTGCTTGGCGTGGAGCGCAACCACGCCGGCATTGCCGACGCACGTCGTAATGCCGAGCTCAACGGCCTCACCCGCAGCGCTTGGTTTATGGCCGACGATGCCACCGATTACATCCTGGATGCCGCCGATAACAACGAGCGGGTCGATGTCCTTTCCATCGATCCGCCGCGCGCCGGCTCTACCCCCGAGTTCCTCGAAGCTGCCTGCGCGCTTAAGCCGCGCCGCATCACCTATATCAGCTGCAACCCCGTGACTCAAGAGCGCGACCTGCATCAGCTCCTCGACGGAGCTATCGCCTGCTCAAGATCACGCCCGTCGACATGTTCCCTCACACCGACCACACCGAAACCGTAGCGGTCCTCGAACGCCGCTAATCCACCGGCACAAGAAAGGGGGCGACCCGCCTGGGCCGCCCCCTTCGCTTGGTTTATAAACTCCGCTACATCCCATTGCGCAGATCGCACACGCCGGCTGCCGCCATCTCGCGCAGCAGCGTCTCGCGATCGCGCGTCACGATCAGATCCAACGGGAAGTGAATCTCGTCGAGCATCTTGCGAGCGTAATCGAGCTTACCAATTGCCATGCCAATGTGCGCATCGGTCGAAACGCCAATGCCCACGCCCAGCTCGGCGCAGCGCTCGGCGATCTTGCGGCATACGGCCCAATGCTCAGTGTCGACACCGTGTTCAAGACTATGGTTGTTGATCTCAATAATCTTGTGCTTGGCCTTAGCTGCCAACAGCACCTCGTCGATATCGAACGGCACGCCCGAACGCCCCGTGTGGCCCAGCATGAACACCTTGGGGTGCTCCAGGGCATTGATATACATCTCGGTCGTCTGGGCCAGCGTCGCGCCCTCAGCAATCTGCGGATTATGCACGCTTGCAACCAAATAATCCAAATTACGCGTAACCAAATCGAACAGTGAATGCTGACGGCTGTACGAATCGCCGGCGATATCGAGCGTGACAGGAGTGTCCTCGCCAAACAGGCTTCCGTCCAGCGAAACGATATCGGCCTCGGCACCACGCAGCACCAGCACGCCGCTCCAAATGCGCGGCCAGATATCCTGGTTGACAAAGAACTGGTAACTGCGCAGGTCATTGGGGCAAGCCGTAACCATAGAGCTCAAATGGTCGGCAGATCCGAGCACCTGCAGACCACGCTCTGCCGCCCAGTACACATTCTCCTCAATGGTCGAATATGCATGCGCAGAGAACATCGTATGGGTATGAATGTCACAAGAAAGCAGGTAGGGCATCAGGTCTCCTTATCTGGCACGGCCGTCGCTTATATTCATTGTACGCATAGCCTTCGATAGTCGTAAAACCACTCCATCCCAAAGACACAACGTCCATGACAACGGGGTCCGGCTTAACACCAAACCCCGTTTCACGTAAAACATTGTAGGCAGAGCGCTTTACTTTTAACGATACTCGTCCGCCAACTGTTTCCAAGCGGGTAGCGAATTGACAATCGTTTCGTAGCTCACGCAATAGCCCAGGCGGAACCAACCCGGCATACCAAAGCTGTCCGAGGGAACCGCAAGCAACTCATACTTCTTTGCGCGCTCACAGAACGCATTCGCATCGGGCTCCAACGCTTTCACCCATAGGTAGAACGCGCCATCCGGCTCAACATAGGTGTAGCCATACTCCGCTAGTGCTCGGTAAGCGCGGTGCGGTTGCGCGCATAGGCCTCGACATCGCTCGGCTCATCGATGCAATCGATGATTACGCGCTGGAAGAGTGCCGGTGCGCATACAAAACCCAGCGTACGGGCAGCGCCCGCAACAGCCGGCATCAGACGGGCAGCCTGCGGATTGGTGTTGGGAACCAAGATCCACCCCACGCGCTCACCCGGCAGCGACAGCGACTTGGAATACGAGTAGCACACGATGGTGTGCTCGTAGATCGAGGGCACCCAAGGCACCTCGGCACCGTACACGATCTCGCGGTACGCTCATCCGAGATGAGCATAATCGGATTCTCGGGATCGCGCTGAGCGTTGGCCTCGCGCAGAACATTGGCCAGTCGCGTCAGCGTGTCGCGCGTATACACGGCGCCGGTCGGGTTATTCGGCGAGTCGATGATGACGCAGTCGTCTTATCGGTAATCGCCTTGAGCACGTTGTCCACACTCAGCTGGAACGTATCTTCATTGGCGAGCGCCTCAACACACGTACAGCCGGCTTTCTCAATCCACACGCGATACTCCGGGAAGTACGGTGCAATGACGATAACCTCATCGCCCGGGTTCGTAACGGCGTTGAGCGTGCAGGTGAGCGAAGCGCGGCGCCCACGGTCATAAAGACATCCTTGCCTCATAACTCGTACCAAAGCGGCGGTTGAGCGACTCAGCCACGGCGGTACGGCACTGCGGCAGGCCCGGTGCGGGCGTGTATCCGTGCAGCTGGTCACTCGGCAGCTCCAAGGCCTTCTTAATGGACTCCGCCACGGCAGCGGGCGCCGGAACGCTCGGGTTACCCAGCGAAAAATCGAATACATTTTCCGCACCAATCTGCGCCTTGCGCTCAAGGCCATAGCTAAAAATCTCGCGGATGATGGAGCTTTCCGCACCGCGAGCATACATAGTTTCGTTGATCATCTGTTCCCCTTTCACATAGGCGCTATTGTACGCTTTAGCCGAGCACAGTGCCGCAGCAATGTTGATTGGGGACAGACTTAAATGCGTGAAAACGCTCATTTAAGTCTGTCCCCAATCAACAGACAGCCCCATATCGCTCAAAAGAAAAAGCCTCCGCAGGTTTCCCGGCGGAGGCTTTTGTTAGAAGGACTATTTGTCGGTGTCGGTATCAGCGTTGACGGCACAGTCATCGCCGGCGTCATCGGATGCGGCTTCGGTATCTTCCTGCATGGCCGCCTGCGCAAAGGCGCGGCATCAGCCGCCAGCTCCTCCTCGCTCATACGAGGCGCGCGCTTCTTGGTCGGCATGCGGCCGCCTTGGCATTGCGCTCCTCCTTGGCCGCCAGGATATCGCCCTCGCGCTCAAGGTAGGCGTCCCACTCGTTGTCGAGCAGGGCATTCACGGCGTCGCCTTCGACGGTCTCGCGCTCAAGCAGCACCTTGGCCATCAAATCGAGCTGGTCGCGACGGGCATCCAAAATCTCGACCGCACGACGATGGGCCTCACGCATAATGCGCTGGACCTCGATGTCGATGCGGCGTGCCGTCTCCTCGGAGTAATCCTGGTGATCGGCGTAGTCGCGGCCCAGGAATACCTGATGCTGCGCCTCACCAAACACCTGCGTTCCAAGCTCCTCGCTCATGCCCAGGCGCGTGACCATCTCGCGCGCCATCTTGGTCGCGCGCTCCAGATCGTTGCTCGCGCCCGACGTGATGTCGTCGCACATGAGTTCCTCGGCAACGCGACCGCCCAAGAACACGGCAAGCTCGTCGAGCATCTCGTTCTTGGTCTTGAGGAAGTGGTCCTCCTGCGGAAGCTGCAGCGTGTAGCCCAGCGCCTGGCCGCGGCTGACGATCGAGATCTTGTGAACCGGATCGGAGTGCTCCAGGATGTGACCCACCAGGGCATGGCCGCTCTCGTGGTAGGCGATCGTGGTGCGCTCGGCCTCGGTCATCACGCGACCCTTGCGCTGCGGACCGGCAATCACGCGCTCCATCGATTCCTCGACCTCGTCCATCGAGATCACGGAACGATGGCGGCGGGCAGCCAGCAGCGCAGACTCGTTGAGCAGATTTGCCAGATCGGCGCCGGTGAAGCCAACGGTCATCTGGGCGAGCTTCTCAAACTTCACGTCCTCGTCCATCGGCTTGTTCTCGGCATGCACGCGCAAGATCTGCTCGCGGCCCTTCACATCCGGACGGTCAACCGTAACCTGACGGTCAAAACGACCGGGGCGCAGCAACGCCGGATCCAGGATGTCAGGACGGTTGGTTGCAGCGATCAGGATGACCGACTCGCTCTCCTCAAAACCGTCCATCTCGACCAGCAGCTGGTTGAGCGTCTGCTCGCGCTCGTCGTGACCGCCGCCCAAGCCAGCTCCGCGCTGACGTCCCACAGCATCGATCTCATCGATGAAGATGATCGACGGAGCCTGGGACTTGGCCTCCTTAAAGAGGTCACGCACGCGGCTGGCGCCGACACCCACGAACATCTCGACAAAGTCGGAACCCGAGATGCTAAAGAACGGCACGCCCGCCTCGCCGGCTACAGCCTTGGCCAGCAGCGTTTTACCGGTGCCCGGAGGGCCCACCAGCAACACGCCGCGCGGAATCTTGGCGCCCAGCTTGCGATAGCGGTCCGGATCGCTCAAAAAGTCACGGATCTCCTCGAGTTCCTCGACTGCCTCGTCCACGCCGGCAACGTCTTCAAACTTGACCTTGGGGCGCGTGGCCTCGTTGGTCTTGGCGTTGGTCTTGCCAAACTGCATGTTCCTGTTGTTGGCGCCCATCATCTGGCGCATAAAGTAGAACATGATGGCGATAAGGGCGATCGTCGGAAGCACACTCATCGCCAAGTCGCCCCAAAAATCGGGATCGTTGGTGTTGACGATGTACTTGGTATCGGGGTGCTCCGCCATGAGCTCGGCAAGCGAATCGGAGCCGACATAGGTCGAGGAGAAGCTCTTGAGCTCGCTCGTATCGCCCTTGTCCTTCTTCGTCTTCCAGTAATGACCCGTCACGCTTCCGTCTTGAACCGTATAGGTCAGATCTTCGACGCGATCCTGCTTGATGGCGCTCACCATCTCGCTCGTCGCGAGCTTAACGGTATTGCTGGAATTGGCAAAGCCGGAGCCCATGTTAAAGAAGGCGTAGCCCAGAAGCGCGCAAGCCAAAATAAAATACAGCCAGCCCGTACGCGTGGGCTTCTTGCCTCCGGGCATCCCCGGGATCTTAGGCTCCCGGGGAGTCTGGGAATTGTTATCGTTATGGTCGTCGGGCATCTTACGAATAAACCTCCGGTTTCAAAATGCCCAGATACGGAAGGTTACGATAGCGCTCGGCATAGTCGAGGCCGTAGCCCACCACAAAGGCATCGGGGCAATGGGTTCCAACATACTTGGGCGTGATGGCCGAGACGCGGTCCTCAACGTCCTTCCACAGGAAGGCGGCGACCTCCAGAGAAGCGGGCTTGCGGCTCTCGAGGTTCTTCATCAGATACTTGAGCGTCAGGCCCGAGTCCAGAATGTCCTCGACGATCAGCACGTCGCGACCGCGGATGTCGATATCCAGGTCCTTAATGATACGCACGATACCCGAGGACTTCACACCGTCGCCATAGCTCGAAACAGCCATGAAATCGATGTTGGTCGGTAGCTCAATCTTGCGCATCAGGTCGCCCATAAAGACAACGGCACCGCGCAGAACCGCGATCAGCACCAGATCCTTACCCGCGTAGTCGCGAGTGATCTCCTCGCCCAGGCGAGAAACGATGCCGTCGATATCCTCCTGCGTAAACAGAACCTTCTCGATATCCGGATGTTGAGAAGCCATGACAACCCTTTCTTGTGCTTAATCGCCCACACACCGCCGTATGGACGCGAACTACACATTCTAGCAGCGCACGGGTATATTTTCCAGCCCGCGCACCATCAGCGCGGGAATACCGTCAACGCCGCACAGAACAGCTGGTGCGAGGGGCTAATCCGCGTCAACCACGCGAAGCAGATAAGCCACACGCGTCGCCGCTGTGCATTTAAAACGTTCGTCCGCGCGAACTCCGGCGACCCACACCACGGCACCTCCCGGCGCCGTCCTCACCACGGGCACGCCGGCGCGCTCGGAAACGGGAATGCGAGCCTCGCCTAGCAAGTCGGATACCTTCTTGCTTCGGCCACTCATTCCTAACGGGCACATCACGTCTCCCGGTGCGGGACCGTCCACCCACAGGCGCGCCAATCGCGCCTCTGCAGGGATCTCGCCACGTGAGCCCGCCAGGATCCGCTCACTATCGCTGTCGGCAAAACCCAGGGCAGCCGCGTCTACCAAAGCTGTCACTTCCCCGGCAGCCGCAAGCTCACGGGCGCGGCGCACGATATCGCATCCCGCTCAACGGCCATCGGCTCTGCGACCAGCATGCGCCCCCCGCCCAACGGCAAACGACCGGGTATGGTAATCCAGTCCGCAACCAGCCCCTCACGAGCCGCCGGCGCCTTAAACGCTAGCATGCCAAACTCGACGCGCGCGTCAATTCCCGCCGGAAGCGTGACCGAGCCTGTGCCTTCGGCAACGCAGGAAAGGACTCGCTCCACATGTCGCATCTCTGGACGAGCGCCCGGATCGATGCGTTTGATCGCCAGTCGCACGATGCGCCGCGCGATTACCACCTCGGCCGCAGCAAGGCGTCTGGCATCGAGCACTAGCGCGCCCGCCGCCTCCTTGCGCAGGCAGCTTCGAAACGCCTGTGCCGACAGCTGGGATAGAAACGCATCTTCGTCACCCAAGATCTCACAGGCGGCGCCAATCGTCTTGCACACGCTCGCATTACGCTGTGCCACCACTGGCATTACCCGATGGCGCACGTAGTTTCGCAGATACGAGATATCCTCATTGCTCTCGTCTTCACGCCACGGCTGACCATGTACCTGTAGATAGCCCACGAGCTCGCCATGAGTTAGGTCGAGCAAGGGACGCACCACGATATTCCTCCGGCGAGGAATGCTCGATAGACCAGCGGGCCCCGAACCCTTAATCGCGTTCATCAAAAACGTTTCCGCGCGATCCGAAGACGTGTGCGCGGTGCAGATACGAGCCGCCGTTCGCGGTGCCCCCGTCTGGGCGCAGAGTTCGCGAACATACCTCCGCGCCGCGGCATAGCGCACCTCGCGGGCCGCGGCCTCAATATTGCCCGACTCCCCATCAAAATAAGCGTGCTCCACACACAGCGGTAAACCATATTGCGCGCAGAGCTCACGCACAAAGGCCTCGTCGCCATCGGACGCCTTGCCGCGCAGATGATGGTTTACATGCAGCACATGCAGGCGCTCGCGAGCAATGGGGCAACACCGCGTCCGTCTTGGATATCCAGCTTTGATGTGCACGCCATAAGAAGCAGTGCCGTCGAGTCCGCGCCGCCTGATACCATGAGCACGACAGGAGCTGCCTGCTGCCTCGTCCGGGTCTCATCGACTGCCCCAGGCACGGCATGGTGTCCGTAATGCTGTGATACCGTTGGCATTCGCTTCCTCCTTTATTCGTCCGCACCCATTGTATCCTTTGGAATCTTATGTCTTGCCTGCACCTTCATATCCTCGGCAGTGGCTCTAAAGGCAACTGCGCACTCATCGAGGGCCCGCAGGGGCTCATTATGGTCGATGACGGACTGTCTCGCCGCGAGACATTAAAGCGCATGGCAGAACTGGGGCTCTCGGCAGACAACGTCTCGGCTCTTCTCATTACTCATGAGCATAGCGATCACATCAAGGGCCTCGATGTCTGGTGCAAGCACTGGCACGGCCCCCTCTTTGCCAGCAGGGGCACTCTTTCGAGCAAAGAAAATCTTTCGCATCTGCCTGTCGAGGAATTCGATCCCGGTGACACCCTATCCATTGCCGGCATCCACGTGCAAACCTACTCAACGTCACACGATGTCATCAATCCAGTCGGCTATCGATTCGACACCCTCGATGATTCCATCGGTTTTGCCACCGACACCGGAGAGCTATCGAGCCAAGCCATGAACACCCTCGAAGATTGTCGAGTCCTCGCACTCGAAAGCAACCACGATGTGACCATGCTGCGCGAGGGAGAATATCCCCGCTTTCTTCAGGAGCGCATCCTGTCTGCAAGGGGACACCTCTCCAATGGCCAAGCCGCCGAAGCCGCGCGCGAACTTGTTACCGAACGCACCGAACAGCTCATTGCCATGCATATCAGCCAAGATAACAATCGTCCGAGCCTTACCGTCAAAAGCTATGCCAAAGCTCTGACCGCAACCCTGGATGACGAGGTCGGCAGCTCCGCAACCCTTCTCCAAGGATCGCGAAAACTCTCGATACGCCCCGCAAGCCAGCATCGGCCAGTAACCATTCAATAGACTGTCCTAGACAGCAAAAGGGGCCGAGAATCGCTTCCCAGCCCCTTTTGCTGTCTTTTAATAGCGCAGAACACCAACGAAGTTAGTCGATGGAGATCTTCGTAACGTTCTTCTTCTCGACGATCTTGGGGACCGTAACGGTCAGGATGCCGTCAGCGTACTTAGCCGAGAGGCCCTCGCTCGAAGCGTCCTTTAGATACACGCCACGCGTCGCGCTGTACGAGCTGAACTCCTTCTGCAGGAAGTTCTTGCCCTCGTTCTCCTCGTCTTCCTCGACATTCACGCTAATGGACAGACGGCCCTCGTTAAGCTCGACATCGATATCGTCCTTGGCGACGCCGGTCAGATAAGCCTTGACCTCATAGCCGTCGCCCTTATCCTCAACGTCAACGGGAAACGCCTTGGAAGCAATCGAGTTGTTTGCAAGGTCGGTCATATCATCAAACAGATCGAACAGCGAGCTAGCAGAAGGACGAACGCCAAAAACCGAACGATAAGGAACCATGCTTGCCATGTTTACCACTCCTTTTAGGACTGCCGAGCCATCTTCTAGGTGACTGGGACTTCTTTTGACGCTCATATATATGCCCACACAGTGCTTATATATACATTGACTATAAAGTTTTTTGAGTCAAGTACTATAAGCATATCTAAGTGTAATTGACTCAGGTTTTAGTAAGGTTAAGGTTCTTTGAACCAGAGCTTAAATAACGAGTATGTTCGCAGCTACAAATAACAAGGGGCTTACAATGAGCGCGTACACGTTGTTGGTAACGAGCTAAAGGGCATCATGGACGACCAAAACCAGAACAAAATGTTTATGCAGACGCAGGGGGAAGAAACTTCCACGCAGCCGCCACGGTTCCATCGCCCCCACATCTCGCAAGAGCCCATTAATGATCCGGAGCCCGAGTATGTGACGAGAAATCGATATCAAACACTCGAGGATGCCCAAACGGGACGTAAACATATGGCGTCGCCTCGGGAGACCCTGTATTCAGCTCCTTCACCGTCGCTGCCGACGAGTCGAGTCTCTTCGCGATCGCGCCGAGCGTGGAACGGATGGATGTCACATTCGTCCCCACATCGCCCGTCACATCGTCCAGATCGTCGGCGGTGCCGCTCAGCTGGGTGATCATGCTGTCGGTTTGGGAGATCAGCGTGCTGACTGTGGAGGCGAGCGCGTCGATTTTCGGCTTGACGTTCGTGGCGTAATCGTCGCGCACATTGCTGATCGACTGCTTCGCGGAGGTGATGCGGTTCAGGATCTCCTTGCGGGAGCGTTCCGCGGCTGCGGTATCCTGCGTGACCTGCGTGGAAGCGTCTTTCAGCTGCTGCGCGAGCTTCTGCGAATCGCCTTTGGCGGCTTCCAGCAGCGTGATCTCCCGGTCGATGGCTTCCAGCAGCGCCTGTTTCGCGGAATCACTGTCCGGTAGTTGTTCCACCGATTCGTGCATGTGGTTGAGGCTTGTGATGTACGTGTCGTACAGCGATTCGCTGCTGGAGACTTGTTCGCTCAACGTTGTCAACTGGCTGGCTGCGGTGTCTGAGTCCTTGCCGATCGCGTCGAACGCCTTGTTCACCTTGGCAGCTACTTGGTCGAACGCGCCTGACACCTGGTCGAGCGCGGTGTTCACTGAGGAGGTGACGTTCGCACCTGCCGAAGTGAAGACGTGGCACCTGATTTGCCTTGCTTCAACGCGTTCCGGGCCTGTTTGCCCGCCTTGGTCGCCGAGGCGAGCAGTTTGCCCGTGGAATCCACGATGTCGTTCGCCGAGCCGAGCAGCTGCGAATACGACGTTACCTGCTGCGATGCGCCGCTCAACGTATCCGCCATGGTGGTGAGATTGCGTTGAGGTTGCGCATGTATTCGGCCATTTGCGGGCTTTGCGAATAGTGTAGGATGCTTGAGGCCAGGTCGAGTCCGACTTGCGCGATCGTTTTGGCGAAGGTTTTGTCGATTGTGTTGACCACGGTTGTCGCACCCTGATCGGTGATATGCGGGGCGATCGGTTGATTTTCTCGTTCAGATAGTACTTGAGCTGCGCGTGTTTGATGTCGGGGGAGAACAGCGTCATCATGTCGGCGCTGAAACCTTTCGGAATTACGATCGCCGCATAGTATTCGCCGGATTTCACCCCGTCGATTGCCTTGTCGCTTTTCACGAATTGCCAGTCCAGCTGGTCGTTGGCGTGCAGTGTGCTGATGATGGTTTCGCCCACGTTGACGCGCACCGGTATGAGATCCGACTTGTAACCCTTGTCGTTATTGGCCACGGCGACCTTCAATGCCTTGGTGTTGCCGTAGGGGTTCCAGCTGGCCGCGATGTTGAACCAGGCGTACAGCGCCGGTACCACCACCAGGCCCATCGAGACGATCACGCGATCACGTTGCGGGTGGCGTGGCACATGTCCCGCTTGAAGATGCCCCAGATCATTTTCACTGTTCGTTCCCCTCCTCACGCAGACTCCTGCCAGCATTTCCGTCCGTGTTTCCAGCCGCATGTTCAGGCGCATGTCCGGCCGAACCACCATGCGCAGCCTCATACAGCCTCGTGCGTACGGCATGCATCGGCTTGTAATGCATGCCCGGCCGGAACAGCAGGTTCTCGTGCAGGATCGCGCTGCGGAACTCTTCCGCACTCATCGCTTCCTCGCCCAGATAATTCGCATACCGTTCGCGCAGATACTCCACCACGATGAGATACGTGTCGATGGCGATGATCGAAATGATCCAACCGAGCAGCATGGCGAGCTTCATGCGCGTGATGAATAGCAACAGCAGGAACACGAACGGCAGTACCGCCAGCGCGAGAATCCCCAGCGCACCAGGCACGGGTACAGGCGGAAGAAATGAATCGCCCGTCTGCTGGCGAGTTCGGGGAACTCCTCGGCGATCTGCTGCGCGGTCTCGGTGAGCCGCAACGGTTCCACCGTGCCTTCGTTATGTTCGGTGATCATCAGATCAGTGTCCGCCAGACGGTTGTCGAACAGGCGGTTGAGGTTCAACGCCAGCTTGCGGACCACCAAGCCGATGAACAGCGCCACAGGCAGATACCAGAACAGCGAGAGCATGTCGATCCAATAATGGTTGGCATACATGCCGCCGATCGGCCCGCGCATCGCGTTGATGCCGTAGGTGAACGGTAGGAACGGTTTCAGACGGCGGAAGAATTCCGGCATCATCTCGATGGGGTAGAGGCCTGCCGCGCCCGGAATCTGGATGATCACCAGAATCACGGCGACGGCCTTGCCGATATGCCGGAACGCCACGGCGAGCGCGTAAATGATGTTCACGTAGACGAACGAGGCGAAAATGCCGGCGAGGATGAACAGGAACGGATGCTCGCATTGGATGCCCAGCGCGAGATCGCCGATCGTGGCGATGATCGCCTGCAGGAATCCGACCGTGACGAACAGCAGCCAACGGCCCATATAGCCTTGGCGTGGCGTGTACATGCGGATCTTCTCATCGCGGTCCACTTCAAGCTTGTAGATCGCGACGAGCACGAATCCGCCGACCCATAGCGCAAGATTCGTGTAGAACGGCGTGACCGCGGAACCATAGTTTTTGACCGGGTAGAGGACCTGTTCGTCCAAATGCACCGGCTCGCCCACGAACGAGCCGACCTCGCTCGCGTCAAGTCCGAGCGCTTGGGAAAGCTGCTGGAACATCGCCGAACTGCTCAACGCGGCCACATCGGTGCGCGTGGTGTTGAGCTGTTTGGCGAGATTGGCGAGCTGCGTCTGCGTGCCAGCAATGGTGGTGTTCGTTTGGGTCACGGTGCGCGACAACTGGTCGAGCAGCCCGTTGCCCTGTTCCAGTGTGCTTTGCAGCGTGGTAAGCGTGCCGGACAGCGACCCATTGGCCAGGCTGAGTGTATCGAGCCCGGTGTTGAGATTCGGCATGACCGTGCCGGTGATGGTCGTGCGTGCGCTCGCCATCGACGCCGTGCCGTTTTTCGCCAGCGTGGTGACATCGTCGTTGAACCCGTTCGCGGTGTTCTTCCCCGCGTTGATCGCAGCCGTGGTGTCCTGATCGAAGGCGTCGATGCGCTGCTGCTGGAACGTCAGCTGTTTGCGGGCTTCGGCGAGTTGCGCGGAAAGATCCTTATACGTTTGGTTGTTCGGATCCAGCTGGCTGGCCTGCAACGCCTTCTCCACGCCGTCGAGCACATTGCCGGTGGTGGTGTTGACGTGATGCATGGTGCTGGACACTTGGTCGAGCGCGTCCTGCGTGGTGTTCAGTCCGCTGAGCACGGTGCCGGTGGCATTGCTCACGTTGACCTGCAGACCGGACAGTTGCGTGCTGCCGTTGTCGAGCGCTCCGACCAGCGTGTTCGAGAATCGTTCGGTTTGTGTGCGCGTCTCGCTCAGCAAGTCGGACGCCTTGCCGACGGTGTCAAGCGAGTTGGTGATTCCCGAGGCGAGCGCGATGTTGGACTGTTTGGCCGAATCGATGGTGGTGAGGGCCTTGTCGAGCGTGGAACGCGTGCCGCGCAGCTGCTGTTGGACGGTTTCGAGCTGGTTGATGGTGTCGGTCAGATCGTTGATGACGTCGCTTTGCGCGCTTTTCATGCTGCCGGTGGTTTCTCCCGCTGCCTCCTTCACTTCCTTCGCCACGGCGTCGGCCACGCTGGAAACGAAAGTGGTGTTGATCTGCTCGTCGATCGTGGTCGCACCCGTATCGGTGATTTTCGGCGCGATCGCGTTCAGCTTTTCGTTGATGTAGTACGTGATCGACGGTCGGTCGCCTTTACCAGTGACGGTGCCGATGAGTCTGGAGCTGAAGTCTTCCGGCAGTACGATCGCCGCATAGTATTTGCCGGATTCCACGCCTTCGATGGCTTGCTGCTCGGGAACGAAACGCCAGCCGAGCTGATGGTTCTTCTTAAGCTGGTTGACGGTTTGCTGGCCAGCGTCGAGATGACCGACCAGCGTGGAGGTTGTGCCTTGTCCTCGTTCGCCACAGCGACCTGGATGTTGCCCGTGTTCGCGTACGGGTCCCAGTTGGCGAGGATGTTGCACCATGCGTACAGTGATGGGATGATGGCCACACCCAGCGTGACGACGAGCGCCACTGGGTTCTTCAGAATGCGTTTCACGTCTCGAAGGAAGATGGCGAAAACCTGGTACATCAAGCCTCCTCGCGGGTATTGGTCGCAACATCTACGTGCGGCGGCATGCCCGTGCGGGAATACCCGGTTGGGCTCTTCGTCGCGCGATCCGGTGGATATTCTATGACTTCCGATGGAACGATCGCAATGGTTTCGCCCTGTTTAATGGTCGGTCCCGCAAATGTCGGGATATGAGACGAAAACGCTCGGCATATGGCCTAGTGGGGCGGGCGGCTGGATATGGAGCGGACGGTCGGGAAAACGGAAAGGAAAGATGGCGAATGTTGTCACATGATAAGTGGGATAGGCTTGATATCACCGGCGTAAAGATTTTAAAATTCTGTGCAGATGGCAAAAACGGATCAGAACAGATCGCTCTTGCAGATGTCATGCTTGAAAATCAGAAAGACAAAGAAACCCTGAATTTAAAAGTCG